>ENA-UOJG01002576-UOJG01002576.1-human-gut-metagenome-genome-assembly--contig:-C47-NODE-2576-length-14959-cov-8.879093_pt1 | contig 14959 bp, 14 predicted proteins | sample MGYA00242340_ERZ723887 | MGnify/ENA metagenome assembly ERZ723887 | reverse complement strand
GTCGGCGCCCCGCGCGATTGGAAAAGGCTATTTTTTGTAGGATTCGCTCAAATATTTCGAAACGCCCTCGCGCGAGGGCTTCATTGCCTCTTCGCCCTTGTGCCAGTTCATCGGGCAGACTTCGCCGAATTGCTCGAAGTGCTGCAAGGCGTCCACCATTCTGATTTCCTCCGCCGTGGAGCGGCCGAGCGGGAAGTTGTTGACAACCTCGTGCTGCACTATGCCGTTTTTGTCGATGAGGAACAGCCCGCGGTATGCGACCATCTCTCCGTCTACGCATTCCCTGCCGTCGGGGCCGGTCTTTTTGCAGCCCGCGAGAACCCCGTAGTCGCGCGCGATCGTCTTGTTTGTGTCCGCCACGAGCGGATAGGCCACCCCCTCGATTCCGCCGTTTGCGCGCGGGGTCTGAATCCACGCGAGGTGGCAGAACTCGGTGTCGGTCGAGCACCCTATGAGCTCGACGTTCCTCTCGTCGAATTCCTTTTTTGCCGCCTGAAACGCGAGGATTTCCGTTGGGCAGACGAACGTGAAGTCCTTGGGGTAGAAGAAGAGTATGACGTATTTCTTCCCCTCGAACTGCGACAGCGAGAAGTCGCTTACGATTTTTCCGTCCACGACGGCGTTTGCCCGGAAGTCGGGCGCCTTTTTGCCTACGAGCGTTGACATATTGCTTTCCTTTGGTTGTTTTTTGTCCTGAAAAATCCGCGTATTTTTTAACATCGGAAAATTATTAGATTGTTTTAACTTTTTTCCTCCTTGCGCTATGACAGCTCGGAGGGATAGATTGTTCCGCGACGTATGAAATTTATAGACACCCATGCGCATTTGGACGGCTTCGGCCGGCGGGGCGAGCTCGCGGAGATTGTCGGGCGCGCTCGGGGCGCCGGAGTGGAGAAGATCGTCGCGTGTTCCGTCAATCCCGACGAGTGGCTGTTTTACGAATCCGCGGCGCGCGAGTTTGCGGGTTCCGTATTCTGGCAGATAGGAATCCACCCGGGCGACATTTCCGAAAACTGCGAAATCGCCCTCGACTCGCTCGGGACGTTTTTCGCCTCCGACTTTCCGCCGGTTGCGATCGGAGAGATCGGGCTCGACTACTTCCGAGCGCCCTCCGACCCCGCGGAGTTTGAAGCCATGCGCGACCGCCAGATAAAAATTTTCTCGCGGCAGCTCGAGCTCTCCAACTCTTTCGAGTCCGCAAAAATCTGCGTGCACGCGCGGGACAGCGTCGGGGATTGCGTTGAGCAAATCGCGGCGGCGGGCGTCGACTTTTCGCGCGTGGTTTTCCACTGCTATGCGGGGACTGCGGAGGAGCTCGCTGAAATCAACGGCCTCGGCGCGCGCGCGTCGTTCACGGGAATCATTACCTACAAGAGCGCGGGGGAAATGCGCAGGGCGATGCTCGCGCAGGGGCTCGGGCGCCTGATGCTCGAGACCGACTGCCCGTACCTCGCTCCCGCCCCGCTGCGCGGAAGCGTCAACGAGCCCGCCAACATTCCGCTGATAGCGCGCGCGGCGGCGGAAATTTTCGGCGTTTCCGAAGAATACCTTGCGGACGCAGTGCGCGAAAATTCGCGCGGCTTCTTCGGGATTTGAATCCGCAGCGCGCCCGAAAGGGAGGGGCGGAAGGCGCTCAGCGTGCGCGTCAGCGCGCGTACAGCGACTCGAAGTTTTCCGAAAAAAACTTCCGCGCGAGCCCGGCGGGCACAGCAGCTTTCGCCTCGGCGACGGCGGTTTCCATTTCCTCCTCTATGAATTTGCGCGGGTATAGGCGCAGCGGGTAGTCCGAGCCGTAGAGCGCGCGGCGTGGAAATTTTTTTACAGCCTTTGCCACGGCCTCAGCGCCGTCCGTGAGCGGGAACGCCGCGGTGTCGAAAAAGGCGTTCGGCGGAGGTTCAAATGACGGCTCGACGGCGTCCCCGCCGCAGAGATGGGCGAATATGAATTTGGCGGACGGGCAGGCGCGCGCGGCGGCGTAGGCGGCTTCAAAATTTGTCGCGCGCTTGCCGGGGTATTGGCGCGGGGTTTTTTCGGTTAGGTGCGCGCAGATGGCGAGCCCCGCGCCGGCGCATGCCAGCGCGATTTCCGAAAATTCCCGGGACGAATAGCGGAAGCCTTGGACTCCGTCGTGGAGCTCTCCCGCGCCGATGAACCCGAGGTCGCGCGCGCGGGCGATCTCTTCGAGCGATTCGCGCCGGAACGCGGGGTTTATGGAGGCGAACGCGGAAATCCTGTCGGGGTGCGCCGCCGCGAATTTCGCGATCTCGGCGTTCATGAGCGAGCACGTCGCGGGATTTTCCCAGTACCAGCCCTGCACGACTGCCCTTTCCACGCCCGCGCGGTCCATGTCGAGCAGGAATTTTTTTTCGTTTGGAAACCCCTGCAAAGACCGTCTGCCGTCCGCGCGCCTGCCGACGAGCGCGCCCCAGTAGGGCTCGCCGGCGCATGCCGCCCACGCTTCGGGGTTTTCGGCGGCGAAGCGCGGGTAGAAGTGCGCGTGGCAGTCGATTATCTTCAAGGCTCAGATAAAGTTGAAGTATGCGAGCGCTCCGAGTATGAGCGCGAGGGCTATCCTGTAATACGCGAAGGGCGCAAGCCCCCTGCGCGTCAGAAATTCGACAAGCCACTTGACCGAGACTGCGGCGGCGGCGAATGCAACCGCCATTCCGAGCAACAGCGGGCCGGAGGATACCGCGCGCAGAATGGCGTCGCCGTCTTTCACGATTTTGTATGCCGACGCCGCGGAGAGGGTGACGAGCCCCAGCAGAAAGCTGAAGCGCGCGGAATCCGCCGGCCCGAGCCCGACGGCGTAGCCGCCCACAATCGTCATCATAGAGCGGCTCGTGCCGGGCCACATCGCGACGCATTGGAGGATTCCGATTAGAAGCGCGGAGCGCGCCCGCATGTTTTCGAGGCGCGCGCGGGGCGAATGCGGCAAGGCGTGGGCGGAGGCGTACCGGCGCTGCGTCCAGAGCATCAGCAGCGCGCCGAAGAACAGGGCGGCTATCACCGGAACGACGCCGAACAGCGCGCTTTCGATAAATTCGCCCAATAGAAGCCCCGCGGCCGCCGCGGGCGCGAAGGCCGCCATGATGTTGCGCAGCAGCCTCAGCCCCTCGGAGTTGCGGCCGAGAAGCCCGAAAAACATTTTCACCAACCATTCCCAGTAGACGAACGCCACCGCCGCTATCGCCCCCAGCTGGATCACGACGGCGTACGCGTCGGCCGCGGCTTTCAGCGTCACGGGTTCGCAGCGGCCGTTTAGGACGGGATTGCCGTCGGCGTCGAAGAGCGGCTCGCGCGAGTCGAGCCCCAAAAATGCGTTGGCTATGATGAGGTGGCCGGTGGACGAGACGGGCAGGTATTCGGTGAGCCCCTCGACTATGCCGAGAACTACCGCGTCGGGATATGATATGTCGCTTTTTGCGGCGGGCTCCTGCGCGTCCGGAAGCGGCGCGGCGGGCGGGGGGTCGGCGGAGATTTCGTTTATCGTCTGCGCGCCGGATAGGCAAGCCGCAAAAAGCGCCGCCATGCAAAGAAGTTTTTTCATATTTGGCATGTGTCGGTATTGTGGTTTTCCGGCGCCCGCGTTCCTCCCCGCGTCCGCGCGGAGGGGCGTCAGAACGCCTTGCGCGACTCGAGCGCGCTTTTTATTGTGCCCGAGTCCGCGAATCCGAGCTGGCTGCCGCTGGGAAGACCGAATCCTATGCGCGTCAGCCGTATTCCGCGCGGGGCGGCGACGCGCTCCTGAATGTAGTGGCAGGTGGCCTCGGCCTCGATGTCGTTTGAAAGGGCGAGAATGATTTCCGTTATGCCGGACTCCTCCGCGCGCCTTGCGAGGGAGGCCAGGTTGAGCCTGTCGGGGCCTATCTTTTTTATGGGCGAAAGCTTGCCGCCCAGAACGTGGTATTTTCCCCTCCACGCGCCGGATTTTTCTATTGCGGCGATGTCGGAGGCCTTTTCAACGACGCACACGATGTCGGGTATCCTCGACTTGTCGGAGCATATTTCGCACGGCTGCCCGTTCTCGGAGAGCCCGAAGCACTCGGGGCATGGGGTGATGCGCCCGAGCGCCGCCGTTATGGATTCCGCGATTTCCGCGGCGTCGGCGCGGTTTTCGAGGGCGAGGTACATCGCCATGCGCTCGGCGCTTTTTAGCCCCGTTCCCGGAAGCTTTTTGAGGGCGCTCTTGAGTCTGTCGAAAGATTTGCTCATTTTGAGTCGCGGCGATTGGGGCGGGGAAAAGCCCGCTGCGCTTTATTTTCCCGCCCGACAGCTCCCCCTCTCGGAGGCCTGCCGCTTTAAACGAGGCCGGGAATGGAGAATCCGCCGGTTATTTTGTTCATTTCCGCCTCGCTCTTGGCGCGCGCCTTCGCGGCGGCGTCCTCTACGGCGGCGACGATGGAGGCCTCGACGCTCGCTGCGTCTTCTTTGAGAAATTCGGGGTCGAGCTTTATGGATTTTAAGGCCCCTTGGCCGTTCACTACGGCTTTTACCGCGCCGCCCGCCGCCGACCCTTCGACGGTCATTTCCGCGAGCTGGGCCTGGACGGTCTCCATAGCCTTCTGCATTTTCTGCGCCTGTTTCAAAAGTTTGCCGACTCCGGGCATAGCGTATCCTTGTGTTTGGCTGTTTAGAGTTTTTTGACGGTCAAAAGCGTCAAATCGTCGCCGTACTTCTTTTCCGGCGCCATAAACGCTTCGACGGACTTTATGATTTCTTCGTTCAAATCATTTGCATTTCTCGAGCGCAATGTCGAGACTGTTTCCGCCAATTTTTTTGCGGAGAACTCGGCTCCGCGCGGGTCGGCGGCCTCCGTGAGCCCGTCGGTGTAGAGGGCGAGAACGTCGCCCGGGCCCATTTTGAAGGAGGCGTCCTCTATCACGCTGTCGAAGAGCTCCTCGGAGACCATGCCGAGCGCCATTCCCCTCGATTTTACCGGAACCGCCGGGCCGTCCGAACCCGCCCGCGCGAGCAGCGGTGGCTCGTGGCCGGCGCGCGCGAATTTAGCCTCCCCCGAGCTCGGGTCGAGAATCGCGTATATTATGGTTATGAACATGTCCGAGCGCATCGCGCGCACCATTTCGGAGTTCAGCATTTTGAGGGTTTGCGCGGGCGACTTGCCGGTGGAGGCTATGTATCTGAGCTTGGTTTGGCAGAGCGCCATGAGTATCGCCGCCGAAATCCCCTTGCCCGATACGTCGCCTATCACGACGCCGATTTTGCCGCTCGGGAGCTTGAAGAAATCGTAGAAGTCGCCTCCTATGAGCTGTTGCGGAAGATATTTTACGGCGAATTCGAGCCCGGGAACCTCCGGCAGTTTTTCGGGCAAAAGGTACCGCTGGACGCTGCTTGCGAGCCTCAAATCGAACTCGAGTTTGTTTTTCATTATAAGCGCCGAAACCGCCTCCGCGTTTTGAAGGGCGAGGGCGCACTGCTCTCCGAGGGAGCGCGCGAGGGAAAATTCCGTTTCCGTGAACGCCCTGCCGCTTATGGGGTTTGCCACGGCGAGCACCCCGTCGAGCTGCCCCCTGAACACGAGCGGAACGACCATTAGGCTGCGGATTTTGAGGGACTCGTCCTCGTGGCGGATTACGCGGGGGTCTTTGAGCGCGTCCCTTATCAGCACTCCCTTTCCGGACGCGGCGACCTCGCCGAGCACGCCCTCGTTGGGCTCGAGCACCTCGCGTCGCAGGGCGTCTTCTATAAATTCGGCGCGCAGCTCGCCGCTCTTCTGTTTTTCGATTTTCCGCGTCTGGGGCGGAAAGAGCCCCTCGCAGGCCTTTGCCGCGAGCCTTCCGTCGGGCGACTTTTCGTACACGCACGCGCTCATCGCCCCGCATGAGAGCGCGGTGGCGCGGACTATGCGCTTGTAGATTTTCTCGCGGTTTGCGCCCGAGCCGATGTCGTCGGCGCTCCTGTGCAGAAATTCGATTATCACCTGCCTCTCCTCTTTCATCCTGTCGATTTCGTCGAGCGCGCTTGCGAGCTCGCGGCGCGAATGCAGCGCGAACAGGGCGCACGCTGCGGCGATCGCCGCTAATATTGCGGAGGCGAGGACGCAAACCATTGGCTATTTGCTTTCGGTTTCCCTTTTGAGGAAGGCTATGACGTCTTCAAATTTGGTTTTGTTTGACGAGTCTGCCTCCACGAGGTTTTCGTGGGCGTTTAGGATGTTGGCGTGGGTCGCGTTGTTGGCGGGCAGGAACTCGGATGTTGGCTTGGGCATCGCCGACGGGTCTTCGGCGATTTTTACGAGCTTGAATATGCCGAGATTGTCGATGAGCTCCCTGTTGCGGTCGTTCAGGTTTACAAGAACCATTTCGCCGCCCGTCTTGTGTATTTTCAGCGCCGCCCCCGCCACCATTCCAAGGAACGTGCTGTCCATGCCTGCGCACTGCGAGCAGTCCACCACTATTTTGGAGCATCCGCGGGCGATCGCGGCGGAAAAGAATTCTCCGACGTTGCGGCAGTTCAGGTAATTTGCCTTGCCGACGACCGCCATCGTCGCGGCGCCGGAGGATATTCCCACGAGGTATTTTGTTTCTTCTAACATATCGGGGCTATTTGTTGACGATTTTTTCGAGCACGAACGGCAGGATTCCGCCGGACATGTAGTAATCCGCTTCGACGGGCGTGTCGATTCTCAGCCTGATGTCCGCGCTCGACTTGGAGCCGTCCGCGCGCGAAATTTCGAGAACCGCCATTTGCGCGGGCTTTATGCCGTTTTCGAGGCCGAGTATGGAGAATGTCTCCGTGCCGTCGAGCCCGAGCGTCTGCGCGTCCTCTCCGGCGGAGAACTCGAACGGCAGAACCCCCATTCCGACGAGGTTGCTGCGGTGTATGCGCTCGAAGGATTTCGCCACGACCGCGCGCACGCCGAGCAGCTTCGTGCCCTTCGCCGCCCAGTCGCGCGAGCTGCCCATTCCGTAGTCGGTTCCGCCGAACACTATTAGGCCCTCCCCGCGCTCCTTGTAGGCGAGGCTCGCGTCAAAGATCGGGACGTTTTCTCCGGTTCCGTCGATTTTGGTGTATCCGCCCTCGACGCCGCCCGCCATGCGGTTGCGGATGCGCACGTTGGCGAACGTTCCGCGCGTCATCACCCTGTCGTTGCCGCGCCTCGAGCCGAAGGAATTGAAGTCTTTGGGCTCGACGCCGCGCGCGCGCAGGTATTTTCCGGCGGGGCCGTCGGGGGGAATGGAGCCCGCGGGCGAGATGTGGTCGGTCGTCACGGAGTCCCCGAGAATCGCGAGCGGCCGCAGACCCGAGAGCGCCGGCGCCGTCCTGTTTCCGACGGATTCAAAGAACGGCGGGTTTTGTATGTAGGTGCTGTTTTCGTCCCATGCGTAGGTTGCGGAGGCCTTGCTTTCGATTTTCCGCCAGCGCTCGGGGCCGGACATGTCGGAATAGCGCGCGCGGAACATTTCGCTCTTGACGCATGCGGCGACCGTTTCGGAAATTTCGCGGGAGCTCGGCCAGACGTCGGAGAGGAACACGTCCTTTCCGTCGGGGGTCTTGGCGAGGGGCTCGCGGTCGAAGTCTATGTCTATCCTGCCCGCCAGCGCGAACGCGACGACGAGCGGCGGACTCATGAGGTAGTTGGCTTTTAGCAGCGCGTGGACGCGCGCCTCAAAGTTTCTGTTGCCCGACAGGACGCTCGCGCACGCCAAATCCGCGGATTTTACGGCCTCCGAGATTTCCGCGTCTATGGGGCCGGAATTGCCTATGCACGTCGCGCAGCCGTAGCCGGCGAGGTTGAAGCCGAGAGAATCGAGGTGCTTTTGCAGTCCGGCGGCTTCGAGGTAGTCGGTCACCACGCGCGAGCCCGGCGCGAGCGACGTCTTTACATAGGCTGGCGGGCGCAGGCCGAGCTCGTCCGCCTTTTTCGCCAGCAGCCCCGCCGCGACGAGAACCGACGGGTTCGAGGTGTTCGTGCAGCTGGTTATCGCCGCTATCAGAACGCTGCCGTTGCGCAGTTCGCCCTTGGAGGTTTCGGCTTTGGCGTCGGGGTCGGCGCCGATTTCGGACATGAAATTCCGGAAAGCCTCCTTCGACTCCGACAGGGCGATTTTGTCCTGCGGTCGCTTGGGGCCGGCAATGGACGGGCGGACTTCCGAGAGGTCGAGATCCACTACCTTTGTGTAGTCGCAGTCTCCGTCGGAGGGGATCCCGAAAATTCCCTGCGCTTTGTAATAGTCGCGCGCGAGGGCGACGAGCTTTTCGTCGCGCCCCGTCAGCAGCAGGTATTCGAGCGTCGTCTCGTCGACGGGGAAATAGCCCATTGTCGCCCCGTATTCGGGCGCCATGTTCGCGACTGTCGCGCGGTCGGCGAGCGATAGGCTCCGCGCCCCCTCCCCGAAAAATTCAACGAATTTGCCTACGACCTTCTCGCGGCGCAGCATCTGCGTGACGTGCAGGGCGAGGTCGGTTGAGGTTGCGCCCTCCTCGAGGCGGCCCGTCATGCGCACGCCGACGACTTCCGGAACCTTGAAATACACGGGCTGGCCGAGCATTCCCGCCTCCGCCTCAATGCCGCCGACGCCCCAGCCGACGACTCCGAGGCCGTTAATCATCGTCGTGTGCGAGTCCGTGCCCACGAGCGTGTCGGGATAGAACACGGTTTTGCCTCCGGATTCGGATTGGAACACCAGGCGCGCGAGGAACTCGAGGTTTATCTGGTGGATTATGCCCGTCGAGGGCGGAACCACCGAAAACGTCTTGAACGCGCTCTGGCCCCATTTGAGAAATTCGTAACGCTCGCGGTTTCTGTCGAACTCCATGTCAAGGTTTTTTTCGTAGGCGTCGGGAGTTCCGGCGAAGTCCATCTGCACGGAGTGGTCCACCACCAGGTCGACGGGCACGAGCGGCTCGACGCACGACGGGTCGGCGCCGAGCTTTGCGGCGGCGTCGCGCATGGCCGCCAGATCCACGAGCAGCGGCACGCCGGTGAAGTCCTGCAATACTATGCGCGAGACCACGAACGGCACTTCGTAGTCGCCCGGGTTTTGGGCGCTCCACGCGGCAAGCCGCCTGGCGTCGCCCTCCGAGGCGAGCTTTCCGCCGCAGTTGCGCAGTACGCTTTCGAGCACTATCCTCACGCTCACCGGCAGTCGGGAGACGTCGAGCCCGGATTTTTTGAGGGCGGGAAGGCTGTATATGAAACCTTTCGCGCCGGCCTGTTTCGATTCAAATTCTGTTAGCGTATCGAGCGGATTGTTCATTGGCTGAAACTGTCTGTCTGTTGTCTTGGCGCCGCCGCGGGGCGGCCGCCGGAATTTTTAAATGCGCGTCCAATTTATGCGCCAACTGCGGCGCATTGCAATTCAATTATGCGGGCGCGCGGCGTTTTAAAAACGGGATTTTCCCCAAAGCGGCCCGGAGCGGCGGGAAAGGGCAAGGCTACTTTTCGGAAGAATCGGAGACTTCCAGCGTCGCGGTGCACTCGCCCACCATCCTCGCCTCCATTTTGTCCACCACGACCCTCATGCGCTGCTCTTTGAAGTATATCTTCTCCCCCTTTTCGGGAAAGCGCCCGAGCGACAGAGTGACGAGCCCCCCGAAAGTGGAGACTTCGTCGGCGTCGAAATCGACGTCCAGAAAATCCTCCACGCGGCGTATGGGCGCGAGCCCAGAAATCTTGTACTTGTTTCTGCCTATCACGCGGATCGGCTCGCCCTGCGAGACTGCGAATTCGTCGCGTATCTGCCCGACGAGCTCGCCGAGCGCGGCGTCGAGCGTCAGCACCCCTATGACGCCCCCGAAATCGTCCTCGACGAGCGCGATGTGGATTTTGTACCCGAGCATTTTCGCGAGCGCCGATTCGAGGTTTTCGTTTTCGCGCAGGCGGAGCGTCTGGCGCGCGATTTTGGAGAGGTCGGGCGTTTCGGATTCCGCCTGCGCCGCGAATAGGTCGCGCAGGTGGATTATGCCGTAGCAGTCGTCGAGGTCGCCGCGGCAGAGGGGATAGCGGTTGTAGCGCGAGCGCAGGGCGACTTTCAGGTTTTCGGAATAGGGCTCGTCGATGTCGAAGTACTCGACTTTGCTGCGCGGCAGCATCGCGTCGCTGACGTCGAGCTCTTGCAGCCTAATCGCGTTGCGCGCTATCTTGCCGGCGTAGGGCGAAACCGGCTCGGCGTCGGCGTCCTCGGCGCGCAGCATTATCTCCGCGTCTATGCGGCTGAACGGCGGCTTGCAGGGAAGCTTTTTCCCCGCGAGCTTCGCCCCGATTTTTTCCGCAACAAGCACCGCGGGCTTCGCAACCGCATAGAGGGCGACGAAAACCGGTGCGATTTTCCGCAGAACCTTTTCGGGGTTCGCCGCGGCGAACCGCGCGGCGGGGATCCCGAGAATCCCGTATTCGGCGAGCGCAACAGCCCCCGCCGCCGCGAGCGCGAGCAAAATCCGGCTTCCCGCGCCGGTTTCGACCCCGAGCCTTTCGAGCGACCCCGCCGCCGCGAAGTACGCGAACGCCGCGGAGAATGCGACAAACGCGCGCGCGGACAGGGCGATTGGCCCCGCGATTTTGCCTCCGTTTTCGCAGCAGAAGCGCGCCGCCGCCCTGAGGGCGGTTTCCGGAGTCTTTCGGCGCGCGTCCGCGGAGAATTTGCGAACCGCGAGCGCAAATGCGAATGCCGTAAGAGCCGCCGCCGCAGCAGCGCAAACCGCGCACGCCGCCCAAAGGGCCGCTATTTGCCAGATTTCCGGCACCGCTATTTGAGCAGTTTGGCGAGCTCGCCTATGCAGCGCTCGTTCTGTTCGGGCTTTCCTATCGTGATTCTCAGCCAGTCGGGGAGCCCGTAGCCCACATTTGGCCGCACGATGACGCCGCGCTTTTGCATCTCGACAAATTTTTGCGGGGCGTCCGCGACCTTTACCATGACAAAATTCGCGCCGTCGGAGAAGTATTCGAGCCCCAGCTTTTCAAACGCCTCCACGAACTGCTTTCTGCCGGCGTCGTTGACTTCGCGGCTGCGGCGCACGAAGTCGTCGTCGTCGAGCGCGGCGAGGGCCGCGGCCTGCGCGAGGGAGTTGACGTTGAACGGCTCGCGCGCCCTGTTGATGTAGCCCGCGATTTCCTCAGACGAATACGAGTACCCGATTCTGAGCCCGGCCAGCCCGTAGATTTTCGAGAACGTCCTAAGGCATATTACGTTTCTGCCCTCGGCTATGAGGTTGCGGAGGTCTACGGGGTTTTCCTGGTATTCGGTATAGGCTTCGTCGTAGCAGAATATGACGTGCTCCGGCAGCGACCTGACAAAGTTTTCAACCTCCGCCTGCGGCACAACGCACCCCGTGGGATTGTTGGGGTTTGTCATGAACACGACTTTCGTCCTGTCCGTGACGGCGTCGCGCATGGCGTCGAGGTCGTATTTCAGCCCGGGCATGGGCACGCTTCTGCACACGCCGCCCATGAAAATCGTCGCGAGCTTGTAGACTATGAACGACTGCGCCCCGAATACCGTCTCGTCGCCGTCTCCCACGAAGCACTGGGCGATGAATTCGAGGATTTCGTTGGAGCCGTTGCCGAACGCGAACTGCGCCGGCGCAAGCCCCCATTTTTTTGAAAGCTTTTGGCGAAGCTCGTAGCAGCCGCCGTCCGGATAGTAGTTGAGGGTTCCGAGGCGTTTTTTGACCGCCTCCACCGCTTTCGGGGACGCCCCGAGCGGATTTTCGTTCGAGGCCATTTTCAGTATCCCGTCCGGATCCAGCCCGAATTCGCGCGCCACGTACTCTATCGGCTTGCCCGTTTCGTACACGGGAAGATTTAAGATTTGTTTCTTTACTATTTTGTCGGGTTTCATAATCTGAGCCTATTAAAAGAGAGCGGATTATTTGCCCTCCGCCACTCTTTTGCAAGCGAAGAACTTCAATTTTCCGTCAAAAACATGCTCATATACTGCACTGGCGCGACGGGGCTGGCGGGCTGCAATTTCGTCAAGGCCGCCGCCTCCGAGGGCCACAAGATAATAGCCGTGTGCGGCAGGAGGGAACTTCCGCCGATAGCCAACGTGACGGTTCGGCATTGCGACCTGCTCGACGAAAACGCCGTGCAGCGCGCGGTTCTCGACGCCTTTCCGGACGCCATAGTAAACTGCGCGGCGATTTCAAGCCCCGCCGACGTCGACGCCAATCCGGAGCTCGCCGAAAAGATGAACGCCGCCCTTCCGGAGAGGCTCGCGCAGCTTGCAAACCATGTGGGCGCGCGCTTCATACACCTCTCGACCGACATGGTTTTCGACGGCTCCGACGCGCCCTACAAGAATACGGACGTCCCCATGCCGTGCACGCTCTACGGAACGACCAAGCTCATGGCGGAAAAGCGCGTCCTCAAAGCCGCCGCTCCGATTTCCGTCGTGCTGCGCCTGAGCCACATAAGCGGCAACAGCCTGACGGAGCGCCGCTCTTTGCACGAAAAGCTGCTCCGCCAGTGGGCGGAGGGCAAAAAGACCCCGTGCCGGACCGACGAAATAAAGTGCCCGCTTTCCGCCGGCAGGCTCGGCAGCCTTCTCGTCGAGCTCTGCGAGAGGCCTAACCTGACGGGCATATACCATTACGCGGGCCTGGAGCCCATAAGCCGCTACGACATGGCGCGCAGGATCGCGGAGAAGTTCGGGCTTTCGCCGGACGAGTTTGTCGAGCCCGTCGCGGGCGACCGCCCCGTGGATCTGACGCTCGACATGTCGTGCCTTGCGCGCTTCGTCAAGACGCGCTCCTGCATGTTCGGCGAGCTGCTCGACGAAATGGCGCTGCCCGCGGATCTTGCGGACTGGCTGAAATCCAAGACCGGCAGACTGCCGGTAAAGCGCTTCAAGCTCTGAGCGATGTCGTATCCGGCGGCATTTTTCGCCCTGCTTTTTTCGTCGGCCGCGCTCGCCGCAGCCGTCTTTCCCGACCTCTCCGACGGCTCCGAGGCCTCCGCGCGCCGTCTTGGGCTTTTGAAGATGCGCTTCGAGGGGCTTCTGAGGGAGGCCCGGTGCCCCTACGGCGTCGTGTGCGTGGCGCAGGGCGGCAGGGTTGTCATGGCCGAGGCGGTCGGGATTCCCGGCGTTGAAAACGGCGCGGAACTCAAAAGGCGCGCGGAGGGCAGGGCGTATCCGCTCGGGGAGTCGTCTCTTGCGGCGGTGACTTTCGCCGCGGTCAAAATGTCGGACGCGGGGAAGCTCGATTTCAAATGGACGGTTTCCGACAGATTTTCGCTCTTCTCGCCCCCAAAGGGCGCGGAAAAAAGCGCAAGTTTTGAAAACATGCTCTGCATGCGCGCTGGCTTCAACCCGTCGGACGCAAGGCTGTTTCCGGCCTCGTCCGAGCCGCGGGATTTGCTCGAATTTTCCGCCCAGCGCTTTTCCGATGGGGCGGGCGAAATGGGAAAGTATTCGCCGATATGCGCCGCGGCTGCGGGATACGCGCTCGGCTACGAAAATTCCAAGCTTCAAAAGAACCTCAAAAAGTCTTTCGCGGCGTTCATGAAAAAGTATTTTTTCGATCCTCTCGGAATATCGGAGCCCAAATACAGGGCGTTCGATTCCGCCCTGTTTCCCGCCTATGCCGTCGCCCTCGCGCCGCCTGAATGCGCCAGGTGGCTCGCGGCGGAAACCGCGGCGGGCGCCGACTCGCCGCTCGCGCTCCGCAGGGTGTCGCCTCCGCTCTCGCGGCTCGGAATGGGGTGGCTCGACTCGTCGCGCGGAGGGCTGCCCGCGCAAGTCGCGTCCTCATTTTTTCAGGGGTGCGCAAACGAAATAGCCGTATTCCCGTCGCGCCGGACGGCCGTCGCGTTTTTCGCCGCGGCGGATTCCAGGCGCCTCGCGGCGGCGGACGCGAAAACCCGCGCCAAATACCGCGAACTCGCGTCGGGCGCGTGCTCCAAGGCTGCGGAGTTTTTCGGCGAAATGCTCGCCGACGCCGCGCGCCCCGAAAAATCCGAACCTTTAAATCCAACCGTTTCCCCAAAAAAGGAAGACAAGAAATGAAATTCAAAAACGCCATAGTTTTCGCGCTCGCCGCGCTGTTCGCGGCGTCGGCGTCCGGAGCCGCGAAGCTGAAATTCGCGTTCCTGTCGCCCGACGCCCGCAACCAGGCAAACTCCGCGATTTTCAACGGCGCGCGCGACGCCCTGTCGGAGCTCTCCAAAAAATACGCCGTCGATATGTCTCTCGAATTTTTCTCCGCCGACCGCTCCGCCGAACGCCAGCTCTCCGAGCTCTCGAAAGCCTATCTCGACGGCTTCGCGGGCTCCCTCGTCGTTCCGGCGGATCCCGCGGTTCTGGAAGGCAAGGTCGCGGAGCTCGCCAAGTCCGGATTTTTCGTCGCCTCCGCCGGCGCGCGCTTAAAGGGCGCCGCGTATTTCTGCGGCACGGACTCCAAGGCGGCCGCGGAGCTCGCCAAGCGGGAAATCGCGCGGCTGTCGGGCTCGTCCAAGCCGGCCAACTACTGCTATTTCCCCGACTTTGGCGGGACTTCCGGCGCCGCGGGCAAATGCCTCTCGTCGCCGCTTCCGGAAGAGGAGGCGCGCGCCCTCGTCAAATCCGCCGAAACCGCCGTCATCTCTTCCTATTCCGATTACGCCTCCGAGCGCGCCGTCGACATAATGCGCCGCGACGACTACGGCGAAATATTTTTCGACCCGCGCCTGCTCTCCGACATGGTTCCCATAAAGCCGGATTCCGACAGGGTTTTCGCCGTCTGCCTCGGCTCCCTTCCGCAGCTCGACTTCTACCTTTCAAACGGCCAGCTGGATTCATGCGTCTATGACGACTGGTATGGCTGGGGGTATTTCGCCATGCGCGCGCTCGCCGAGAAAGTCGTCGAAAAGCGCGACCCTCCCGAAACCGAAAAGCTCTTAAAGCCGCTGTCGGCAACCCCTAAGAGCGTCTCCTCGTTCAGGGCGGACTGGGCAAAATGGCTCCGCTGATTTGGCGAATGCTTTTGGGCTAAAAACGAGTTGCAGCGCGATAACGGCGAC
>ENA-UOJG01002574-UOJG01002574.1-human-gut-metagenome-genome-assembly--contig:-C47-NODE-2574-length-14966-cov-19.058547_pt1 | contig 14966 bp, 20 predicted proteins | sample MGYA00242340_ERZ723887 | MGnify/ENA metagenome assembly ERZ723887 | reverse complement strand
CGTCATTACCGCTCCAGAGAACCACACCGCCTCTATTGGTGAAACTGAAGTTTTACGAAAATAAAATTATCCAATTAAATCACTTGGTTATACATACCCAATATTAAGAAAAGAGGAGAATAAAAAGATTCTAAAAGAAACAACCAACAGAGAAGCATAATATAATAATCATAATAAGTTTTATATATGGCCAAACAGTATATTCCTAATTAAAATTATGGAGTATGTAGGTTATGTTAAGAACTGATTTGAATAATAATATTAAGATGCCAGTTCTTGGAATTGGTACATATATGCCTCAGCCCAAAGAAGCAGAAAATAGTGTTGAATTTACATTAAAAGATGGGTATGAACTTGTTGATACTGCAAATGCCTATGAAAATGAAATCGCTGTAGGAAAAGAAATAGCTAATTCTGATATTTCAAGAGAGGAATTATTTGTAAGCACTAAATTCTGGCCAACAGTATATGATGATCCTAAAGCTATAGATAACACTTTAAAAAGATTAGGATTAGATTATATTGATCTTCTATTTCTCCACCAACCTACAAAAAACTGGAGAGAAGGTTATGAAAAGTTAGAAGACACCTATAAAACCGGAAAAATCAAAGCTATCGGAGTAAGGAAAAAGTTACTTAAACATGCTTACAGATTCAGACTGTGCAATAGCTGTAGCTAACGTAACTTTTGAACCTGGTTGTAGGAATAACTGGCATATTCATCATGCAAAAAAAGGTGGAGGACAAGTTTTACTTTGTACTGAAGGTGAAGGATGGTATCAAGAAGAAGGTAAAGAAGCACAAAGCCTAAAACCTGGCGTTGTTGTTCAGATTCCTGCTAACGTGAAACATTGGCATGGAGCAAAAAAAGACTCATGGTTTAGCCACATAGCTATTGAAGTTCCAGGAGAAGACACTTCAAACGAATGGTGCGAACCTGTAAGCGATGAGGAGTATTCAAAATTATAAAAATTGAGGTGATTGTATGAGTAAAGATTTAATTACATATTTTTCATGTAGTGGAAATACAGAAAATGTAGCGAAAAAAATAAATGATATTGTTAATGGAGAAATAGCTGAAATTAAACCAGCGAAAGCATATACTGCTGAAGATCTAAACTGGCATGACAGCAGCACCAGAGCTACCGTAGAGATGCATGATGACAATGCCTGTCCAGAGATTGAATCTGATATAGCTATTGATGGTTATGATAATGTGTTTATAGGTTTTCCAATATGGTGGGGTGAAGCTCCAAGAATTATAAACACCTTTATTGAGAACACTGACTTAAAAGACAAAAAGGTTATTCTGTTCTGTACTTCAGGAAGCAGCCCAATGGAACCTGCAGAACAAGCCTTAAAAGCTTCCTATCCTGACTTGGATATCATATCTGCAAAAAGAATAGCTAACGGCGAAGACATAAAATCATGGATTGAGGATATTGAATAAGTTGATTATTATCAACTTATTTTCAATTTTATCTCTAATTATAATGGTATTCTTCCAATATGGTAGGTTACCTCACCATATTTACTTAAATCAGTTATATATTTTCCCTTAGTAACAGGCCCGATTTTATCCTGGAGTTCAGATGCAGAATATGTCTGTTCATATATTGTATAGTCACTGTTAGCCACATAGCCTATTTTTTTATCATTAGCGTATACTGCTATCGCATCAGAATCATATTTGTTAGAGGGCTCTTTTACAAGCTTTAAATTTAAGCCCATGTAAAGCCTTACATCATTTTCATAAAAATCCCTTCCAGTTATTGTAAACAGCATGTCCTTTTCATATAATCCAATAGTTTCAAGTTTTTTTTGAAAATCTTTCTCAATGTCTATATAAAATTCAATAGACTTTTTTTGTTGCTTTAAACTTTCAAGATTTTTGTCATTATTCTCAGGAAGGGTTTCAATAGCTGTTTTGATTTTTTCATAAGCCTCATTTAACATACTCAATCTATTAGAGAGACCTTTTGAATTCTCAAGTAACTGGTCTGCCCAATCAGATAACATTAGTGCCTTATTTTTTAGAAAAACTTCATCATAAGGTTTTAATGATGATGCTTTATCATAGTAATATGATGCTTCTTCATACATTTCCATACTGTCCAGGATTATCGCTTTTCTGTTGAAGTCTCCTGCAACACGAGGATAAATTTCAGTGGCCTGATTTATTAAATACAATGCTTCCGAAAGACGATTCTCATTATACAAACTCCAAGCTTCGTCAGAAAGTTCTTTTGCTTTTTTCTCTGCATCTTCCATTACTCCCAATTCAGGTTTCATTTCTGCAATGGCCTTTTTAGCCTCCCCTACATGGTATGATGCAAATGAATCATAAGAGCAGGCGTTCCCCCGATCCAATATCTCAATTATTTGTTCATAAGTTTCTGTCGAGCTTTTCAAGTTTCCCTTTTTTCTATCCCTTTCAGCACTGCAGGCCATTGATAAAATGTCGCCTTCAGAGTAGCCATCATTATAACCGAAGACAGCACCGCAACCGTGACATATGTCTCCTTCATCAACCCAACTGCCGCAATTTGGACAAATTCCCATAATTATCATCTCATCATTAATTATTCAAATCCGTATATTAAAAGATGTTTTTTCTCATTCAAACAAGGAAGTTCACTGGAATATTCTGAAAACCAGTCACTGTAGAATGTTCCATCATCATCGTGAATTATATGCTCAAAGAACAATACGTGGTTCATTACCATAATCATCACAAACATCAGACTTGATAAATTTCCATTTATCAGTATGGAACTATCCAATTTTAATAATAAATTAAGTATATTTTATAAACAATCTAATATATAGTTTTTCATTGAAACCTTGAAAAGCAGGAATAATATTAAATATCTAGGAATTTATAATTAATAATCATGATAAATATTAATGAACTTATAGAAAAGATTCCTGAAACATTAAAAGGAATTCAGGAAAGAAATCCATTAACCCATTGTATAACAAATACCGTAACAATAAATGACTGTGCAAATGCTGTTTTAGCTATTGGAGGATCACCAGTAATGGCTGATGAGCCTTTAGAAGTAAATGATTTCGTTGAAATAGCTGACGCAGTTGTAATAAACATAGGCAACACTAACCAGACCCAGATAGAAGCTATGAATCTGGCAAGCAAACATGCTGGAGAAACAAAAACACCAGTCATAATAGACCCTGTTGGAGTTGGAATAGGAGAACTTAGAAACGAAATTGTTTTAGACTTACTTAAAAATAATGTAGCTGCTATTCGTGGAAACATGAGCGAGATAAAAGAAATAGCTAAACTTGTTGGAATATTAAATGACACTAACAAGGTTAACGGAGTGGATGTCTGTTTGGATGATGTTGTAAGTGAAGACAACCTTCAAGAAAACGGAGAGCTTGTAAAAGCACTTGCAGAGAAACTGAATACTGTAATAATAGCTAGCGGAGAAATTGATTTGCTCTCTGACGGCACCACAACAATAGCTATTTTCAATGGAGATGAAATGATGCCATTAATTACCGGATCTGGCTGTATGCTAAGTTCTATTGTCGGAACATGTATTGGAGGAAGCAGTCCACTTATGGGAAGCTTAATAGCATGCCTTGCAATGGCAATAGCTGGGGAACACGGAAGGGTAAACGTTGATGAGCTTGATTTAGGAACTGGTTCATTTAGAGCATTCTTAATTGACTACCTTTCAAAAACAAATGCCCAAGACCTTGTAAACAATGCCAAAATAAGGATATTATGAACACCGAAGATTTAAAGCTATATCTGGTTACAAACCCTCTTGAAGATGAGAAAGAGTTTCTAAAAACCATCGAAGATGCCATTAAAGGTGGAGTTACTATAGTTCAGCTTCGTGAAAAAACTGGAGATACAGGAGACATCTATAAAATAGCTGTTAAGGTTAAGGAAATTACCGACAAGTATGACATACCATTAATCATCAACGATAGAATCGATATAATGCTGGCTGTTGACTGTGCAGGAATCCATATCGGACAAAGTGACATGCCATGTAACATTGCACGAAAAATGGTAGGACCAGATAAAATCATAGGAGTCTCAACATCAACTGTAGAAGAGTCCAAAAAGGCTCAAATGGATGGAGCTGACTATCTTGGATGTGGAGCAGTATATCCAACAGAAACAAAAAAAGATGCAACACATGTAACAAAAGATACTTTAAAGGAAATATCTGAGAATGTGGATATTCCTGTAGTGGCTATTGGCGGTATAAAATTAGACAATGCAGAAAATTTGGCCAATACCGGAATAAAAGGACTCTGCTTTGTAAGTGAAATTATGAACGCAGATAATCCCGAATCCATGTCTACAAAATTATCAGAAATAGCTGAAAAAATAATAGATGGTTAATCCATCATCTTCTTACTATTTTTAAGAGCTTCAACAGCTGCAAGCGGTTTTCCTGCAAGCATGCTGATACATGCTCCTCCACCACTACTTACGTGATTCATTTCATCTGCAAGACCTGCACCATTAGTAGCAGCAGCGATATGGCCTCCTCCAATAACAGAAAATGCTTTTGAAGATGCCATTGCATTGATTAAATCTTCAGTTCCCATTGCAAAGTCAGGATTCTCGAATACTCCTGCAGGACCATTGGCAAATACCATTTTAGCTTCCCTTATTATTTTCGCATACTCACTGATTGTTTTTACCCCAATGTCAAAAATAGAATAATCTGGAATCTCATCAATTCCAACATCTACTCTTTGTCCATCCTTTTCAACAGCTACATCAACAGGATATATGACTCTATCTTCACCATATTTATCAAGGATTTCTTTTGCCTTAGGAACCATATCCTTATATCCTCTAGCAGCTATAAAACCTCTATTAACATCATTAATATCATGATCTGCAGCCCATAGAAGGATATTTCCCACAATACCTGTTGTTAATACCTGGTCAGCAGTACCGTTTCCAAGTACATTATCCATAACTTCAAGAGAATCATCAGGCTTCATTCCCCCAAGCAAGAATACGCATGGATGTTTTACATTGTCTAATGCATTTTGAATAACTGTCAATTCGTTTTCCATTACTCGACCAGCTGCAGATGGAGTGTTTATTGTAAAACCAACAAGAGAAGTCTGTGACCTGTGAGCCGCTGCAAATGCATCATTAATAAACAAATCAATATAAGGTGTCAATGCCTTAACAAAAATAGTTTTAGACTGTTCTTCAGCAGAACGTGAAAGAGTTTCCTCAGAAAAGAAACGTGCATTTTCAAGTAAAAGAATATCGCCAGGACATAAACCAGCTATAGCTTCTTGAGCAGAACTTGAGAATAATGAATCGGTATACTGAACCTTTAAATTAAGAATTTTAGAGAGTTCACGAGCATGCTGCTCTAATGTAGTGAAATCGCTTTTACCTGGACGGCTTTGATGAGCTAAAATAACAACCTTAGCACCTTTTTTAGATAATTCTCTAATAGTTTCAGAATGTAGTCTTAAACGTGTATCATCTAGAATTGAACCATTGGTAGGATCAACAGGAGCATTAATATCAATTCTTACAAGTACAGTTTTACCTTCAATTTCAAAATCATCAATAGTATTAAATTCTTTAGCCATCTTCTCACTCAGGATTTATATTTTACTAACAAGATCAATTAAAGCATCTTTAGGACTGTCAGCCTTAATAATACCAGATGCAAGCAATACCCCTTCAGCACCAAGTTCAAGTGCAGCAGCCATATCATCACCAGTGGAGATACCTGCACCACATAAAACCTTAATGCCCTTATTGATTTTTTTAACCTCAGAAACAGTATCTTCAACAACTTCAGGTTGGGCTTGAGAAACAGGAATGCCAGAACCTATAAGTTCAGGAGGTTCTACAGCTAAATAATCAGGATTTAAACATGCAGCTGCTTTACTGGTAGCTATATTATTAGTACAAAGACAGGAAAAAATACTATTGTCTTTGGTTTGCTGTACCACTTCCTCAATATCAGCTAATTTCATTCTCTTTTCAGAATGGTTAATTAAGCTTCCGCTGATTCCTGCATCAATTAAAGTTTGAATTAAATCATGACCAGTATGACCTCCAGGAGTAATGGCATCAATATTTTGAGCAAAAACAGGAATGGAAGTCTCTTGTTTAATTCTATAAATATCAGCAGCCTGTGGTGCAGCTACCATTGTAATTCCAGTTTCTTCATAAGCTGCCTCAAGGTCTTTAGCTAAATTTAAGGCATTTAAACCACTAGATTCAATATAAGTTTTAAAATTTAAAATCACAATTGGTGTCTTCAATTTAATTCCCCTGAACAAATTCTAATATAGTCATATATTTAACTTTAAAATCATTTAAATTTATAGTATTTTTAAAAATTCTCAGCTATTATGATGCTAAATAATTGCTTTATCCACATCTTCAATAAAATCATAATATTATTTAAAATCATCTAAAGTAGTTCCTTTATATGGTATTTGTTCATCGTAGTTCTTCGAATCAGATTCAAATAACTTATCCTCACATTTAGAAGTTCTTTTGGACATGTTGAGCTCAATAGATACCATACCCCTCAACATTAATAGATCAGAATTATCAGGTTCTAATTCAAGAGCATGATTAATGGCATCTAATGCATTCTCATAATCCTTCAAATTATAATAAGAATAGGCCAACGCACCCCAAGTGTCAAAATCAGGAGTTCCCATTTCCAATCCCATGTTAATATATTCTATAGCTTCTTTAAACCTTTCCATATAATGGAATATTATGCCTTTAGAAAACCAATTATCAGAACAATCGGGATTAATCGAAATTGCCTGATCAATAGCATCTAAAGCATTTGAATACTGATTATTTAGACTATACGCATTGGATAAATCATACCATATGTCATCATCATTAGGATCAAGTTTTAATGCAGCATTATAACATTCAAGAGCTTCATCAAATTCTGAATCTAAAGAAAGTAATATATTGCCTTTGGTTGCCCAAAGCTTTGGAATTTCGGAATTAATCTTGATACCTTCGCCAATAGATTCTAAAGCCTTAGGAATATCATCCAACTGAAGATATGAATTCGCTATCATGGCCCATAGCTCAGCATCATCCGGATTTATTTCCAATACTTTTTTAAAACAATTTATAGTTTCCTGATGGTTTTCCATTAAATCATATATTATTCCTTTAGTAATCCAAATATCCTCATCGTCGTAGCCAAGTCCAATAACATGGTCAATAATAACTAAAACTTCAGAAAGCATTCCTAAATTAAAAAATTCATTAGTTAAAACTTGCCAATTTGCTAATTCATCAGAATCTGCTTCTGCCGATTCCATTAATAACTCAACATCTTCCCCATTAATCTGTTTTAATTTATTTAATTTCTCTTCAAAAAATGTGTCTTTCATTTTATCATATCCGATTAATTTATTACATAGTAAGTTATTACTCCGATAGGTTCGAGAACTATTTAAAATCATCTAAAGTACTACCTCTATATGTTTTTCCTTTCAAGAGCACATCGTAACTTTGTTCACCTGACTTTTCAATATCACTAAGTATTATTGATTTAAATTCCAACATTACAGAATCATCTGGCTCTAATTTAAGAATGTAATTGGCTGTATCCAATGCATTCTCATAGTCACCCATGCCATAATAGGAATATACTAATTTGCACCATGCATCATAATCTCTAGGATCTAATTCCAGTCCTGTTTTAATAGATTCTACAGCTTCTTGAAACCTGTTCATGTCAAGGAGATTTTCCCCTTTATAAAACCAGAACTTCGAATCTTTTGGATTGATTTCGATAGCTTTATTAATAGCATCTAAAGCTACAGGATAGTCGCCCACTAGATTAAGAGCAAGAGACAAATATTCCCACACTACACTCTCAGTAGGATCTAATTTCAAAGAAGTTTTAAAACATTCAATAGCTCCGCCAATATCAATCAAATCAAATAATATAACTCCTTTAGTTGTCCAAAATTCAGAAACTTCATGATTGATCTCAATAGCATGGTCAATAATTTCTAAAGCATCAGAAATCATTCCTAAGTTATGAAATTCCCAACATAAAATATCCCAATTTAACAAATCATCAGAATCATCATCTACTGTATCCATTACATGATCAATATATTCATCACTAATGTGTTTTAACTCATTCAATTTTTCTTCAAAAAATGCGTCAGTCATTTCATCACATCGAATTAGTTTATTACATAGTGCATAATTATTTAAAGAGGTTTCTAAAATGTCCTATACTCCCATTAAATAAAGATTATCTTAATTTTATATCTCCATTTAGAAAAATCAATCCTCAAGTTTTACTAAATCAATTTCTTCAAATCTTTTAAAATCTTTATCTAAAGACATGACATTATCCAAACCATATTCATCAACAATAACAACACTAGAACAATCAATGAAACTAACTTTAAAAGCATTTTTATTATATTTCTGGAAAACTGAAAAAACTTTAAAATTAAAATCATTGATTTCATATTCATTTAATATTTTAAAATTATCCTGAAGATAATCATAAACTATTTTTACTAAATCTATATTCTTAGTTTTCATGCCCAATACAGTCATTACTTCAGATAAAATGCCATTGCTCATATAGCATTCATTATTCTTTATAATGGACAGGTGTTTAGCAACTTTATTATGATTCGGATGTTCTTTCCAAAATAATGGTACTAATATTGATGAATCAATGAAAATCTTACTCATTTAAATACACCAATGCATCTATATCAAATTCTTCATCAGAATCGTCACTTATAATTCCAACAACATCTTCTAATTCAATTTTTTTTCTTGGCTTTAATATTATTTTATCGTCTTGGATAGTCCACTCAAATATAGTATTTTCATCAAGCTCAAAAGGCTTAAAATTTTTTTTTATGATTTTAGGAATGTGTAATTCGTCATTTCCATACATTTTAGAATTAACCATAACCATAATAAATCATCTCACAGAATCTATCTGGATTAAACTCTGTTTTCGGAATTATATAAACTTTAGGATAATAATTATTTTTCAGATTATATTGTTAATCAGAATTAACCTGTTATGTATTTTTTATTTTCAATTCTGAAAATTTTCACATAGCCATCTAGTGTAATTAAAGTCTTATTATTAACTTATCTAATAATCCATCTATCACCAAATGAAAATAGCTAAGCTATCTCCAAATATTTAAATCAATTGAAATTCTTAAATAATATTAATTATGTCATTAAATAAAGAGCAACAACAAAAACTGGAAAAAAGCGGTTATCGTTTTGTAGGCAACCATGGCCATGCAGCTGCTAAAATTTGTCACTGGACAAAACAGAGCATTCTCGATAGGGGAGTTTGCTACAAGGAGAAGTTTTATGGTATTGAAAGCCACAGATGCCTTCAGATGTCACCTTCTGTAAGTAGCTGCCAGCAGGAGTGTGAATTTTGTTGGAGAGATTTAAGTTATACTGAAACTGAATGGATTGGAGATTATGATGATCCGAAAACCATAATCGATGAGGCCATTAAAGCTCAAAACAATCTTTTATGTGGTTTTGGTGGTAATGCCAATGCAAATAAAAGAAAACTAGAAGAATCCAAAACACCTACCAATGCAGCCATCTCTCTTGCTGGTGAGCCTATGATGTATCCTGAAATTGATGAGCTGATAGCTGAGTTCAAACGCCGTAATTTCACTACTTTTGTTGTAAGTAATGGCCAGTGTGTGGACAAATTAAAAAACCTAAATGCTGACCCATATCAGCTTTATCTTTCTTTAGATGCTCCTTCAAAGAAATCATATGAAAGTCTTTGCAACCCTAAAATAAATGATGGTTGGGAAAATTTAAACGAATCTCTTGAAACACTATCTACCTTTAACTCAAGAACATGTATAAGAACAACCCTTGTTAAAGGGAGGAATATGGAAAATCCTGAAGGTTATGCTAAACTGATTGAAAAAGCTGACCCTGATTTTGTTGAAATTAAAGCTTATATGTGTGTAGGTTCATCAAGAGAAAGACTTACATTAGCTAATATGCCAACATTTGATGAAGTAGTTGTCTTTGCAGAAGAAATTAGTAAGTACTGCAATAAAAAAATAGTAAATGAGTCAGAAATAAGCAGAGTCGTACTACTTGAGTAATGCATCTCTAGCTATTTTAGACCCTAATTCAAAAGCTGCATTTAAATCTTTAGGAAACTGAGTTTCACGAACTTCCCGTTTATGTTTTTCATCAAATCTATCTGATTTGTATTTGGAGTAATCAGAGAACTGGTAAGTGTCAAAAACACATAACTCATAAGGCTTTCTAAATACTCTTTCTAAAAAAATACTGTTATTTGAAAGTATCCTATCATACCCTACCTGTTTAAATGCATCTTTAGGTACGTTCATTGTGTAGATAAAACCGACAGGCATTCTTTTTGGAGCTAAACTTTCTGCTCCAATCTCATAAACCACAAATGGAAAGAGAAGTCTTTCTAAAAGACAACGCATGTTTCCACTTACATCACCGAAATAGATTGGAGAACCTAAAATCAGACCATCGGCGTCAACTATCCTTTCAAGAATAGGTTTAAAATCATCATTATAAACGCATTTTCCGTAATGTCTTCCATTTATCTTTTTGCATGCAAAACAGCTTTTACATCCATTGAAAGGAACATCATAAAGGTTTATAAATTCTGTTTCAGCTTCAGGAATGACTTCTTTAACTCCATCTAGGGCAGCATTAAGTAACTCTGCAGTGTTTCCATTCTGACGGTTACTGCCACAAATAGCGATAAATTTCATATTAAACAATTATGCTAAACTATTACGTAATTCAACAGCTTTTTTAGCGGCTTCTTCCATAGATACTTCATAAGGAATTCCAGCTTCTTCCAAAAGCCTTTGACCTTCTTCCTCATTTGTACCTGTTAATCTGATGACAATATCTAATTTACGTTTAGATTTCTCCAAAGCTTTTATTACTCCTCGAGCAACATCATCAGCTTTTGTAATACCACCTAAAACATTTAAAAATATAACTTTAACAGGATCATAGTTCAATACCATGTTTAAAGCCTGCATGATTGTCTGGTCAGCTGCCCCACCACCAATGTCTAAAAAGGTAGCCGGTTCTCCGCCGTTAAGCTTAATCATATCCATACCTGTAAGAGTCAAACCTGCACCGTTTCCGATAACTGCAATGTCTCCGTCAAGCTTTACAAAATCAACAGCTTTTTTCTTGTAACGTAATAGCTCAACTAAGTCCTGATGCCTGAATAATGAATCGTTTTCAACTTCAAGCTTTGCATCAGCAGCTATTAAACCTTCAGGAGTTAGAACCAATGGATTAATTTCAGCTATTTCCGCATCGTATTTCTCGAAGATATTGTAAAGTTTCCAAATAACATCACCGATAGGTGAAATTAAATCTGAGCTTACTCCCATCTTACGGGCTACTTCACGTGCCTCATATGGTAAAAATTCATGTAAAGGGTCAGGACAGTATTTTATAATCTTTTCAGGATTAGTTTTAGCCAAATTTTCAATTTCCATTCCACCTTCACAGCTTGCCATGATGACAGGCCTTTTAGCTGCCCTATCAATGGAAACACTAATGAAAAACTCTTTTAAGATATCTGCCTTTTGTTCTATTAAAAGATGTTTGACTTTTTCCCCTTTAATTTCCATTCCAAGAATTTCATCAGCTACTTTGAAGGCTTCACCAGGATCATCTGCAAATTTTACACCACCAGCTTTTCCACGACCTCCAACAAGAACCTGTGCTTTAATGGCTACCGGTTCACCCATTTCAGATACAACAGATGTAGCTTCTTCTGGAGAATATGCAACATGACCTTCCAAAACGTTGAGCCCTTCCTTTTTAAAAATTCCTTTAGCTACATGTTCAAAAAACTTCACGGTAATACCTCCTTATATTAAATTATATCCTGCTTCAAATGCTTTGATGTTTTTTTCTTCAGTTCCAGGAGGAACGCTGTCTAAAATTGCCTCTTTAGCTGCATCAACAGATATAATTTCAGTAATTTTTGTAATAGCTCCAACCATAACAATATTAGCTACAATTTTAAGACCAATATCATCTACTGCTGTTTTGGTTGCAGGAGCTTCATAAACTTTAATATTGTGAGTGTCAATGTATTCACGAACATCCTCAACGTCAGTTGTTCCAGGATCTACAATCAAAGTCCCATCATCTTTTAAATCAACTATATATTTAATCAAAGCTTCATTTGACATAGCTACCAATATATCTGGGCTTTGTACTTTTGGGTAGTCAATTATTTCGTCACTTATAACAACTTCACATTTTGATGCTCCACCACGAGCTTCAGGACCATAAGATTGGGTTTGAACGGCTTCATTCTCATCAAAAAGGGATGCAGCTTTACCAATAATGATACCTGCCATAATAACTCCTTGACCTCCAAATCCACCAATTCTTATTTCTGTTCTCATTCTAAACACTCCCTGTATGCAGAATTAATAAGTGTTCTTCCACCGGATTTAGCTTCACTTAATTTTTGAATATTGTCAGTATATTCTGCTCTTTGCTTGTCTGCAAATTCTCCAACTACAATTTTGCCTTCAAGGTCTTTTTCACGCATCCTATCTGCTTTGGATTTGAAGACAGTGTTTACTTTCATGTTAACCGCCATAGCTGTCGGAGTACGAGCTTTGTTTTTACGACCATAATAAGTTGGACATTGTGAAACAACTTCAACAAAACTAAAACCAGGATTCTTAAGAGCTTTTTTAATTGATCCCACTAAATTATCCACTTGGATTGTAGTCCATCTTGCAGAGTAAGATGCACCAGCAGTTGCTACAAGTTCAGCTAGTTTAAATGGATAATCTTCAGTTCCGTAAGGTGCAGTGGTACCGACACTTCCTTTTGGTGAAGTAGGGCTTATTTGACCTCCAGTCATACCATAAATATTGTTATTAATACAAATCATGGTAAGATTTATGTTTTTACGAGCTGCATGAATCAAATGATTTCCACCAATAGATGCAGCATCTCCGTCACCAGAAAATACGACAACATCCAAATCAGGATTTGAAACTTTTAATCCAGTTGCAAAGCTTAATGCTCTTCCATGAGTTGTATGTAATGAATCGCATTCCATATACCCAGGAATTCTTGAAGAACATCCAATACCAGAAACCATAGCTATATTCTCAAAGTCCATTTCCGCTTTTTCCATACCTTTAAGAAATGCGTTCATAATACTTCCATTTCCACAACCCGGACAGAAAATATGGGGAAGTCTGTCTTCTCTTAAATAAGGTATAAATTTATTTGGGTTACTTTCAGCCATTTTAGTTTCCTCCTATTTCTTCAATTTTAGCTAAAATTTCGTGAGGAGTTGGTAATAATCCACCAATCTTACCAATTAAATGAGTTTTAGCTTGACATTTAACTGTACGCTCTACCTCATAATACATCTGACCTAAGTTCATTTCAACAACTATAACGTCCTTTGCATTTTTGGTTAACTCTTGAATCTGAGCATCTGGGAAAGGCCATGGAGTATTTATTTTAATGTAACCTACCTTTTTACCTTCTTCTTGAGCTTCTCTAACAGCAGTTACAACAGATCTTACAGGAGAACCATAAGAGATAACGACAATATCCGCATCATCACAATCCTCAGATACTACATCACAGATTTTATCCTTGTTGTTTAAAATTTTATTACAAAGACGTTTAACAAGAACTTCATGAGTTTCAGGATTATTGGTGTCAGGATAACCTCTCTCATCGTGAGTTAAACCAGTTACATGAATATCAAAACCTGAACCAAATGAAGGCATTGGATTTGTACCATTTTCAACATTTTTAAATGGTAAATAATCGTCGGTTTTTTCAGGCATTACTCTTGGAATAATTTCAATATCATCGTCAACAATGATTTTTTCCCTCATATGACCTACAACTTCATCAGCTAAAATAAATACAGGAGTTCTATACATTTCAGCTAAATTAAAAGCTTTAATTGTAAAATCAAAATATTCCTGAACACTTGAAGGAGATAAAGCTATTGGTTCATAATCCCCATGAGATCCCCAACGAGCTTGCATCATATCTCCTTGAGCAGCCATAGTAGGCTGACCTGTTGAAGGAGAACCTCTTTGAACATCAACAATAACAATTGGAGTTTCACTAATAAATGCATATCCAATATTTTCCTGCATTAAAGATAAACCCGGTCCAGATGTAGCTGTCATAGACTTAGTTCCACCCCATGAACCACCAATAATAGCACCAGCAGAAGCAATTTCATCTTCCATTTGAATAAATGAACCCCCAACCTTAGGAAGTTCACGGGCTAAAGTTTCAGCCACTTCAGTAGAAGGTGTAATTGGATAACCTGCAAATAATCTACAACCTGCTTTTAAGGCACCTTTTGCACATGCCTCATTTCCTTGAATAAAAAACTCTTCAGCCATAAATACACCTCTATTTTCCTTTACTGGTTGAAAATTTCGGATTAAAATTGGTGTCTTCACCAACCCACCAATTTTTATTAACATTAACAGTAATAGCTTGATCAGGGCAAACAACTTCACAGACCCCGCAGTTAGTACATCTATCTCCAAATTTCACATAAGGAAGTAAAACACCTTTTTTATTAGCATCTGAAGATATTGCATAAACATTTTGATAACACATGTATACACAAAGATGACAACCTTTACATAAATTTTCGTCTATATAAATCATCTATAATCTCCCTATATAAATTATTAATTTATATATATGTTACCAAACATTTAAAAATGTTATTAAAATATATGTAGCTAGCAATAAATAGTTTGTTTTTTTAAAGAAATCACCAATTGAAGTAAAAATAATATCTAATTTAATCGAAAAAGTAATTTTCTAAAACTTCAGTTTCCAAAATGGGTATGGAGGAGCTGTTTTTTGGAATGGAACTGAT
>ENA-UOJG01002573-UOJG01002573.1-human-gut-metagenome-genome-assembly--contig:-C47-NODE-2573-length-14968-cov-32.450211_pt1 | contig 14968 bp, 11 predicted proteins | sample MGYA00242340_ERZ723887 | MGnify/ENA metagenome assembly ERZ723887 | reverse complement strand
GGACGCGCATCCGCACCAACAACGTGATTGAGCGGCTGAACCGTGAGATCCGCCGCAGAACCCGCGTGGTGGGAACGTTCCCTGACGGCAACTCCGCCCTGATGCTGGTCTGCGCCCGGCTCCGCCACGTGGCGGGCACGCAGTGGGGCAACAAGAAGTACATGAATATGAAGCATCTGGAGGCGGTCATGGACGACGCCTCTATTGCCGGCTGACTTCACTCAGCCGGAGTCTGCAAACAATTTTGCGCATAAATCTTGACGGGACCCATCATGGAGATGAAGGCCGAGCTGGCGGAGCTGAAACGGCGGAAAGCGGAGGGATCTCTGCCGCCGCAGGGGCCGGAGAAAGGCAAGAAGAAAGGCGGGAAGAAAGCGAAGAAGGCGAAAGACCGCAAGTAAAAAGAATAACCTCCATGTGTGCAGAATAATTACACACACGGAGGAAAATTCAGATGTCATAGAAGCTATCGCCTTACCCCTATTGCCTCGAGAGATTTAGGTTTAAATCGGTGTAAGTGGCGCATAGTATAGAAAGGAATATAGTACCATCAGCGTGGCAAGATGACATGCTTAAATGTGGATTAAGTTAGGTCGTTATCTTAGTCCGACAAAACGACCAACCGGGGCAGGACCGGTATGGTATCTATATTCCTCTTTCTTTTTGAGATTTTTGTCGATCCATCAGGATTTTTGCCTGTGTACGAGGCGAGAAGTATTTACTTGATATTCTCCGTCTCTCTCGGTCTATGATTTTGTCTGAATGAACCAACATATGCCTAAGAATAGCCAAGGTCATATTTTTTGCCATGCCATCGCCTTGAAGGCTGCAAAGCTCTTCTGCCTCTTTAATTACTGCTTGATAATCATCGACCTTCTCCCAAAACATTAGCCGCTCTATCCTGTAGTTGAGAGAGGGAGAAATGTAGTTTTGTTGAGCCAGATAATCAACTGTATTATCGTTTGCACCGTGAGAAGACGCTACGTAATACAGGTTTAGCAGCATATTTAAAGATACTTCCTGGAAGAATCGCAGAATATCCTCGCGTGAGAGTTTTTTCCCTTCAAAGTCAGGTTCTTCTTGCCAAGCAATGACTTCTTCAACTAAATAATCAAGACTATTGTCTATAGACTCGGCCCATTGACTAAAAATTTTGTTAGGAAGTTGGTACATAGCCGAAACATAGTCTTTTTTTACAGGGCCAGGAAGAATACTTATAAATGCAGAGAAATTCCTCGCAATAATCTTTAACTGTAAAAATGCTCTTATTAATTGGTTATTCAACTCATCGATTTTGGTTTCGTCATAGTCATATATATCTAATGTTTCGATGATTGTATCTCGTTCTTCTTCCTCAATTGCCTGATTGTGGATCTCCTCTTCTTTTTCATCTTCTTTGGGAGAAACAAGACTCTTAGCGGGCATAGATTGCAAATATTTAATACCGATGTCTGATAGGTCAAACTCCGTCCATCCAGAAACATAAGAAACTGCTTGTTCAAGAAGAAGGCGTGGAATATTAACGTTATCCGAAATGTAGGTCATGAATAAGAGAATGTCACCGTTGATGCTAAAGCAAGATTGCCTAACAATAGATTCCAAATCTGTTGTGTCTCCAGTATCATGAAACCTTCTGTTAAGTGCTTTCGCAACAAAATATGCAAGATGATTTTTGCTTGCAAAACGATACTCATATCCATTTGATGTTCTTGACAAAAGCCCGCTATTTACTCCAATTTCGATGAATCTTTCTGCTGTCAGATATCGATTATCGTAGTATTCGCAATATGCTGCAATGACTTCATGAATATGCTCTGCGTTAATGGGATATTCTTTGTTAAAATGTATATAGTGAGCAATTTCGCTTAAGGCAACAATAATATCATTAGAGTTTTCCTTCCTCCCCACAAGATGGGGCGCAATCGATCGTTCTATGGATGCCTCGAAGACTTTGCTAAAAACTGTTGCGTCTGATTTATCCAATTCACCAAGGTGCGCGCAGTAATAATCCACAAATTGGACAACAAAGTCGATATCTGTGCGGAATGCTAATTTATATGAATTTAAACACTGTTCAAGCGTTCTGGCAATACCAGCGGCTTTTAATTCGTCGTTATCCGTCTTAATTAAAACGATTTTTTGAATCAAAGCCAATCGTTTTTCTGCATACAAGCGAGAAATGGACGCTTTCTTGAATTCTTTACTTGCTTTAATATTATCTTTTACCATCTGTACGATATCAAATTGAGACGTTTCTTCAGATGCTACGACTATTGTCCCAAAGATATCTTCTATTCCTCGCAAAAATTTATTGAGGTGTTTGGGAGAAATTCTGTGTAAATCATCTATAATTATTACTTTCTTATCTGACGGGATGGCTTGGAACAATGAGTAAGAATCCGCCCCATAAGTATCAGTAACGAGCTCTTTTAGGATATTCTCTTGACTTCTACCGGTGATATCGTCTGTTCCACAATACAAGACGACATACTGTGTTTGCAACTCCTTAAAAGTCATTTTTAAGAGCGTTGTTTTTCCTGAATTGCTGCCTCCCATGACAGCAACATATCTATTCTCTTTAATAAAAGCAATAAAATCTTCCATCTTATCTATTGCTTTTCCTCTGGAGTATTCTTTTGACGCATTAAAGCGCAGCGTTGGAAAAACAAAGTAATCGCTAACACTTTGCGCAATCGTGTTTTTTGAGTCGGCCATCACTGTTGCAATATATTTTTCTTGATAAGTCAATCCTGTCCCGCACAAAGATTTCTGCATCAAAATATGCTCTTGCTTCATTGTAGCAACAAAAGCGGACCGATCTGCATTCCAACTAAATTTACTCAAAAAGTATTTTCTGCTTTCAGTATCAAACAGCGCAGCATAATAATCAGAAAGAGTAGGAACTGAACTTTGCCACCATGCTCCGCCAGCTTGTTTTACAATTCGATTTCCATTATCGTAGAGAACATTTTGCGTGCCAGGAAAATGCTCATGGCCATAAAAAGCAAGAGAACATCTTTTGGAAAGAGTATTCTCCAACTCTTTTTTCTGAGAAAACTCAAACCAATCTGGAGAATGATGCATTACAACAAGGGAAAAATCCGCATTTGATTCTGTAGTTAACGAATGAATTGCGTCTTCTGGCAGATAATGAAGGCCATCATCAGAATCGCAAGAAAATGGTGCAGTATTGAGTAAATTCGCTTCAATACGGTAGCCATTATCAAAATGGAGTATTTTTCTGGTAACTAACTGTCCAAACGGAATATGCATCCAGTAAGGAAAGAAACAACCATTTCTATCCGAAAAAGAGAAATAGTTTTTCATGCTCTTTAACTCTTGCTGCAGGTGTAAAGCTCTTTCTTTCTCATCAAAAGAGCGAATTTTCGAAGAATCCAGCCGAGTACTTCTTCCCCAATCAATATCATGATTGCCGGGAACGATCAGTATCTTAGTATTCTTCTCACTGATGGAATATTTCCTTCTTATTTCAGGAATTAACCTTTTTAAGAATGTGGCGGCAATTTTATATTGGTTCGCCTGGCCCGTAGCGGCAATGTCACCAGAAAGGACAATGACAATTCCTTCAATCGGAGTATAAACACCAAGGGAGTCCACAATAGCCTGAATTTTAGCTGGATGAACTCCCTTGCTGTCGTTCAAGTGGAAATCACTTAAATGTAAAAAAGAGATCCTCATGTCTTTCCCTCACATTAAAAAGCAAAATTAAAACCGCATAAGAATTCTCTTACACGGCTGCCTTGGTGGCACAAAGGTCTACCGTTAATTAATTATAATACAATTTGGTGAAAATTACAATAAGACGTCGAATTTATAACTGCCCGCAAATTCTGCGCCGCAATAGACAAAGAATAAGAAAAATCCCTCTGAAATCAATAATTTCAGAGGGATTTTGGTCCGAGTGAGGTGACTTGAACACCCAACCTCGACATCCCAAACTTATCGGGAATACTTTTTCCGCTCGTTTATAGCGGTTTTCGGCGCTTTTTAATTTGTTTCACTTACTCTTTGACGCTCTTATCTCCGCTGTTTCCGGGTGTTCCGGAGCCGTATGTGGTAATCTATGTGGTCAAAAACGCTTCCCGCCCGGTTTCCGGTGAAGATTCACCGGTGCCGGACGGGAAGCGTTTCTCGTTGCTGTGTGGTCTGTATTGTAACTCTGAGCAGGGTGTTATACAAGTGGTTTCTGAGCAGATGGCAACTCAAAATTTGCGGGGCAATAAACAAAGAAATAGCGAAAATGGATTCTTCAAGAACATATAAGAGGATTGCTTTTTCTACCCAATTGTTATATGCTAAAAATGCCGTGTGACATGTTTCTCTGAAGTGAGGGTTATGGACACAGAAAACCCATTTGATTTCAGTGGATTTATGAACATCAAAAAATCTGCGCACGCGGTTAGTTATTTATTATAAATAGTGCAGTGTGACATCTTCCGATGGAGGTATGTGTGCATGTCCAAAAAGGTTGTGACGCTTTTAAATAAATATGGCCCGATGCTTTCTGGCGAGCTTGCCAGAAAATTTGAACAGGAATATGGGGTTTCCAACACGGCGGCGCGCCAAGCCCTATCGCGCGCAAAAAAACCGGTCAATAAGATATGCACCCTTTCGTTTGATAAGAATCAGAAATTCTTTTATCTTGAGAGCCAATATATGTCTAACCGCTATATTAAGCGCTTAATAGATGCCATAAAGCGGTCATCCAAAATTAACTGGATCTATATCTGTGCATTTCAGTCTCAAAATGGCTTTGTGGCCAAGAGCATTTTGCCTTCTCTGGTATCATCCCCGATCAAGAATGTAAAAGGGCACAAGCTCCACCAGAGAGTGATTGACGATTTGCTGAAGTGCGGTATTATCGTAGAGTATAATGAGACACATTGGATGCTTGCCGAATGGGTCTCTATACAAAATCGCAGTATCGCCCGCGCAGCAGGTCTTGAGACCGTAAAGAAACAAGTTGTGAACGACTTTGCATCTTGGGCGCAGAACATTAACTTAATCGGTTATGGTTCAGCCAAAGTGCTTTCTGCATCGGCGGAATTTGCAAACTTTCAGTGGGCGCTAACAGCCCCTGCATACATTCAACCTCTATATGATACCGAGAAAATTCGGCCGGGTTTTGTTGTGGCGGATATCTTTTATGGACGTACGGCCACGGAGGAAGACATCAATTTTTTTCTGGATAAGCTCTCTGTGATCCGAACCTTTAAAAAACTACCTGCATTTATGCCTGTGTTCTTGGTTGAAAATATAACTCGGGAAGCATTGATGGTGTTGAAAGAAAACAAAGTGATGGTAGCCCTCATAAAAAATGTATTTGATGAAAAGTATGCCGAGCTGTTAGCGGAAATTGTTAGTGTATTTTCACACTCCAGCGCAATTATTTCCAAGAACCCAGGAAAAATTGAAACGCTATTCAGCGAAATCGCAAAGGCAGAAGGCCGGTATAATGATATTATCGGAGATATGTTTGAACTCCTTGTTGGATACTACTATCAGCACATCGGTTACCGTTATTTGGAAATCAGAAAGCTAATACAAATCCCTGATTCAAATGATAAAAACGAAATCGACGTTTTGGTTGAACGCGATGGCGAAATCATTATTGTTGAATGTAAAGCAACACAGTCTGCTCTTGACCACATCTATGTCGAAAAGTGGTTGTCTCAGACGATCCACCGCATTAGAACTTGGGCATTGAGTCGGTACCAAGATGGGCAAAAATTGAAGTTCCAGTTGTGGTCATTGGGAGGATTTACACCAGAGGCAACTTCCTTATTAACTTCAGCAGCAACTCGCACCCGAAAGTATAAAATCTAGTTTTTCGACAAAAGTCAGATCATTGATATGGCCAAGGAACACAAAGTGCAACCGGTGGTAGAGGTTTTGCAACAACATTTTCAAGCACCGCTTGAAAAAACAATTAAAAAGCATTTAAAGTAGACGTTGCTTACTATTTTACGTCATGGATAAAGGACTCAGGTAGAGCTGTTAAAACTCTATCTGAGTCTCTGTTATATAAACCAAAAATCATGCGAATGCATTATTTTCTTGCTTTTTCTGACCGAATGCGCTATCATAATAAACAACGCTGTCAGTGTTGTAATAGACCTCGGCAGTATGGCTATATAGACCAGATGCTCTGCCAGGCGGCAGAGCATTTTTCGTATATCAGTATGGAGGAGATATTTTATGACGGTCAGTTATAAAAAGCTCTGGAAGCTGCTCATCGACAAGGATATGAAGAAAAAAGACCTGTGTGCAAAGGCAGGTATCAGCCCGGCCTCAGTTACTAAGATGGGACGAAACGGACATGTTACCACGGAAATACTGGTAAAAATTTGTGCCACATTGGATTGTGGTATTGGAGACATTATGGAAATCGTACCAGGCGAAACAGACTAAGATTACTCGAAGTGGTGTTCTTTTAAAACAGTTATGTAATGGAAAGCTGCTCTGTCGCAATGCGGAGGAGGGTAAAATGTCAATTATTGAACGCTACCATGAAATATTTGATAAGGAAATCCTCCAAAAGAGCAGAGGAGTAATATTTTCTTTCTCACCGTTGCAGGATCAATTTATTTATCAGCCCTACAGTCATAATATTTCGGCAGATTCTGTTGAAAAACTGGGTGAGTTGATGAGACACAACCTCTTTTTCTATAGCTACGGAGAAGAGGAGGTTGTACAGCACTATGAGAAAGATCATTTCTCCTCTCTGGAGCAGGCAGCTAAGTATGCGTATATTAATCGCCTGCCTAAAAGAGCAGATATTACTGATGGCCTCCCAAGTGAAGTACTATTGGATTTGCTTGTGCAGCTATATAATCCACAGGCCTGCAAACTGGCGGTTAGAACGATCCTTCGGCAAAACGATAACAATGAAATCAAGGGATATGACTTGACATATTTCTCAAAGGATGAAACCGGCGTTTCCTTATGGCTCGGACAAGCTAAACTTGGTGGGAAAGCTTATTGTAAAACGGATATTAACAAAGATCTTTTGGAGAAATTCACTGCGGAGTATTTGTCAAAGCAGATTTTCTTTGTATGCGAAAAACGGGTTTCTCTAACAGATGACACAAAAGCGATTCTTGAAGCCATTGAGGAAATCAATATCCGATCTATGGAAGACGATGCGACGTTGCGTGGGAAAAAACTGCTCGATTATTTCAAATCCGAGGGTATAAGGATTAAGATTCCCTGTCTGTTGGCCTATGGGGAAGAAACCGTCTACAAGGATGCCAGAGCGCTCTGTCAGATGATTGACCGAGAGACCGATAGTATCCGGGATTACTTCAATGCGCATACATATGCTTTTCAAGGCTTCAGCCCTGAAATTGTGTTCTATGTGTTTCCGATAGAAAGCATTGAGCGATTGAGAGATAAGGAGGCGGGCTTCTATGCAGGATTATGCTAAGCAACTGCTTTCAGCGATTAACCAGTATGATGCTGATAATCCAGAGAGCGTAAACCATCTGCGCGATTTAGTTTGCTGGATATCTGATAATGATGCGCTGAAGAAGGACAAGGTGCTTGCACAATTACTATACATTGCGTCCCAAAAGATGCGTGTTTTCGGCTACAACATGCTCAATGGTTATTCCGAGGATCCAAATGAGGCGCTTGCGACCCTTGAAGATATAAGTAATCGAGCCATAAAGAACCTGTATCGCTCTCGCGTCAATGAAAAAAACACCCTGGACAAATCCCAAATGGAAGTTGTTGACTTGTTCCAGAGCCTCTCCCCACGCCGCCTGCTTGTGAGTGCCCCGACATCATATGGAAAAACATTCTTAATGCGGGAAATCGTATTTCTGAATAAGGACCGATACAATAACATTCTTTTGGTTTTTCCTACAGTTGCATTGCTTCTGGAAAATGCCCGAATGATGTCTGCTTTTGTTTCTGATAATAACCTTGACTACCAGATCATCAAAACGGTTGATTCGGTTGTTGAGGACGAATCGAAGAAGATTTTTGTCTTCACCCCGGAAAGAGATCTACAACTAATTGCGTCTTTCCCTGATTTAAAGATTGACTTCTTTTTCTTTGACGAGGTTTATAAAATAGACGAAGATTATTGTAATGACGAATTGGACGATAGCGACGACGAAAAGAGTAAAAAGAATAAGAAAACAAATTCGAATCCCCACGACTTTCTGAACGAAGACCGGGGAAAAACTTTTAGAGTTGCCTTATACCTGTTGGCGAAATCCGTAGATGAATTCTATCTCGCAGGCCCAAACTTGAACCAGGACCGATTTAGCAAGGGCATGAAACGATTTCTGTCACTGAATCAAATTGTAGTTAAAGAAATCAATTTTGAACCAACCTTGCGAATTTCAGTTAATGCGCATAGTAGCAAGATAGAGGAAGTGACTCCATGTTTTCTTCCCAAGTCGGAAAGCAACGAACTGGTTTCCACAGAGAAAAAAGTCAATGACCGTATCAAGAATGTGGTAACATATATTAGTGATAAGCACTATGGGAAAACATTGTTGTACTGTACAACGCCGGCAAAAGCTATCGAATACTCCAATAAACTATCTGATAATATGGGTGCACTCAGGGCTTTTGATGCATATCCAGATGATTTTAAAACATTCCTTTCCCATATTCAGAAAGAGTACGACATCGATCACTCGGTCGATGAATGGAGCCTTATTAAAGTTTTGCAGAATGGTTTTGGGATGCATCATGGTAAGTTGCCCAAGTACATTCAGCAGGAAATATTAGATCAGTTCAATAAAGGAACTTTCGATGTATTGTTCTGCACATCCACAATTGTTGAAGGGGTAAATACGGATGCCCAAAACATGATAATCCTGAACGCATCTAAGGGATCAAAAAAGCTAACCCCTTTTGATATTAAAAACATCAAAGGAAGAGCTGGACGATATTATCATTGTTTTATTGGGCGAGTATTTTATATGACGAAAGAGCTTCAGAAAATCGAAGATTCAGATTCAATGACCTTGAACTTTGTCACTTACTCCGATAATGAATTAAGTGTTATCGATCTTGATAATGCTGAAATAGAAGATTTAACAAGTATAAATGCCCAGCGGAAAATGGAACGAGAGACCGTTACTCAACAGTTTGTTCTTCCACAAGAAGTTTTCTTTAAAAACCGAACCATATCCAAAGAAAATCAAGAGAAATTACTCCACTTACTAATGACTGATTCCGAGTTCAGCAAATATTCACCATTGCTTACCCATGCTGTTGATGTCGATGGCTTCCTGCACTATAGATGGATTAACAAAATTTTGAATACCTTTTATAATGCAAGTTTGATTGATGAGATCACATGCAAAAAATTCTCGGCAATAGCGAATAATTATTATGAGGGCGGTTTTAAAGCACTACTCGGATATGAAGTAGGCAAGTACAGGAGAGGTCATTATAAGTCAATGGACCGGGCATATTCAGAAGCTTTCAAATCACTCAAAGATGTTCTTGAACACAAGATACCCAAAATTCTGTCTTTATTTGAAAGTATTGTAGTATTTGTTGCGAAGCAGGAAGGAATAGGTGTTGAGACATTTTCTTTATCTCGTGTGCGGAGATACTACGAAACCGGTGTCAAAAGTTTGCTGGGAGAGGCTCTAATTGAATATGGATTTCCCACAGATGCGATTAGACGAATAGAGGAAAATCACAAAAAGATTAAGAGCATGACTGTTTCAGAAGCAAAAGAATATTGTAGACTCCATTTCCGTGAAGTTCAGTTGCTTCTTGACACATATGAGAGAAGTCTTTTTATTAAAGCTATGAGGACATTCTGATTAGAGCAAGGGGGGAATATCACTGAACATAAGGAGTGTATCCGTGATAAGGATTTTCGGGACATCCTTTCGCTTCAAGCATGTATTATTGATGATGCAGAGTACTTAGACGAGAAAATATAAAGAGTAACCATCTAAAACCAAATTATCAAACAGAAGGCATCCTGGCAAAAAGAGCCGGGATGCTTTTTCAGCAGATACACCGCAATAGACAAAGAATTAGCCCGGATATATAATTAAAATTCACGCATGGTTTTGCGTTGCTGTATAATTAAAAATCTCTAATCTAAAAATGATAATCCAAATCTGAAAACTGGATTTTCAATAGACAAATTGAAGCTGTTGTGTTAGAATTAACCTGTATTAGTATATACTCTGACACGAGGTATTACGATGACGATTTGTTATAATAAGCTCTGGAAGCTCCTAATCGATAAAAACATGAAAAAGAAGGATCTGCGTCTGGCTACCGGTATGTCCACCACCGCCCTTGCCAAGCTGGGCAAGAACCAGCATGTCAGTACGGAAATCTTAACGAAGATTTGCGAAGTTCTGGACTGTGATTTCTGCGATATCATCGAGCTCGTAAAGGAGGAAAATCATGATTGACTTTTCCAAAATCGAGCAATATCGGGAGAACAACCGCATTGAGGCGAAGAAAGCCCTTGGCGGTCTGCCCAAAAGCATTTGGGAAACCTACTCTGCCTTCGCCAATACCCACGGCGGCATTATCCTGTTGGGCGTGGAAGAATGGGCGGATAAATCCCTGCACACGGTAGATCTGCCCGACCCTGACAGACTCATTAAGGAGTTCTGGGATATCGTCAATAACCCCAATAAGACCAGCGTGAATGTGCTGTCCTCCAAGGATGTATTTGTGCAGGAAGTCGACGGCAATCATATCGTGGTCATCAATGTTCCCCGCGCGGAACGCTCCTATAAACCGGTGTATGTGGACGGAAATCCGCTCTGCACATACCGCCGTAACGGTGAGGGCGACTATCGCTGCACCAAGGAGGAATATCAGGCCATGATGCGGGACGCATCCGTGAAAACGCAAGACATGCTCATTCTGAGCGAAATGGACTTGACGGTGTTCAACAAAGAAAGCATCCGCAGTTATCGCCAGAGAATGCGCCTCTCCCGCCCCGGCCATGTGTGGGAAGCCTTGGAGGATGAAGATTTCCTCCTGAAGCTGGGCGCCGTGGGCATCGGCTCTGACGGAAAGAAGCATCCCGCTTCTGCCGGACTTCTCATGTTCGGTAACGAATATGACATTGTGCGGGAATTCAACGCTTACTTTCTGGATTACCAGGAGCAGTATGACGCCGACACGCGATGGACCGACCGGATTATTTCCTCATCCGGCGACTGGAGCGGCAATGTGTACGACTTCTATTTCAGGGTCTACAACAAACTGATTCAGGATATCAAAGTTCCATTCAAAATGGACGGAGGTACTCGTGTAGATGATACCCCGGTGCATCAGGCTCTGCGTGAAGCACTGGCCAACTGTCTGGTGAATGCCGATTATTACGGCAGACAGGGGCTGGTCATCGTCAAAAAGCGTAATAGCATTACGATGTCCAACCCAGGCAGCTTCCGCATCGAAATTGATGCCGCAAAGAGCGGCGGTGTTTCTGATCCGCGGAACGGAACGATGCTGAAAATGTTCAACCTGATCGATATCGGTGAGCGTGCTGGTAGCGGCATTCCGAATATCTTCCGCGTCTGGCGCGAGCAAAATTGGACAACTCCGGAGATTACAGAGCAACTCGAGCCGGAGCGGACAACATTAACGCTCTTATTCTCCAAGAGTGACGATAAAAAAGCGGCGATAAAAAGTGACGATAAAAAAGCGACGATAAAATCCGCACGGCAGAAGGAAGAAATCATCGCATACCTTACGGATCATATTTCGGCCAGAAGTGCCGATATTGCAGAGCTCCTTGGAGTCAAAAGTACACGAGCCAAGAAACTCCTCTCTGAACTGACTGCGGAGGAAATTGTCGTAGCCGAAGGCGGAAATCGAAACAGAACCTATAAGCTGAAAGCGTAAGGAGAGTGTCAGATGCCAATTCCCAAATATGATGAGATGTACCGTGCCTTCCTTGATTGCTTGGCAGATGGCCAGCCGCACAGATCAAAAGAGGTAAAAGATACAGTTGCAGGTGTTTTCTCGGTGTCCGAAAAGGAGCGGGCAGAGATGCTGCCAAGCGGGAAGCAGCTTTTTGATAACCGTATTGGCTGGACAAGGACATATCTGAAAAAGGCAGGCCTTGTGCAAAGTCCGTCACGAGGTATTTATGTGATTACGCCAGCAGGCAGACAAGTCCTCAATGAAAATCCTCCTCAAATCGATAACCTTTATCTCCAGCGCTTTGAGTCATTTAGAAAGTTTATTTCTACGAACAATAATGAAGAAACAACACTTTCGACACCCACGGCAAAGGTGTCCGGTAAAACACCGCAGGATGTTTTGGATGAAGCCTTTCAGCAGATCAATACCACCCTGGCAGATGATCTCTTGAGTGAAGTAATGAAGCAACCGCCTGCTTTCTTTGAACATCTGGTCGTCAAACTGTTGATGCAAATGGGATATGGTGGCTCGGTGGACAATGCCGGCACGGTCATAGGGCAAACCGGTGATGAAGGCATTGATGGCATCATCCGTGAAGACAAACTTGGCTTCAGCTTGATTTATATTCAGGCGAAGCGTTGGGATTATGACAAAACCGTTGGCAGACCTGAGATTCAGAAATTCGTTGGTGCGCTGGCGGGGCAGGGTGCTTCCAAAGGATTGTTCATTACGACTGCTAAGTTCACGAAAGAAGCATGTCAATATGCAGAGAAGCAACATACCACAAAGGTTGTGCTTGTTGATGGCACTGCGCTGGCAAAATTGATGATCGAATATAATTTGGGTGTGTCTACGGAAGCTACATACGAAATCAAAAGAATTGACAGCGACTTTTTTGCGGAGGATCTTGATTGATTTTGCCCGTCAACTTCCGATGGCTGTTGTAAAGTATTGTTATTAGAAGTAAAGAGATGTAGCAACACTTAATGATGGAGGCAATTTGAGATGATAACAGGCGCAATTAGAAATAAAGTTGATAAAATCTGGACGGATATCTGGGCAGGTGGAATTGCCAACCCTCTGACCGTCATCGAGCAGCTCACCTACCTCATGTTTATTCGTTCTCTGGATGAAAAGGAATTGGAAAATGAAGAATTTGAGAATATGACTGGGGAACAGATGCCCAAGATTTTCCCTCAATCTGAAGCAGGACAGTCTATGCGATGGAGCAAGTTCAAAGATGATGATCCCCGCCGAATCTTTGAAGTGATGTCTCAGCGTGTGTTCCCAGCCATCAAGAGCATGAAATACGGTCGCCTTCCCGATTTTAATGAGAAGGGAGAATTGATTGAAATTGAAGATGAGCCCGGAAGGGCTGATGAGAACACCACTGCATTTGCCCGGTACATGAACAATGCGATGTTCCTTATCCCTACGCCGCAGCTCCTTCAGAAAATCATTACAGGCTTGGATGATCTTTACGAACATGACATTGCAGAACTGGATATGCAGGGAGACCTGTATGAGTATATGTTGGGCAAATTGGCATCTGCCGGACAAAATGGTCAATTCCGTACTCCAAAGCATATCCGTGAGATGATGGTGGAACTGTTGCAACCCACACCTGATGATACCATCTGCGATCCGGCATGCGGTACTGCGGGTTTCCTGGTTTCAGCTTCAGAATATATCCGACGGAATTACGAGGATACTATGACCTCTGAACAATGGGAGCATTTTGCGGGACCCGCATTTACCGGCTTCGATACAGACTTTACAATGCTCCGTATCTCTGCTATGAATCTTATGTTGCACTCAATCAGCAATCCGGAGATCGATTATAAGGACAGCGTTTCCAAGCAAAACCAGATTACGGAACAGTTTACCATGTGCCTTGCCAACCCGCCCTTTAAGGGCACTGTGGACGCAGAAAGCATCAACGATAATCTAAAAGCCGTTACAAACACCAAGAAGACGGAACTATTGTTTCTGGCTCTGTTTCTCCGTATGCTGAAAAAAGGTGGTCAGTGTGCCTGTATCGTACCTGATGGCGTCCTGTTTGGTTCTTCATCTGCGCACAAGTCCATTCGCAAAGAATTGGTGGAAAAACATCAGCTGCGCGCCGTAATTTCTATGCCCTCCGGCGTATTCAAACCCTACGCAGGTGTCTCTACTGCTGTGCTTGTGTTTACCAAGACTGGCGCAGGCGGTACGGATAATGTGTGGTTCTACGATATGAAGGCTGATGGTTTTAGCCTTGACGATAAGCGTTCAGAGATTTCGACCAACGACATTCCGGATATTGTCAATCGTTTCTGCCATTTGGAGCAGGAAGCTGCACGGGAACGCACCGAGCAGAGCTTCTTCGTACCTAAGCAAGAGATAGCCGATAGCGGTTATGACCTCTCTATCAACAAGTACAAAAAGACGGAGTATGTGGCAGTCGAATATCCCTCTACCGCAGAGATAATGGACAAGATTGATGCATTAGAAACACAGATTGCGACTGAACTGGCAGAACTGAGAGGAATGCTATGATTACAAAACTTGGTACTGTAATTACAGAATATTCTGTTCGTAATAAGAGCAAGGAAAATATTCCTGTTTATAGCGTTACAAATGAACAGGGTTTCTGTACGGGCTACTTCAGTAAGGAGGTGGCCAGTAAGGATCGTACAACCTATAAAATTGTTCCCCAAGGTTATTTTGCATATAATCCATCCAGAATTAATGTGGGTTCTGTAGATTGGCAAGACTGCGAGGAGCGTGTAATCGTCAGCCCATTGTATGTTGTTTTTGGTGTAGATAAAAAACTGGATCAACAATATCTGCTGCATTATCTAAAAAGCGATATTGCCCGCACATATATTAATGCGCTTGCAACTGGCAGTGTTCGAGATAATTTAAAATTTTCTGTCTTGCAGGAGCTTCCTATCAATTTACGTCCAATTGACGAGCAGCGCAAATTAGCATCCGTTTTGGATTATGTTGATAGCGTGATTGGATTAAGAAACGAAGAACTGAGTACCTTGGATACCCTCGTTAAATCCCGATTTGTCGAACTGTTCGG
>ENA-UOJG01002572-UOJG01002572.1-human-gut-metagenome-genome-assembly--contig:-C47-NODE-2572-length-14970-cov-6.050419_pt1 | contig 14970 bp, 9 predicted proteins | sample MGYA00242340_ERZ723887 | MGnify/ENA metagenome assembly ERZ723887 | reverse complement strand
GCACCGTCAGGCACGTTGTGTCTATTTCGAGCACGGCTACAAGACCCTGAACATCCCGTACATGGAATCCGTGATGTGGGCCTTCAAGCAGCTCTACGACAAGGGCCTGGCCTACCAAGGCTACCGCGTGCTGCCGTACTGCCCGAAGGACCGCACGCCGTTGAGTGCGCACGAGCTGCGCATGGACGCCGACGTGTACCAGGACCGCCAGGACACCACCGTATCCGTGGCCGTCAAGATGCGCGATGAGGACGACGCCTACGCCGTCTTCTGGACCACCACCCCGTGGACCGTGCCCACCAACTTCGCCATCGTGGTCGGCGCCGACATCGACTACGTCGAGGTCCGCCCGACCGAAGGCAAGTTCGCTGGCAAGAAGTTCTACCTCGGCAAGGATTTGCTGCCGCATTACGAGAAGGAACTCGGCGAGAATTACGAGGTCGTGCGCGAACTCAAGGGCAACGAGCTGGCAGGCCGACGCTACTACCCGGTCTTCCCGTACTTCGCGGGTGACGAGGCCGAATCCGAAGGCCACGTGCCCGGCCCGAACGGCTACACGATCTTCACCGCCGACTACGTCGACACCGTCGAAGGTACCGGCCTGGTTCACCAGGCTCCCTACGGTGAGGACGATATGAATACGCTGAACGCGCACGGCATCAAGAGCACCGACGTGCTCGACGATGGCTGCCGCTTCACCGCGCAGTGCCCTGACTACGAGGGCGATTTCGTGTTCGACGCCAACCTGCCGATCCTGCGCAACCTGCGCGCCGGCGACGGCCCGCTCGCCGAGATTCCGGAAGAACGCCGCGCGATCCTCTTCCAGGAGAAAAGCTACGTGCACTCCTACCCGCACTGCTGGCGTTGCGCCACCCCGTTGATCTACAAGCCGGTGTCCTCCTGGTTCGTGTCCGTGACCAAGATCAAGCCGCGTCTACTGGAATTGAACCAGCAGATCAACTGGATCCCGGGCAATGTCAAGGACGGTCAGTTCGGCAAGTGGCTCGCCAACGCGCGCGACTGGTCCATCTCCCGCAACCGCTTCTGGGGTTCCCCGATCCCGGTGTGGGTGAGCGACGATCCGAAGTACCCGCGTGTGGACGTCTACGGTTCGCTCGAAGAGCTCAAGGCCGACTTCGGCGACTATCCGCGCGACAAGGACGGCAACATCAACATGCACCGTCCGTGGATCGACAACCTGGTCCGCGTCAACCCGGACGACCCGACCGGCAAGTCGCACATGCACCGTATTTCCGATGTGCTCGACTGCTGGTTCGAGTCCGGTTCCATGTCGTTCGCGCAGTTCCACTACCCGTTCGAGAACAAGGAGAAGTTCGAACAGCACTTCCCGGCCGACTACATCGTGGAATACATCGGCCAGACCCGCGGCTGGTTCTACCTGCTGCACGTGATGGCGACCGCCCTGTTCGACCGCCCGGCGTTCAAGAACGTGATCTGCCACGGCATCGTGCTCGGCTCCGACGGCCAGAAGATGTCCAAGCACCTGCGCAACTACCCGGACGTGAACGGCGTGTTCGACAAGTACGGTTCCGACGCCATGCGCTGGTTCCTCATGTCTTCTCCGATCCTGCGTGGCGGCAACCTGATCGTCACCGCCGATGGCATCCGCGACACCGTGCGCCAGGTCATGTTGCCGGTGTGGAGCTCCTACTACTTCTTCACCTTGTACGCCAACGCGGCCAACGGCGGGGCCGGATTCGACGCCCGCCAGCTGCGCGCGGACGAGGTCGCCGGTCTGCCGGAGATGGACCGCTACCTGCTGGCCCGTACCCGCCGCCTGGTGCTGGCCGCCGAGAAGTCGCTGAACGAGTTCGCGATTTCCGACGCCTGCGATGCGGTCTCCGACTTCATCGACGTGCTCACCAACTGGTACATCCGCAACACCCGTGACCGCTTCTGGAACGAGGATGCGTCCGCGTTCAACACGCTGTACACCGTGCTTGAAGCGTTCATGCGCGTGCTTGCGCCGCTGGCCCCGATGGAAGCCGAGTCCGTGTGGCGCGGCCTGACCGGCGGCGAGTCCGTGCACCTGGCCGATTGGCCGTTCGTGGTGGACGAGAAGACCGGTGAAGACACCGAACTCGGCCGCGTGCTGGTCGACGACCCGGCTCTGGTGGATGCGATGGAGAAGGTGCGCGAGGTTGTTTCCGGCACCCTGTCCCTGCGCAAGGCCGCCAAGATCCGCGTGCGCCAGCCGCTTTCCAAGCTCACCGTGGTGGTCGAGAACGTGGACGCCGTCAAGGCATACGACGAGTTGCTGAAGTCTGAATTAAATATTAAGAACATTGAGTTCTCGACTCTGGAAGACGCCGCCGCCCACGGTCTGAAGATCGTGCACGAGCTGCGTGTGAACGCCCGTGTTGCGGGTCCGCGCCTCGGCAAGCAGGTGCAGTTCGCCATCAAGGCCTCCAAGTCCGGCGACTGGCATGTCGATGCTGCGTCCGGTGCGCCGGTGGTCTCCACGCCGTCCGGCGACCTTGCGCTGGTCGAAGGCGAGTACGAGCTGATCAACCGTGTGGAGGAGGAGAACGCCACCGTGGCCGCCGCTTCGGTCTCCGCCGCTCTGCCGACCGGTGGCTTCGTGATCCTCGACACCGCGCTGGATGCCGATTTGCTGGCCGAAGGCTACGCCCGCGACGCCATCCGCGCCGTGCAGGACGCCCGCAAGGCCGCCGATCTGGACATCGCCGATCGCATCTCCCTGGTGCTGACCGTTCCGGCCGCCGATGTGGCCAAGGTCGAGCAGTTCAAGGATCTGATCGCCCATGAGACGCTGGCTACCTCCTTCGAAGTGAAGGAAGGCGCCGAGCTGGCCGTTGAGGTCGCCAAGGCGTGAGGCTGATGCTGAGCTAAGGCTCTTCAATTGGTCTGAAACAATTGCGGGCATCCGATATACATTGATTCAATGAACACTGCATATCGGATGCCCGCATTTTTCGTGCGTTTATGCGTCTTTTCGACGCATCCCTATTTTGAAAAAACTAACTTATTCAAGTTTTTCAAAATAGAAGGGGGAACGGTTCTACCTCTCATGGCTTGTAAGGTGTCGCTTCAATCGTTGTTAGCTACACTTATCGCGATAAGTGTAGCTAACAACGGAAATGATAGTGCCCAAGTTGCCGGTAGATGTATTGCGTATGTTCGGCCAGCCACTCGTATCCCGTCTGCCCTGCTTCATGTAGTGCCGATGCCCGCTTGGGAACAGCGTAAGTTCTCAGAAATCGTAGATGTCTGCAGCGGACGTGACTACAAACATCTTGATGAAGGGCCTATTCCGGTTTATGGAACCGGCGGGTATATGACCAGCGTTAGCGAGGCGCTGTCGCATAATCGTGACGCTATTGGCATCGGTAGAAAAGGGACTATCGATAAGCCTTATCTTTTAAAAGCGCCATTTTGGACGGTTGACACGCTGTTTTACGCAATTCCAAAGTCAGATATCAACCTTGAGTTTGCCCTCTGCTCCTTTTTGAATGTTGATTGGAAATCCAAAGACGAATCGACGGGATTGCCAAGCCTATCGAAAGAATCAATTAATGAAACAGTTCTAAGCGTTCCAAATGTAGTTGAGCAAAATCACCTCGGGAACTTTTTCGCCGACCTCGACCGCCTCATCACTCTTCATCAGCGTAAGCGTCTGTGGTTTGCTAAATAAGGGTGGATAAGGCTCTCATCACGATGTCAACGTCTTTGTTTTCCAATTCGCGGATGACATGCAGATATATTTCCTGCGTTGTGTTCATGCTTGCGTGTCCAAGCCGTTTAGAGACGCTTGCAATTGAAACGCCGGCAAATAGCAAGAGTGAAGCATGGGTGTGTCTCAATCCGTGTATTGAAATCACAGGTACTCCGGCTTGTTTGCAATGCCGGGCCAGAATACCGTTGGCGGTTGAGTTGTATACCTTGCCATCCACGAAGATAGGCTTGTCACCGGGTAAGCTCTTCAACAGAACAGACAACTGCATGATGAGTTGCCAGTCAAGTTGTACTTTACGTACCGAAGAAGCATTCTTTGTTGGAACAAAGCCACCTCCATTCTTGTAATTCCATGTCTTATTGACGGACAAAGTCTGGTGAACGAAATCGAAATCATCAGGAGTAAGCCCCAATGCTTCGGAGAAACGTAACCCGGTTTTTGCCACTAGCAGTATCAACCAGTCCCAGTTAGGTATCGGATCAAGCTTCAAATCAGCAAGGACAGCATGAAGTTCGAACTGGTTAAGATATTTCACCTTCTTCTGTCTCGGCTGTTTTCCTTTGATGATTGCTTTTCTTGTTGGGTCTCTCTGAATCAGACCTTCATCAACGGCATCGAGGATGGCTCCTTTCAGTTGGTGATGAAAATCCATTGTTGTCTGATGCTCGTGATGCTCAGCGTATCCGTTGATGAGTTTCTGATAGCTCACACGATCGAACTCGGAAAGCTTGAGATCAGGGATAAGTTTTCTCAGCCACGCCTGTGTGAGCTTGTATTTCTTCATTGTCACTTCCCGAATCGCACCTTCCTTGTAGACGTCGACCCATTGCGAGTAGTAATCGCAGAACGACATTTCTTCGTTGATTGTGTTTATGACCACACGGGGCTCCTTTGCCGAATAGATAGACGCTTACGCTGATGAAGGGTGATGAGGGAATCAAGCTGCGAAAGGCAGTCTCCGATAGCCTCTTGTTCAGCTAGACACGGAGCCAAAATAGATTCGCGCATGAGGTCATCAGGAACCAATTCGTTCATCATGGTTCCGCTTTTCGTAGCCTTCACGAGGATGGGCCTCATCGTCTCTTCGTGCGGAATGTAGTATTTCCAGAAGCTATAACGCTGTTCAACGATGGGCCTCAAACACGAAAATCGCGGCGACATAAGCCCATCACCTGCGTCGTTAAGAACAAAACGCCCATAGGCGTGCACTTTGTTGGCGTGACCCTCAAAGGCGATATCTCCGACTCGAATGACTTTATAGCTGTTTAACGAATCGTCGGCTGCACCGTTTCCGCCATTGAAAGTCATCGTCGCAATGGAAAGCGTCCTATCGTATCCAAGCTCACAATCGGTGTTCCGCTCATTGTTGACCTCGTACATATCTGAGAACTTACGCTGTTCCCAAGCGGGTGTAGAATTATTGCATTTGTATTGCAGTTTGAAAGTGTAGAATGCAATGACGTACTCCGATCTGATTGAGCATGATGCTGGTGAAACAGAGATACGTTCGTATCTGGTAAACGGTGATGTGGTGCCGGTTACTATGCGTATCCCCGCTAATTTGCGAGATTCTGCTAAAGAGGCCGCATCTCTTCGCGGGATGAGCTTTTCGGCATTCGTGAGAACATGCATGATTAATGAACTAGCAAAGGGCGGCAAGTAATGATTGCTCTCACTGCTATGACCATACAAATTATTGACAACAATCCTGATGGCATTCGAATTTGTCGTGTGGATGGGGAGTCGCTTGTCACGGTTGTGGTGCCCCGGGATATGTTGAGTGAGGCGAAAAGTCTTCCCGATTTGCCGGATCGCGGTGTGTATTATCTTCTTGATGAAGATCATGGAGTTCTGAGCCGTGCGTATGTGGGACAAACCACGAAGGGGCTTAATCGGCTTGATGCGCACAAGACTAAGAAAGATTTTTGGAACAAAGCCATCATGTTCCTCGATAATGATGTCAATATCGATCGTGATGTTTTGGACTCTCTTGAGTCAACAGCCATAGATTATGTGGACAAACATGGCTCTTATGAGACCGACAATGAGTATACTCCTGCTCCTCGCATGAATCCATACAAAGAGCAACAGGTGGAAAGACTGCACAATAACATCCTCTTTCGTATGCGAGTGCTCGGATATGACCTTGATCGAAAAGAAAAGACACCGGTTATGGTGAACGCCGTATTCCATACGAAGAAGAACGGTGTTCAGGCCACTGGGCGATATAGCCAAGGTACAGGTCGTTTCACTGTTCTTTCCGGTTCTGAAGTGGATCTCGTGCATCCAGTTATCAAAAACCAGGGAGCCGTGGCAGCTCGGCGGCATCTTTTCGGAACGCAGACGGGCAAGGCGACTCTTGCTGATGACATTGAACTGTCAAGCCCTTCCGCTGCTGCTGTATTTGTTCTTGGTGGCAGTCAAAACGGTTGGACCGAATGGGTCAATGAACAAGGACAGACCCTTGATTACGTGTACAGAAACAAGGAGCATATGAATGAATAAGCAGCAGCTTGCCGCCAAAATCTGGGAATCCGCCAATAAAATGCGTTCCAAGATTGAGGCGAATGAATACAAGGACTATATCCTCGGCTTTATCTTCTATAAGTTCCTCTCGGAGACGGAGATTGCTCGTCTGCGTGCTGAAGACTGGGGAGCCGAAGACCTCAAGGGCTTGGATGAGAATGATGCCGAAACTGTACAGTATGTACGTGATCTATGTGGCTACTTCATCTCCTACAACAACCTGTTCTCCACGTGGATTGCCAGCCAGGGCGATTTCACCATCGCTGATGTACGTGACGCGCTTTCCGCTTTCGAACGCAACATTGATCCGGCTCGTAAACGGGTGTTCGTCGGCATCTTCGACACGCTGCAAACCGGTCTGTCCAAACTCGGCACCGATGAAAAAAGTCGTAGCAAGGCTGTCCGCGACCTCATCTACCTCATCAAGGACATTCCGATGGACAGCCGGCAGGACTACGACACCCTCGGCTTCATCTATGAGTATCTAATTAGCAACTTCGCTTCCAACGCGGGTAAGAAGGCCGGTGAATTCTACACGCCGAGCGAAGTCTCTCAGCTCATGAGCGAAATAGTGGCTTGGCATCTCGCCGGCCGTGAAGAAATCAATATCTACGACCCCACGAGTGGCTCGGGCTCGTTGCTGATCCATATCGGTCAGGCTGTGGCCCGTCGCAATGGCAATCCGAATGACATCAAGTATTACGCACAGGAACTCAAGGAGAATACCTACAATCTCACGCGTATGAATCTTGTCATGCGTGGCATACTGCCAGACAATATTGTGGCTCGTAACGGTGACACGTTAAAAAGCGACTGGCCATGGTTCGATACCGACGAGACGAAGGACGAGACCTATGAGCCGCTGTTTGTGGACGCCGTGGTCTCTAATCCTCCCTACTCCCAGAACTGGGAGCCGCCGGAAGCGGGCGAAGATATCCGTTTCGAATATGGCATTGCGCCTAAGTCCAAGGCTGATTATGCCTTCCTGCTGCATGATCTCTATCACCTGCGTGATGACGGCATTATGGCCATCGTGTTGCCACATGGCGTGCTGTTCCGTGGCGGTGAGGAAGGCGCTATTCGCCGGAATCTAGTGGAAAACCACCATATTCAGGCCATCATCGGACTGCCAGCGAACATTTTCTTTGGCACGGGCATTCCTACTATCGTGATGGTGCTGCGCAAGCACCGCAACGATGACCATGTGCTTGTTGTGGATGCCTCCAAATATTTCGCTAAGGACGGCAAGAACAACAAGCTGCGTGCGAGCGATATCAAACGCATCGTGGATGTGGTGACGGGGAATCGTGATATCGATAAGTTCAGCCGTTTGGTGAGCATTGATGAGATTCGGCAGAACGATTACAACCTCAATATTCCCCGATATGTGGATTCCTCTGAAAGCGCCGAAAGTTGGGACGTGTATTCCACCATGTTTGGTGGCATTCCCAAGCAGGATATCGATGCGCTCGGTAAGTATTGGAACGTGTTCCCGGGATTGCGCCAACGTCTCTTTGCTGAGGAGAACGGCCATTCGGCCAGGCTCGCTGTGCAAGATGTTCGCGAGGCAGTGAATGCTGATTCTGGTGTGAGTGCCTATATCCAGCGATATCGTGAGGTATTCACCGATTATCCTGCCTATCTGCGTGATGAACTGGTAGGTAACGCCGCCAACGTGAGCATTGCCGCCGAAGAGGAGGTTCTGGCACATGACCTGCTACATCGTTTGACTGATATACCGCTCGTAGATGCCTATACGGCATATCAGGTGCTTGACGATAGCTGGCAGAAGACCATCTCCACCGACCTTGAAACCATACAGAGCGAGGGCCATGACGCCGTTCGCAAAGTTGACGCCAACATGGTTGTTAAGAAGAAAGGCGGTAAGGATGTCGAAGTGCCGGATGGCTGGGCTGGACATATCCTGCCGTTCGATCTTGTGCAAAGCAAACTGCTTACTGCTGATCTTGCGGAAATTGTTACATATGAATCTCGGTTAAGAGAGATTAGTGGTGAGATTGCCGACATTCTTGAAAATATGGATGAAGACGACAAGAGCTCAACCGGTGCTATCAGTGAGGATGGTGATTCTTTTGTTGCCGCTGAGTTGAAGAAAGCAGTGAAGTCTATCGGCAAGCATCCCGAGACTGACTTTGACCGTGCTCTTGTGAGTGCACAGCGGTTGTTTGATGAAGAGCGTGAAGTCAAAAAGAACGTTAAGAATCTCCGTTCAGCGCTTGATGAAAAGACCCGGACCGTTATTGAAGGACTGAGCGATGAACATGCTGATGACTTGCTTGCTGCCAAGTGGGTGGAACCATTGCAGCGCAAGCTTGAGGAGCTCCCTCAGACGGCTGTTGATGAGTTGATTGCAGCGGTGAATGCGCTGAACGACAAGTATTCGACCACATACTCTGATGTGTGCGAACAGATCGAACAGGCTGAGGCAGAACTTGGCAATATGCTTGGTCAACTAACCGGCAATGAGTTCGATATGGCCGGTATTGCCGAGCTGAAGACCCTGTTGGGAGGCGAATGATGACTGAACAGGCGAAAGTACCCGCGATTCGTTTCGCTGGTTTTACTGACCCTTGGGAACAGCGTAAGTTTGGGGATTGCTTCGAGTTCTTGAAGAGCAACACTCTTTCACGTGCCGGTTTGAATGGCGAGAATGGCACTGCTCGCAATGTTCATTACGGAGATATTCTTATTAAGTTCGGTGATTGCCTCGATGGCGAACGAAGTGATTTGCCGTTCATTACCGACGATACCGTGCTTCCCAAATATGCTGGGTCGATACTTCGCGAAGGTGATGTCATTTTCGCTGACACGGCAGAGGACGAAACGGCTGGCAAGTGTGTTGAGCTGCGGAAACTACCCAAAGAGCCAACTATCTCGGGGCTACATACGATACCGGCGCGGCCTCGGTTCCCCTTTGGGACGGGCTACCTGGGGCACTACCTAAATTCCGATGCATACCATAGACAGCTTCTTCCCTTAATGCAGGGAATCAAGGTGATCTCCGTTTCAAAGGCCGCACTGCAAGATACACAAGTAAGATTTCCTGGCTTGTCGGAGCAATCTGCCATAGGTGCGGCGTTGAATGAGATTGACAGCCTCATCACCCTTCATCAGCGTAAGTATGACAAGCTCGTCGTGTTCAAAAAGTCGATGCTTGAAAAAATGTTCCCAAAGGATGGCGAGTCTGTACCCGAGATTCGTTTCGCTGGTTTTACTGACCCTTGGGAACAGCGTAAGTTTGGGGATTGCTTCGAGTTCTTGAAGAGCAACACTCTTTCACGTGCCGGTTTGAATGGCGAGAATGGCACTGCTCGCAATGTTCATTACGGAGATATTCTTATTAAGTTCGGTGATTGCCTCGATGGCGAACGAAGTGATTTGCCGTTCATTACCGACGATACCGTGCTTCCCAAATATGCTGGGTCGATACTTCGCGAAGGTGATGTCATTTTCGCTGACACGGCAGAGGACGAAACGGCTGGCAAGTGTGTTGAGCTGCGGAAACTACCCAAAGAGCCAACTATCTCGGGGCTACATACGATACCGGCGCGGCCTCGGTTCCCCTTTGGGACGGGCTACCTGGGGCACTACCTAAATTCCGATGCATACCATAGACAGCTTCTTCCCTTAATGCAGGGAATCAAGGTGATCTCCGTTTCAAAGGCCGCACTGCAAGATACACAAGTAAGATTTCCTGGCTTGTCGGAGCAATCTGCCATAGGTGCGGCGTTGAATGAGATTGACAGCCTCATCACCCTTCATCAGCGTAAGTTGGAATTGCTGCAGAATATCAAGAAATCCTTGCTTGACAAGATGTTTGTGTGAAGGGAGGTAGAGCAATGGAGACATTCGATATCGTGAAGCTCGCCTCATATCGCGAGAATAACCGGATTGAAGCGAAAGCAGCGAAAGGCGGTCTCCCACGCAGCATGTGGGAGACCTATTCCGCCTTCGCCAACACCTATGGCGGTGTCATCCTGCTTGGTGTCAAAGAACGCGAAGACGGCACATTTGAAACAGTCGGGCTCGCACCAGTGGAAGCGGAACATCTTCGCCAGGACTTTTGGAACACGGTCAGCAACCGGTCCAAGGTGAGCGCCGTGCTGCCCATCGAATCGGAAGTTGAAGTGCTCGAAGCGGATGGTGGGATAGTGCTGGCTATTCACGTTCCGCGCGCTCCGCGTGACGAACGCCCCGTGTATATCAATAATGATCTCTTCGGGGGAACCTACCGTCGGCGTGGTGAGGGCGACTACCGTTGCACGCGGCAGGAGATCTCAGCAATGCTCCGGGATCAGGGAGCTGAGACGATGGATTCCAAGGTGCTGGACGATCTCACTGTTGCCGACTTCAATACAGACACAGTGCGGGCATATCGCAATCGTTTCCGTGCGGTACGTCAGGGCAGTTCTTGGACCGATCTCGATGACGAGCGTTTTCTGCGTGCTGTTGGCGCGGCAATGGTGAGCCGAGAAGACGGTAAGCTTCATCCTACGTTCGGCGGTCTGCTTATGTTCGGCAACGACTATGACATCGTGCGCGAATGTCCGCATTATTTCCTTGATTATCAGGAGACTCTAGATCCGACGATTCGTTGGACTGATCGTGTCCATTCCGGCGATGGCATGTGGTCAGGCAACCTCTTTGATTTCTTTTTCCGCGTGAATCTCAAACTTGCCGAGTCTCTGAAGACCCCTTTCAAACTTAATGGCATCTTCCGCGTTGATGACACTCCCATGCATAAGGCAATTCGCGAGGCATTGGCCAACTGTTTGTTCAACGCTGATTACTATGGCGTGCGTGGTGTGGTGGTCAGACGCGCACCCGATAGATTGGTGTTCGAAAATCCGGGCGATATCCGAACGGGCGTTGAGCAGATGCGTCTTGGCGGGGTGTCCGATCCGCGCAACGGTCTTGTCATGAAGATGTTCAGCCTAATCGATGTGGGCGAGCGAGCTGGTACGGGTGTTCCCGATGTGTTCGCCACATGGGCGAATGCAGGACTTCCTGAACCGCAGATTGAAGAGAGCTTCGGCGAGGCTGATCGTACGGTGCTCACGCTTATGTTGGAGCCGGATGCCAAGCTCGATCAAAATGAGCATGTATTCATCCGTGGTGAGCAGATAACTGACAATAATGAGCAGTTAAATGGTTTGAATGAGCAGATAACTGACAATAATGAGCAGTTAAATGGTTTGAATGAGCAGATAACCGAGAGACAGCGAATTGTTCTGCGTTTTGTAGAAAAGAGCCCCAGAGCAACATATGACGACATGGCACGTGCCGCGGGAGTTTCATCAGCGACTGTGCGGAGGGATGCTGAAATACTCATTGGGCGTGGATTACTTAAGCGCGTCGGCTCGCGAAAAGCAGGACAATGGAAAGTCCAAAGGGGAGAAGAATCATGATATTCGATAGCGAATCGGTGTTCGAGGAAAACGTCATCACCGTGCTTAAGCAGCATGGATGGAAGGATGGCGTCCTGCGCTATCCAACTGAGCGGGATTTGCTCGACAATTGGAAAGGCATACTGTACCGCAACAACAATGACATAGACAGGCTCGGCAAATACCCGCTGACAGACGGGGAAATGACCCAGATAATCGAGCAGATCGAGACCCTGCGAACGCCGCTCGCGCTCAATTCGTTCGTCAACGGGCGTACCGTGTCTATCACGCGTGACAACAAAGAAGATGTGGCGCATTTCGGCAAGGAAGTCAGTCTCTACATCTATGACCGCAAGGAAATCGCGGGCGGCAAAAGCACTTATCAGATCGCTCAGCAACCGGTCTATCCAGCCAAGAACAAGATGTTGAACTCGCGGCGCGGCGACCTCGTGCTCCTCATCAATGGCATGCCATTGATCCATATCGAGCTCAAGAAAAGTGGCATACCGGTCAGCCAAGCAACCAATCAGATCGAGAAATATGCGCACGAAGGTGTGTTCACCGGCCTGTTCCGTCTAGTACAGATTTTTGTGGCCATGAACCCCGATGACGCCGTCTACTTCGCTAATCCGGGTGTAGACAAATTCAATCCAAGCTATTACTTCCATTGGGCTGACTACAACAATGAGCCTATCTGTGGCGGGCAAAACCCTGGCAAAGACGAATGGAAGCTGTTCATCGGAGGCACCTCCGGTACCGCAGGCCTGCTGTCCATTCCCATGGCGCATCAGCTCATCGGCTTCTACACTATCGCTGATTCAGCGGATGGATGCCTTAAGGTGCTGCGTAGTTATCAGTACATCGCGGCAAACGCCATCTCTGATGTGGTGAGGAAATGTGATTGGGAACAGCGGCCAGCTACCCCAGGACGACCCGGCGGCTATGTATGGCACACTACCGGTTCCGGAAAAACCATGACCAGCTTCAAATCGGCACAGCTCATCGCCGATTCGCATGACGCCGATAAAGTCGTGTTTCTCATGGACCGCATTGAATTGGGTACTCAATCGTTGAAGGAGTACCGCAGCTTTGCCGACAGCGAGACGGAAGTGCAAGGTACCGAGAACACCGGTGTTTTGCGGGACAAACTCAACAGCACCAATGTCAACGACACCCTGATCGTCACCTCAATCCAGAAGATGAGCAACGTGAAAGCAGGGGAGCGAGGCGTCACCCAGACATGGCTGGATCAGCTAGCTGCACGACGTATCGTCTTTATTGTGGACGAATGCCATCGTTCCACATTCGGCGACATGTTGCAGGACATCCGGCGCTCCTTCCCGAACGCGCTGTTCTTCGGATTCACCGGTACGCCCATTCTGGACGAAAACCAGAAGAAGAATTCCACCACTGCCATGGTATTCGGCCGTTGCTTGCACCGGTACAGCATCGCCGACGGCATTCGTGACCATAATGTACTCGGATTCGACCCGTACATGGTGACCACGTACAAGGATTCTGAAGTCAGACGTGCCGTGGCTCTCGACAAGGCGAAGGCGGAGAGTACGGAAGATGCGCTCGCCGACCCGGTCAAGGCCAAAGTATTCCAGCATTACATGGATAAGTCTGAGGTCCCCATGGGTCCGATGGTTGATGGCGCTGGAAACTGTATTAGCGGCATCGAGGATTTCCTTGGACGAGACCAATATGGCATCGATTCCCCGCATCCGAACATGGTGGTCTCGGACATTCTCGAACAGTTCCCGGTGCTCAGCCATGCGGGCAAATTCCATGCGATGCTCGCCACTAGCTCCATTCCTGAAGCTGTCAACTATTATCACTTGTTCAAGCAGCAAGCACCTAAGTTGCATGTAACGGCGTTGTTCGATCCCAACATCGACAACAACGAAGGAGCAACGGACAAAGAAGATGCGCTGACTGAAATCATCACCGATTACAATGAGGCGTTCGGCAAAGAGTTCATCATCCCCACATGGCCGGCGATGAAGAAAGATATTTCGTCGCGACTATCGCATAAGAGTCCGTACGGCGGCATAGCAACAAACCGCAGTCAGCAGCTCGATTTGCTCATTGTCGTGGACCAGATGCTTACCGGATTTGACTCAAAATGGGTGAATACGTTGTATCTCGACAAGATTATCGACTACGAAAGCATCATCCAGGCATTCAGTCGCACGAATCGTCTGTTCGGACCGGACAAGCCGTTCGGTGTCATTCGCTACTACCGCAAACCGCACACCATGCATGGCTTCATTGAAGCAGCGGTGAAACTGTATTCGGGCGATCGGCCGCTTGACCTGTTCGTACAGAAATTGCCGGCGAACGTAAAATCCATGGATACGCGGTACCGGGAGATTCTTGACGTGTTCTCGGATAACGGGGAATCAGACCTTATGCAGTTGCCGGAATCGGTGGAGGCTAGGCGCAAGTTTGCCAAGGAGTTCGTGGAGTTGAACCGGTACCTTGAAGCGGCGAAAGTGCAGGGCTTTGACTGGAGTACCACAGAATACAAGGTCGATAGTACGGATACTGACGATACGAATGAGGACAATGATGAGCATGACGAGTCTGAAGTAGTGCGTCCTCAAATCGACGAACGTACATACCTCATTCTTGCGCAACGCTATAAAGAACTGTTCTATGGCAATAGCGGCTGCGGTGGTGATTCAGATGATGGCGTAAAAAATAATCCCGAAGCGCCATATGAATTGGATGGCTATCTTACCGAAATCAATACCGGACTCATCGATACCGATTACATGAATGCCAACTTCAATAAATGGCTGAAGGCGCTCAAGGAGAATAGCCCGGAATTGGCGGAGATGTCTGCGCAGCTACACCGTTCCTTTGCCGCGCTCTCGCGGGACGAACAACGACTCGCCGAACTGTTCCTGCATGACGTGGAGCGTGGCGACGTGGAGGTTGAAGCCGGCATTACGCTACGTGATTACATCACTCGCTATGCTGCGCGAGAGAAGAACGAGCAAGTCGACAAACTAGTCGATCGGCTGGGCGTTAATAGGTCGGTGGTCGAGGAGTTCCTTGCCAAACGTATAGATGAAGCGAACATCAACGAGTTCGGACGTTTCGATGCACTGCGTTCCTCGCTTGACGTGCAACGGGCAAAAGCCTTCTTTGAGCAGCATGATCACAAGGCATTACCGGTGTTCAAGGTGCGTATGCGCGCCACCAATATGTTGAAGCGTTTCGTACTCATGGGCGGATTCGACATCGATGATACCGACAATACGGATGGACAAAGCGAGACGAAGAACGAGCACTAGACTCATATACAAG
>ENA-UOJG01002554-UOJG01002554.1-human-gut-metagenome-genome-assembly--contig:-C47-NODE-2554-length-15067-cov-4.763123_pt1 | contig 15067 bp, 10 predicted proteins | sample MGYA00242340_ERZ723887 | MGnify/ENA metagenome assembly ERZ723887 | reverse complement strand
TTTCCTCCTTGATTTATCTGAAAAGCGGCAGAAAACCTGCACACCTCTCCATTCTACAGTCATTTATCGAGTATAGCATACTCTTTTCAAAAACGCCAGTGATTTTTTTATATTTCTGTGGTTTTTAGGCTTTTTTTAGCAATGAAATACGATTTTTTCCGCCATTTCTTTTGCTTTGTCCTCTCCCTGCAGAACACGGATCAGCTCCAGTGCGAAGTCAGTGGCTGCTCCCATGCCGCGGCCGGTGGTCACATTTTTGTCGGTGACTGCCGGTACATCGAGTACGTTTGCGCCTGCCAGCTTTTCTTCAAATCCCGGGAAGCAGACGGCGTTTTTATCTTTTAAGATGCCCATCACACCAAGGATGCTCGGCGCTGCGCAGATGGCTGCCAGTTTCTTTCCCTGATCGTCATAGGAACGGATCAGCGCTGCGAGCGTCTCGTTTCCGGCCAGATTTAATGTACCCGGCATTCCGCCCGGAAGTACCAGCATGTCTCCGTCATCAAACTCTCCCTCTTCGATGGTTTCATCTGCAAGAATGGTGATTTTGTGGGATCCTGTTACTTCTTTTCTTCCCATAATAGAAACGGTGCATACGTCTTCTCCGGCTCTGCGCAGCAGATCCACCGGGGTCAGTGCCTCAATCTCTTCACATCCGTCTGCCAGAAATACATAAATCTTTGCCATGGTTTTGTCCTCCTGTGTTGTATGATCAGTCTCGTGTGTTTTGTCACGTGATATTCTCTGCTTTTCTTTGTAACAAACCGCCGCTATTATACCACATTTTTCCGCAGAATGCTTGCATTTCATAAAAATTTCAGGACTTTTTTTCGCAAAAAGCCGGATTTCGCTTAACATCACGGGAAAAGCATGGTAAACTCTTGAAAAAAGCAGTGATGCAATCACGAGAAGGAGTCTCTTTTATGGAAATCGAACGCAAATACCTTCTGGATCAGCTTCCGGAAAATCTTACAAGCTATCCATGTAAAAAAATCGAGCAGGGCTATCTTTCCACCGAACCGGTTGTCCGCATCCGCCGCTCTGACGACGAATATTATCTGACCTACAAGTCAAAAGGGCTGATGGTGCGTGAAGAGTATAATCTTCCGCTCACAAAGGAATCCTACCTGCATCTGCGGGAAAAGGCAGACGGCGTTCTCATCTCAAAAACACGCTATCTGCTGCCGCTTACCGGAACGGATCTGACGATCGAGCTCGATGTCTTTGATGCGCCGTATGAAGGCCTTTACCTCGCAGAGGTGGAGTTTCCGGACGAAGCATCCGCAAACGCCTTTGTTCCTCCGGTATGGTTTGGAAAGGATGTAACCTATTCTTCCGATTATCACAACAGTACGCTCAGTAAAGGAAAAAAACTATAAATTACCAGAAAAAATCCCGGTGCCTTTTCCACGGCTGCCGGGATTTTTCCGCTCGTTTGTTTTTTTACTCTTTTTGTGCTTGCTTTTTGCTTGTTTTGGTTTGTTTTTTTTGTGCATACATTCTTTATTTTTGCTGCTTTCACATTAGCGTCATTCTGTCAAAGCGGCGGTGCTGCTCCTTCTAATCCACTCCCTTTGATTTCCGGATGCAGGCTCGTGTTGCATCAATAACAGCACTTCTCAGGTTCTCCCGCTCCAGTACGGCAACCGCTTCGATGGTGGTTCCGCCTGGCGAGCAGACCATGTCTTTTAATTCTCCCGGGTGCATTCCTGTCTCGAGAAGCATTTTGGCGCTTCCAAGGACAGACTGTGCAGCAAATTCATATGCCTGTTTTCTCGGCATTCCTTCGGCTACGGCCGCATCTGCAAGAGCCTCCAGGAAAAGAAATACGTACGCCGGCGAGCTTCCGCTGACACCTGTGACGGTATCCATCAGATACTCCGGAACAACTTCTGCGCGGCCAAAGCTTTTCAGGAGGGTTAAAACGAGCTGCAGCTCTTCCTCCGTCACGAGATCATTGGCACAGACGCCGGTCATTCCTTCTCCGACGAGTGCTGGTGTGTTTGGCATAGTGCGAATTAACTTTGTTGGTTTTCCGATTTCTGTACCCAGCCATTGTAAAGACTTACCGGGAAGAATCGATACGATAATCTTCTCGGGTGAGATGAAGTTTTTGACGAGGTTTATTATATTTTTTATTTGGTTTGGCTTTACTGCCAGGAATACAAGATCGGATCCGGCTACGACCGCTTCGTTCTCCATAGTCGCCTGGACTCCAAACTGGTTGGTCAAGCGTTCCACACTTTTCTCCGTGCGGACCGATACCAGAATGTCATCTGCAGATACAACTCCTTTTTGGATCATTCCGCCAATCATGGCACTCGCCATGTTGCCGCCGCCGATAAAACCTACTTTCATGTCTGTTCGCCTCCGTATGCCTGTGTTGTAAAAAATATATGCGACACCCATAGTATGCAACAAAATTTACTTTTTTGCAATACTTTTTCTCTATTTTTCTTCTTTTCTTTTACAATTTTCTTTATTTTTTTCGAATGAAATGTCGCTGTTTGTCGACGAATGTCGAAAAGTGTCTTTTTCTGTCTTTTTTTGCTTTTCTATTCCGCCGGAATCAGCCTTTGGCGGCGGCCTCTTCGGCGTATTTTGTTGTCACGAGTGTCTTGTACGGTGCCTTTTTCTCCAGCTCTCCCGCCTGCTCCAGAATTTCCTGCAGAAGATCAAAACTTTCTTCCTCAAAGATCAGATTTTCTTTCCACGTATCCTGCTCATAGTAGCGGCGCACGATCGCGGTGATGGTTTCCAGCTCGGTTTCTGCAAACTGCGGCGCAATCACTTCTGCAATCTCCTCCGGTGTGTGCGTCTGCACGAAGTCCATTCCCTTCTGCAGTGCCTTCGTGAATTTTTCTACGGTTGCGCCGTGCATTTTCAGATAACTCTGTTTGACGCTGTACGACGTATACGGCACATACCCGGATTCCGTTCCGACCGATGCCACGACATAGCCGTCGCCCTTCTGCTCGAGCAGTGTCGCGGACGGTTCAAATTCAATCGTATAATCCCCCTGTCCGCCGGAGAACGCGGCAGCTGTGGAACCAAAATCGATGCTCTGGTTGATGTTTACGTCTTGTTTATCAATCCCTTTCTGCGCCAGAACCCCTAATACCTCTTTGTTTTTCAATTTTTCCCAGGTAAACGAATTGTCTTTCTCTCTTCCCACAACAAAGTTTCCCGCCCGCTGCGTCAGCTGCGCGAAGTTCACAACCGGGTCTGCGGTTCCCTCGAGGTACGCGTAGACGGTTGCCTCCGCCCCCATAAACCCGATATCCGCCTCGCCGGAAATCATCGCCGTCAGCACTTTATCTGCACCAAATCCTGTTATCAGCGTCAGATCAATGCCCTCGTCCGCGAAATACCCCTCCTCAATTGCCACGTACTGCGGGGCGTAAAAAATGGAGTGGGCAACCTCATTTAATGTCACCTGCTCCACTTTTTCTTTTGTCTCATCTTTTGCCCCGCATCCCGCCAGCGTCACTACCGCCATTGCCAGTACAAGCGCACCTGTCAGCCATTTTCTTTTCATCAACAGATTCTCCTGTTTTTTCATTCTAACCTTAGAATATGATTTCCCGGTAAAAATGCGTGCAAAAAACGAAGGAGAAACGTTCGAATTTCGTTTCTTATTTCTTCTCTTGTTTTTCTTTTGCCTTCTGTTCTTCTTTCGTCCGGATTTTGTCTTCGTACATTTTCTTTTCATTCTACAATCTACCTTATCGCTCCGTCAACACATTTAGGCTTCCTTTTCCGAAATTTTCTATTTTGAAAAACAAATTGAGGATCTCCGCAAAATTTGTTATAGTAAGGATAATTCAAACAGTTACAAAGGAGGCTATTATGAAAATAAAATCAGTTGCTGTTCTGGGCGCCGGAGCGGTTGGGTCTTATGTGATCTGGGGGCTTTCGGAGAAAAAGGACATCCGGCTTGGCGTTATCGCGTCCGGGGAACGGGCGAAGCGTCTGAAAAACAAAGGATGCAAAATTAACGATACGGTTTATCACCCGGAGGTATGGACACCGGAAGAGGCACACGGCGTGGATTTTCTGATCGTCTCGCTCAAATACGGCGCACTGCCGGGGGCTCTTGACGATATTACTGCCGTTACCGGCGAGAATACTGTGATCATGAGTCTGATGAACGGCGTGGACAGCGAGGAGATCATCGCGGAAAAAGCCGGTGCGGAGCATCTGCTTCATGCTGTTATCAAAGTAGCTTCTCATAAAGAGAATGACGGCTACGTTTTCAACCCTGAGGCGACGCTCGGCATCATTTTCGGCGAAGTTTCGGCGCCGTACGACAGTGAGCGTGTGCAGGCTGTTCTGGATCTGTTCTCCGGCACAGGGCTGCATTACCGGGCAACCGATTGTATTTTAGAGGAAATATGGAGCAAATTCCGGCTGAATGTCTGCAATAACCTGCCGCAGGCTATTCTCGGTGCCGGGGTCGGCTGCTACCGCGACAGTGTGCATATGAAGGCGATCAGCGACGGACTCCGCGCAGAACTGATGGCGATTGCGGAGGCAAAGGGAATTGATATCAACAAGGCGGATGTCTCCTCGGGACGCGGAAGTGCGGTTCCGCCGACGGCGCGCTACTCGACGCTCCAGGATCTCGATGCGGGACGCCATACGGAAATTGATATGTTCTCGGGTGCGCTGATCCGCATGGGAAAAGAGCTGGGAATTCCAACGCCTTACAATGAATTTACGTACCATATGATCAAAGCACTGGAAGAGAAAAACGACGGACGGTTTGACTACAGCGGAAGCGAAGAACCGCTCTGGGCGAAATAGATACGATAGGAGAATCTCACGATGAAAGAAATCAAATGGGCTGTACTCGGATGCGGTGTGATTGCAAATGAAATGGCGGTCGCACTGCAGAAAAACGGAAAGAATATTTACGCGGTCGGCAACCGGACCCATGAGAAGGCGGCTGCTTTTGCGGAGAAATATGGAATTGGAAAAGTTTACGATGATTTCCATGAGATGTTTACCGATCCGGAGGTCGATGTCATTTATATCACGACGCCGCACAACACGCATCTTGGCTTTATGAAAGAGGCGATTGCCAATGGAAAACACATTCTCGTTGAGAAATCGATTACACTGAACAGTGACGAGCTCGACGAGGCCATAGCGCTTGCGAAAGAAAAAGGTGTCATCATCGGAGAGGCAATGACGATTTACCATATGCCGATCTACAAAGAGCTGAAAAAATTTCTCGACTCCGGCCGTCTCGGCAGAGTCAATCTGATCACGATGAACTTCGGCAGTTTCAAAGAGTACAACATGAAGAACCGCTTCTTCAACCGGAATCTCGCAGGCGGCGCGATGCTTGATATCGGCGTATACGCACTCTCCTTCATCCGCTGGTTCTTCGACTCCAAGCCGGATCAGCTCCTTTCCCAGGTAAAGCCCGCTCCGACCGGTGTGGACGAGCAGGCCGGCCTCCTTCTCACCAATCAGGAAGGACAGATGGCAAGTGTGATGCTCTCTCTCCACTCCAAACAGCCGAAACGCGGCATGGTTTCCTGTGAGAACGGATTTATCGAGATCATGGAGTACCCGCGTGCCTGGGAAGCAAAAATCACAGACGCTTCCACTGGCGAATCCAAAATCATCAAAGCCGGTGACAACGCCGATGCACTCGCCTATGAGCTCGCCGACATGGAACGCGCCATCAATGGAGATGTATCTGCCATGCACCTCGACTACACGAAGGACGTCATGGATCTGATGACCTCCTTCCGCAGAACCTGGGGCTATACGTACCCGGAGGAAGAAAAATAAGATTCGTACATCAAAAGCCCCTGCCCGGCACACATCAGATGCCGGGCAGGGGCACTTCTTTTCACCTGCTATACTCTGCAATTTTCTTTTTCAGTTATTGCTCATTAATCGGCTTTGCGATATGCACGTTCATGAGGATCAGGTCGAAGGTGTATTCCGGGCTGTCCTGGTAGAGTTCAAGCTTCTTTGTTCTTCCATCGTTTCACCCGTCTTCCACGCATATTTTATACTTCATTTTACGCTGATATTATTTTCTCTGTCAACCCAAATAACATTACATTTCCAATATTTTGCATGTCTTTTTTATTTTTCTGAAATTTTTTTAAATCTTCCGTTTTTCTCTTGCACAATTGTTTTTATACGTATATAATTGTCTGCAGAAAGCAAAGGGGAGCTCGCGTGCGAAGCGGGCTGAGAGTAGGATGCATCTCCTAGACCCTGAACCTGATTTGGGTAATGCCAACGTAGGGAGATACGATATGCACATTTTCTGCAGATATACCTCCACGTATATCTGCTTTTTTAATCTCTATGAACACATCATCAACAGGTTCTTCCAGTATCACAAGGGAATTTGCTTCTGCAAAAATACTCACACAGGAGGAACAAAAAATTATGTTAGGCACTTGTCTTGACAATGTCAGAAAAACAACCCCTCTCGTACACAACATCACAAATTACGTTACGGTAAACGATGTCGCCAATATTCTGCTGGCATGCGGCGCAAGCCCGATCATGTCCGATGAACCGGAGGATGTCGAGGATATCACCTCCATCTGCGGCGGTCTGAACATCAACATCGGAACGCTGCACAGAACGAGCATCGACGGCATGTACCGTGCCGGTGCAAAAGCAGCTTCGCTCGGCCACAAAATCCTGCTCGATCCAGTCGGCGCAGGCGCAAGCCACTTACGTACTTCGACCGCAGTCGGACTGATGGAAAAAATCCCGTTCACCGTCATCCGCGGAAATATTTCCGAAATCAAAACACTGGCACTCGGAAGCGGAACGACAAAGGGTGTTGACGCAGACGTTGCCGATAAAGTAACAGACGAAAACCTCGACAGCGCCGTTGCTTTTGCAAAAAACTTTGCGAAAGACCACAACTGTGTTGTCGCCATCACAGGAGCGATCGACCTCGTTGCCGATGCTGACACCTGCTACGTGATCCGCAACGGACGCGCCGAGATGGGAAGCATCACCGGAACAGGCTGCCAGCTCTCCGGCATGATGACCGCTTACCTCGTTGCCAACCCGGACGAGCCGTTAAAAGCCGCTGCTGCCGCTGTCTGCGCGATGGGACTTGCCGGCGAGATCGGCTGGAGCCATATGAAACCGGAAGACGGCAACTCCACCTACCGGAACCGCATCATCGACGCCATCTACCACATGGACGGCGAGACGCTGGAGAAAGGTGCAAAGTATGAAGTGCGATAAAAAAGGCCTGCTTTTATATGCTGTGACAGACCGCAGCTGGCTGAACGGCGAGACACTGTACAGCCAGGTGGAAAAGGCTCTGCAGGGCGGCGCAACGTTTATCCAGCTCCGCGAAAAAAATCTTGACCAGGATCACTTTATGGAAGAGGCACTGGAACTGAAAAAACTCTGTGCCGCATACCATGTTCCTTTCGTCATCAACGATAACGTGGAAATCGCAGCTAAGATGGATGCGGACGGCGTTCATGTCGGCCAGAGCGATATGGAGGCCGGCGATGTCCGTGCAAAGCTTGGCCCGGACAAGATCATCGGCGTTTCGGCGCAGACCGTGGAACAGGCCATTCTCGCCGAGCAGCGCGGGGCAGATTACCTCGGCGTCGGCGCGGTCTTCCACACCGGTTCCAAGGCGGATGCGGAGGATGTCAGCCACGAAACGCTGACTGCTATCTGCAATGCCGTTAAAATCCCTGTCATCGCCATCGGCGGCATCACACGCGATAACGTGACGGAGCTTTCCGGCAGCGGCATCTGCGGCATCGCCGTCATCAGTGCCATTTTTGCACAGAAAGACATTGTTTCCGCAACGAAGGATCTGAAAGAACAGACTCTGCGCATGCTGGAAAACAAATAATTTTACGTAACCATTCATCCTCACACCAGGCGGCAGACTGGGGGCACCACTTTCTTTGTCGCCTGTCCAAAAAGAAAAGTAATGCAAAGGAGTAATTCTCATGGACGCGAAAAACATGAAAACAGCATTAACAATCGCGGGAAGTGATTCCAGCGGAGGCGCCGGCATTCAGGCAGACATCAAAACCATGATCACAAACGGAGTTTACGCCATGTCGGCAATTACCGCACTCACCGCCCAGAACACCACCGGAGTTTCCGGTATTTTCGATGTAACACCGGAGTTTCTGGCCGCACAGCTTGACGCCGTCTTTACGGACATCTTCCCGGACGCCGTCAAAATCGGTATGGTATCCTCCCCGGCACTGATCGAAGTCATCTCCGAACGGCTTCGCTTCTACCAGGCCAAACACATCGTTGTGGACCCGGTCCTCGTCGCTACAAGCGGCTCCGCGCTCGCTTCGGGCGGCGTGCCTGACCTGATGAAAAAACTGCTCTTTCCTCTGGCTGAAGTCATCACACCGAATATCCCAGAGGGAGAAGTTCTCTCCGGCATCAAAATCCAGTCGGAAAGCGATATGGAACGCGCCGCAAAAGAGATCGGGGATTCCTGCGGCTGTGCCGTTCTGTTAAAGGGCGGCCACAGTATCAATGATGCCAACGATCTTTTATATCACAACAGCACATTTACCTGGTTCACCGGAAAACGCATCGACAATCCGAACACACACGGCACCGGCTGTACACTCTCCAGCGCCATCGCATCGGGGCTCGCAAAGGGGCTTTCCCTTCCGGATGCCATTTCCGCCGCAAAAGAGTATATTTCGGGCGCACTCGCGAGCATGATGGATCTCGGCCACGGCTCGGGACCGCTGAACCACGCTTACCGGATCTGATTTTGAAAATAAAGGAGAACAACAAATGGAACGCAATTACGCAACACAGATGGACGCCGCACGCCGCGGCATTGTAACACCGGAGTTGAAAAAAGTCGCAGAAAAAGAGTATATGGCCGTGGAAGACCTGATGCCGCTCGTTGCCAGCGGAAAGGTTGCCATTCCGGCCAATAAGCTGCACACCTGCATCGACCCGGAGGGCATCGGCTCGATGCTGCGCACGAAAATCAATGTAAATCTCGGTGTTTCGAAAGACTGTAAAGATTACGATGTGGAGATGCAGAAGGTACTCTCCGCGGTCAATATGGGCGCAGAAGCCATCATGGACCTGTCGAGCCACGGCAATACGCAGCCGTTCCGGCGGAAACTGACCTCCGAATGTCCAGCCATGATCGGCACCGTGCCGGTATATGACAGTGTGATCCATTACCAGAGAGACCTGGATACGCTGACCGCCAAAGATTTTATTGACGTCATCCGCCTCCATGCCGAGGACGGTGTCGATTTCGTCACCCTGCACTGCGGCATCACCAGAAAAACCATCGATCAGATCCGCAAACACAAACGGAAAATGAATATTGTTTCCCGCGGCGGCTCCCTCGTGTTCGCCTGGATGTGCATGACCGGCGAGGAGAATCCGTTCTACGAGTATTACGATGAGATTCTCGATATCTGCCGTGAATACGATGTGACCATTTCTCTCGGCGACGCCTGCCGTCCTGGCTGCCTTGCCGACGCAACGGATGTCTGCCAGATTGAGGAGCTGGTGCGCCTCGGCGAACTCACCAAACGTGCCTGGGAGAAAGACGTTCAGGTTATGGTTGAGGGACCGGGCCACGTTCCGATGGATCAGATTGCGGCCAACATGAAAGTACAGCAGACCATCTGCATGGGCGCTCCGTTCTATGTCCTCGGACCTCTTGTGACCGATATTGCACCGGGCTATGACCACATCACCGCTGCCATCGGAGGCGCAATTGCCGCTATGAACGGCGCTGCTTTCCTGTGCTACGTAACGCCGGCAGAGCATCTGGCTCTTCCGAACCTCGATGACGTAAAGCAGGGCATCATCGCAAGCAAAATCGCCGCACACGCTGCCGACATTGCCAAAGGCGTGCCGCATGCGCGTGATATTGACGACAAGATGGGAGACGCCCGCCGCGTGCTCGATTGGGAAGCACAGTGGGACTGTGCACTGGACCCGGAGACTGCAAAAGCCATCCGTGCTGACCGCTCGCCGGAACAGGAAGATACCTGCTCGATGTGCGGTAAATTCTGTGCCGTGCGAAGCATGAACAAAGCTTTAAACGGCGAACATATCGACATTCTTTAACATCAGTAGACAAGAAGTCACAGTACGCGAAAAGGAACGGTTTTCATTACGAAACCGTTCCTTTTCTGCATTTCCAAAATCTTTTTCTATTTCGCCCATCCTTCGGCGTAACGGACTGCTTTGTGCCATCCGTTCATCTTCTCATCGCGCTCCTCTTTCGAGAGCTCCGGCTCAAATATACGGTCAATGGCTCCGTTCTGTTTTACCGTCTCCTGATCCGGCCAGTAGCCGACGGCGAGTCCCGCAAGATAAGCTGCTCCCATCGCGGTCGTCTCGATGCAGCACGGCCGCTCCACCGGCGCCTGGCTGATGTCCGCCTGGCACTGCATCAGAAAATTGTTGGCGCTTGCTCCGCCGTCCACACGCAGTGCGGAGAGCTTCATGCCGGAATCTGCCTCCATCGCTTTTAAGACATCATCCACCTGATATGTGATCGACTCTAGCGTTGCGCGGATCACATGGTATTTGTTGACGCCGCGGGTCAGGCCGAGAATGGTTCCTCTCGCATACTGATCCCAGTACGGTGCGCCAAGGCCGGTAAACGCCGGTACGACGTAGCAGCCGTTCGTGTCGTTCACCTTCTGCGCCATGTACTCGGAATCCGCCGAGGACTCGATCAGCTTCATCTCATCGCGCAGCCACTGGATTGCGGCTCCGCCGACAAAAATGGATCCCTCGAGCGCATACGTAATCTTGTCCCCGATACCCCATGCAATCGTGGTAACAAGACCGTGTGTCGAAGAAACCGGCTTTTCTCCCGTGTTCATCAGCAGGAAGCAGCCTGTTCCGTATGTATTTTTCGCTTCGCCCGGCGCATAGCAGGTCTGGCCGAACAGCGCCGCCTGCTGGTCTCCCGCTGCTCCCGCAATCGGAATCGGGCCGCCGAAATATGTGGATGCCGTCTCCCCGTAGACACAGCTCGACGGGCGGACTTCCGGCAGCATACAGAGCGGAATGTTCAGCTCTTTTAAGATATCCTCATCCCATTTCAGTGTATGGATATTGAACAGCATTGTACGGGACGCGTTGGTGTAATCGGTGACATGTACCTTTCCCTTTGTCATCTTCCAGATCAGCCACGTCTCCACTGTTCCGAAATAGAGATCGCCTCGCTCCGCCCGCTCGCGCACGCCCGGAACTTCATCTAGAATCCATTTCAGCTTCGTGGCTGAAAAATACGCATCGATCACAAGACCTGTTTTCTCCCGGAAACGGTCAACCAGTCCGCGCTCCATCAGGGAATCGCAGTATTCCGATGTTCTGCGGCACTGCCATACAATTGCATTGTAGACCGGCTCTCCCGTCTTTTTGTCCCAGACGATCGTCGTCTCTCTCTGGTCTGTGATGCCGATTGCCGCGATATCCTCGTAGGACGCGCCCGCTTTCTGCATTGCCTCCACGGCTACACCGAGCATCGTGGACCAGATTTCATTGGCATCGTGCTCCACCCAGCCCGGTTTCGGGAAACGCTGGGTAAACTCCTTCTGCGCAAGGCTTACGATCTGTCCTTTCTGATCAAACAGAATACAGCGGTTGCTCGTTGTGCCGGCATCAAGTGCCATGATGTATTTTCCCACGTTTAAAAATCCTCCTGTCTCACATTTCAAGAAGAGAGCCTGACAGAATCCACTGCCACGCTCTCTTCCTTTTCTTTGTATGTATCGTATCACAGAATTCTTTTTCTGTAAATCAAATCGTGTTTTTCTGCAGCAATTTATGCCGTAATGATCTCCAGCAGCGCACCGCGCAGATCGTTTGAAAGTTCCATGCTCTGCAACTCTGCAGCCAGAATTGCTACCTTTCCGTCCGCTTTGTGAAGAAGATTTGCGATCTGCTCTTTGGTGATGTAGCTGATTTCGGCGTGCAGCAGCAGATCCATCGCACGTGTCATGACATCGTTCTTTGCAATCTCCGTATCTTCCGGCAGACAGATTGTCACGGTATCCTGTGGTTTTACATCTGCCACTGCGATAGCAAGAAGTCCGTCTTTCTCTTTGACTTCTGCATCCGCTTCCACGCCGTTTACAAAGACCTTTGCCTCTTTTGCACTACTTCCACCGAATTCTACGCAATATGTTCTGCTTTCCGGAACAAGGCTCTGATTGCCCTCAACCGGTGCAATTGTAAATTTTCGTGCACCCCATTCGAGCGTCATCGGCGTTTTTGCACAGTCATTCTTCTCATACGCCATGGAAGTATTGTCATCCTCGTACAGAATAAATGTATTATCTGCACCCGCATAAACGCGTACCGTCAGCTCATCCGGGTTAGATTCTACATCCAGCGCACTGATCTTCTCTGTCATCGGGATGATCGCACCTGCTTTCGCAAGAACCGGGATTTCCTCCAGCGTACGGTACAGATCCATACTTCTGCCGCCCTCATAAATCATTCCGTTGAAGAAATCAAACCAGGTTCCCTCCGGCAGCCATACCTTCGTCTTGGCACGCTTCAGCTCCGGAATGCATTTCGTTGTCACCGGTGTTACCATCAGCTCACTTCCGAAGAAGTACTGATTCGGTGCCTGATTTTTGCCCCAGAAAACCGTCTCCGGGTAATCATAATACATCGGAACAACGATCGGTGTATCTTCTTTCCATGCACGGTAGTTCATCGTGTACAGATACGGTACGAGTTTATGACGCAGACGAAGGAAATCATCCATTGTGCTGCGCACTTCCATACTGAAGTTCCAAGGCTCTTTTCCACTGAAGGCACTGTTAGAGCTGTGCAGACGGTTGATCGGAGAAAAGACTCCGTACTGATACCATCTTGCTTCAAGCTCATCGTCACGGTAGCCAAGCATATGGCCGCCGATATCATGACTCCACCATCCGTAGCCGATGTTGGAGGCTGTGCTGGTAAAGTATGGCTGGAAATCCAGGGATTCCCAGGTGATGTGGGTGTCTCCGGAAAATCCGACCGGATAGCGGTGGGAGCCCGGTCCTGCATAGCGGGAGAAGGTCATCGGACGTTTTCCGTCTCTTCCACTGTCAAGAAAATGATAGTGATTCAGCATCCACAGCGGATCAAGACCCTCGATCTTGGTACTCTGTCCCTGCTGCCAGTCAATCCACCAGAAATCGACGCCCTCTTTTTCCATCGGATGATGGACTTTTTCGAAATATACATCGACAAATTTCGGATCGGCAATGTCAAAATTGACCGGCTCTTCTTTTTTTGCATCCACTCCCATAGCTTCTGCTACTTCCGGATAGCAGTCCTCATACGCACGAATTCCGTCTGCCGGATGGACATTCAGTGTTGTCTTCATGCCGCGTGCATGGAGTTTTCCAAGAAAACGCTCCGGATCCGGGAAGAGTTTTTTATTCCAGCTATAGCCGGTCCAGCCGCTGCCGTATTTCGGATCCACATCGTCTACACGGTGCCAGTCCATATCGATAACAGCAACCGAGAATGGAACGTTCTCTTTGTCGAAGTCTTCCATCAGTTTCATATAAGATGCTTCACTGTAACGCCAGTAACGGCTCCACCAGTTTCCGAGTGCAAATCTCGGAAGCATCGGAGTTTTGCCGCAAAGGTGATAAAAATCCTTTAATGCCAGGCGGAAATTCCAGCCATAGCCGAAGAAGTACAGATCCTGCACTCCTTTCTTTCTCGGGGTCACCCAACCGTCCTCTGTCATCAGAAGCGACTTCGAATCATCCAGAACAGCGGAACCAAACCAGGACATGATACCAGGTTCCAGTTCGCATGCTCCGTTGACCTGATCAAGCGTACGGGCCGTTCCTCCAAGATCCTGTGTCGGATCTCCGTAATGCCATGCCGGTACAGAACTGATGCCGACTGCCGTTGTTTTGCAGGAAAGTCCGTTTGCAGAGAATGCCTTTTTGTTGTAATTCAGCTGCAGATACTTTGTGCGCAGCTCCAGCTCATCGCCTGTGTCTTTGACGGAAAATTCCACTGCTGGAAAATCACGGTTTACAACCGTCTGGGATGCTGCATCGATAAATTCACCGTCCTCACTGTATTCCAGCCGAAGAAGATGCTCTGTCAGTACTGTGATACGGTATTTATCGCCTTTTATCACATTCTCGGGATTTGCAAGTGGATGTGTCTCCAATTTCAGATATGGTTTCATATTTTGTTTTTCCCTTTCTTATCTTACCAGTTCTTGCCCTATTTTGAGAACGGGAATCTGTGACAAAAGTCCGTTCTGCCTCAGATTCCTCTGCATTTTTTATTTTGTCTCCAGAACAACCGCCTCATACGCGCGCAGTTTTCGTACCCCCGCTGCCGCGCCGTCCTGCGGATAGTTGCTGATCAGTACCTCTGCTCCCGCAAAGGTTTCCGGAACCGTGTATTCCTGCTCCTCTTTTGTAAAATTGCACATCACGAGGAGTTTCTGGTCGCCTAAGGTTCTGGTATATACATACAGTGCCTCGTCCTCCGGATCGAGCAGCTCGTACGTTCCGTAAACCATGATATCCTTCTCTTTCCGGAGATGAATCAGTTTCTTGTAATAATTGTATACAGAATCCGGATCCGCCATCTCATTCTTGGCATTGACGGTCTCGTAATCCGGTCCGACCTTGATCCACGGTGTTCCTGTGGTAAATCCTGCCGAAGCGGTATCATCCCACTGCATCGGAGTTCTTGCATTGTCTCTTCCGCGCAGGTTCAGGTAGCGCATCATGTCGTCCGGCGCTACTTTTCCGGCACCGGTCAGCTCGTGGAACGCGTTGATGCTCTCAATATCGCGGAACACGGACAGATCGTGGAACGCAACATTCTTCATGCCAAGCTCATCGCCCTGGTATACATACGGGGTACCCTGCATCATATGAAGGCAGGTTGCCAGCATTTTGGCACTTACCACACGGTATTCCGGTGAATCATCGCCGAAACGGGACAGGCAGCGCGGCTGGTCGTGGTTTCCAAGGAAGAGGCTGTTCCATGCCTTGCCCTCAAGCTCCGTCTGCCATGCTGTCATGACGCGTTTGAA
>ENA-UOJG01002545-UOJG01002545.1-human-gut-metagenome-genome-assembly--contig:-C47-NODE-2545-length-15152-cov-13.573889_pt1 | contig 15152 bp, 20 predicted proteins | sample MGYA00242340_ERZ723887 | MGnify/ENA metagenome assembly ERZ723887 | reverse complement strand
AAAAATTTTGCAAAAATCAAATAGGATTTCTACAAAGCCATTTTTTTAAAATATTCTAGTTTTACGGTTTTTGTTGTTTTATTTTCAACCATTTCATTTAGTCTGAAGTATTCCATACCTTTTTCTAATTCTTTTTCATCGCTAAATACAGGTATTATAAAATCTCCGTCATTACCATAAGGTATTTTTATTAATTTTTCTTCTTCAGTCAGGGTTATCAATTGGGATTTTTTTAGAAGTTCTTTAATTTCGTTATTTATTTTTTTCACTGCTTCTTTATTATTGTTTTCTTCGTGTAGGTATGCTAACTCTATCTTATGTTTAATATCTTCATTTCTCATGTTATTATTGTTTATTTAGAATAGTATAAATCTTTATATATTATTATTCTAAGATTAATAGTGTTAATTATATTAGGAGCAATATTATGGCAGATGAAAAATTAAAAGATACAAAAACTGAAGCAAATCTTAAAGCAGCAATTGCTGGTGAATCTGGAGCTAGTGTTAAATATGAATTATTTGCTGAGAAGGCTCAGGAAGAAGGTTACGAACAGATAGCCAATATTTTTAGAGAAGCTTCTTTCAATGAGAAGGAACATACTAAATTATGGCTTAAATTCTTAAATGGCGGTGAACTTTTAAGCACTCCTGAAAATCTTAAAGCAGCTATTGATGGTGAACATTATGAGTGGACTGAGATGTACAAGCAGTTTGCTAAAGATGCTGAAGAAGAAGGTTTTGATATTTTAGCTGCTAAGTTTAAATTGGTTGCAGGTATTGAAGCAATGCATGAGGAAAGGTATGCTAAACTTTTGAAAAATATCGAAGATGATGAGGTTTTCTCTAAAGATGATGATGTTGAATGGATTTGTGAAAATTGCGGATTTTCAATGACTGGTAAAGAAGCTCCATCAATGTGTCCGGTTTGTGGATATTCTCAAGCTTTCTTTGAAATAAGATCCAATAATTATTAACTAATTTTCTATTTTTTCCTTTTCACATATACATTAACTTTATATTTTTTTTATTTTTTATAGAATCGCATGATTTATTTAAGAAAGTGATTGATTATTTTTAATACAATTTTTGCAAATCTATTTTAATCAATGGTTCTTTTAAAAATATATGTAATATTATTACATGTCATATAAAATAATAAATTTATATAACATTTAAACAAATATTAATAAATATACTAAGGAGGAATATTTAATATGTTTTACAGTACAATAATGAAAATTGATTCAATTGACAGGTTAAGAGATATTAGAGATGCTTTACTTGTAGAACAAGGTATAAACCCAACTCGTCAAGGAGAACAAGCTATTAAAGTCGTTGTTGAAAGAATTGATGAAATTCAAGCTACACTTGATAAATCAGCAGCACTCCAATAGGTTGAATTTAAAATGTTAAAATTATTGAATCATCGGCGGCGTCTTCTTAGGAAAAATATGTATAGGGCTCCTCACACAAGACATAATGAAAATATAATATCAAGAAAGGGACATCCTAAAAAATACAACAAGCCTATTGAAGAGCCAACTATCAAATTTAAGAAAAAGCATAAACATGTTAATAATGGATATAAAATGTCTTACAGATACAAATACTATAAAAATGAAAGTATTGTTGAAGAAGACGAAAAAACAGAAGAGTCTGAGGAAATAGACTCTTAAACTTACTTTTTTTAATCAATAAAACTCAATAATTTCTCTTTATCAAGGATAATTTTATCTTCTGGAGGATTAACAATTAAACCTGTAAATCCAGAATCATTAGCTGCTAATTGAATAAAGAAATTCATTCTAGTTGTATAAAGATTATACTCTTGATCTTGTTCCCCTAATTTTAAATATTCAAAACCTTCTTTATAACTTTCATAGTTAGTAAAAACAGGTATTTTAAAATCATCAGCAGTACCGAATGCTACAAAATTCATATCTTTACCAGTGGAATATGTTGGGCAATAAAGTTCTATTTCCTTAAATTCATCGTTGTTTATTTCCATATAATCACTATTTTAATTTTAGCCTTTAAAGTTATATTTATTTAACTACATCAAGAAATTTCAGCTTAAAAGTCAGGTTCAGGTAACATTAATATTTCACATAAGATAAATAGCAATGAAAAAGTTATTATTGTTTATAAACATGTAAGAGCTATTCATATTTATAAACAGTTACATACCAGTTAACAGTTTCATAATAATCTATATTAAATATTGTTGGACCGTCTGAAGTAAATGAAAGGGAATCAGATCTTGTAGCTACAGCACTTTTTGGACCCCCAATAAACTCCGGTACTTTCTCCATTTGAACCGGAAATGGTTAAATGGTTAGTCGCATAATTCTTGATAGGATATGCACTAATTTCTATTTTAATCTGACCTGCAGGTACAGAAATTGTTTTGGATCCTGAACCTGATCCTAAAATGAACCTATTGATTTCCATTCAGCAGTAGGATTAGATGTAGATGAAACTTCTTTAACATTTGAATCCTCTTGTATTGAATTATTGTTGTTAGTATCATTATTGATTTGAGTATTATTGTCGTTATCTGAAAGACTTATTACAACACCAGCTATAATAATAGCTGCTACAGTAACAACGATAGCAATAATTGCAATGAGTTTCAAATTATCATTATCATTTTTTAACTGATTATTGTCTTGTTTTAAAGTAGTTTTGGTAGGTTTTGAATTGTTTCTATTTTTATTATTGATTAGATGGGCAGAGTTCTCTTTAACACTAGCACCACAATATTTACAGAATTTTGCATTGTCATTTATTTTTTTACCACAATTCTTACAATACATAATATTATGCACCAAATTCATTTAATTAAAATAATAAATTTTATATCTATGTTATGTATAATAAATATGTTTATACTTTAATTTTATTTTCTACATAAATTAAATTTAATTTATAGTATTGTTGGTAATACTTGACAATATTTTCTATTAGTTTTTTCAAAATCCTTTTTTAGAGAAAAAACTTTTATATACATGGTAAAAATAATATAGTAACTAGGTAGAATATAATAAATGTGGTTAATGGGATTTTCCTTATTCGTTGTCTTAATATTTCAAAAATAATATAATTAATATTAATACTATTTTTGCCTCATTTTCAGACAATAAATGTTTTTATTATGTTATATCCTGATTTTAAAAAATTAAAAACAATGAAATTTTAAACTCTCATAATGTGAATTTAAATTTTAGAGGTGTTAATAAAATGAAATGCCCTAAATGCGGATGTCAAAATGATGATAAAAATGTATTCTGTAAGGAGTGTGGTGAACCTCTTAAGGATAAAAAAATAGTTGCTATTCCTAATATCGGCAGATTCAAACTTTCAAAAGGTAAAACTATTTTATTAGGTGTTGTTGTTATTGTATTAATTGCAATAATAGCTATTGGAATAAACAGTTTAGATTTAGGTGCTCCTGCTGCAGGTAATGAAGCCCTCATCAATATAGATAATGATCAATCAAATAATAGTGAGGATGGTTCAGTTTATTACAGTGTGTCATTCACTTTAACAAATGCTCCCAGAGAAGTGGACACTTATTCTGCAAAAGTAACATGGTATGGAGACAATGGTGAAGCTTTAATGAGTGAAACTGAAGATTTGAAGTACAATACAGTTGAAGATGATCATACTGTAGACATGTATATGGGTAAAAGTCATTCTCCAATAGATATAAATGAGTGTGTTATTGAAATAATGAATAATCAGGGAGAATTAGTAACTTCAGCTCATCATAAATGGATAGATAATTAATTAGGTTATTATTGCCCTAGTTTGGGCAATAACTTTTTTTTTAAAGATTTTTTAAATCAATTGAAAAATTCTGATTATGAGGGTTTATAATGACTCCTTGGAAATTTTCATCATTACTGGCTGTTTTTCTAATATCTTCTGGAGTTAATTCCTTTAAATCAAGTTTATCTAAAAATAGCTTTGATATTCTTCTTAATCCTTCTTCATATTCTTCAATGTCACTAAATATAGGTATAAAATACTCTTTTGATTTTTCATCTATATTGAACCTTACAGGTTTTCCTGCTTCATCTATTAATGTAAAATAAATTTCTTTTTGGTAGGTTTCTTTTATATTCTTTTTAACAATATCCAGTTCTATTCTGTTTTCGTTATTTAATTTATTGTTAATTTCTGAATATGTTTTGATTAATTCTTTTAATCTACTTTTAGATCCTTTGGTTTGATCTTTTTTATAAGTTTCATAATCTTCTTTTTTCATCAATTAACATCCTTCATGTTCTTGATTACACACGGCTGTAGTAATTAAGTCTTCTTTTGGGAAAATAAAATCTGTGTTATATGGGTTTATTACAATTCCTGCAAAATCATCATCATCAATTGCTATTTCAAGTATTTCCTGTCCGTCCATTACTTCAAATTCATATTCCCATTCTTTTTCATTTATTCCCAATTCTTCAATTCCTTTTTTTGCTTCTTCTACATCAGTATATGATGGTATGAAATAGCTGTTATGTTCATCTTCAACTATTAATCTTAGAATTTCACTGTATTCTTTTTCAGTATTGTTTACTATGGTTATTAGTTGACTTTCAAGTAGCTGGTGGTCAAGTTCATGAGCTATTTTAGCTAGTTTTTCTAGGTCTTTGTTTTCTGATTCATCAATTTCTACAAATGCATCAATTTTCTTCATAAGGTCTGTGTTTTCTACTTTTGACATATAAACTCACCATTTTTTATATTATAACATCTCTTACTATTTAATAGTTGTTTTCAATACTTTTTATCATGTTGTATAAAGTACGGTTTACATCAACATTTACATCATATTTATCTCCAATAGCTATGACTTTCCCGTTTAATGTATCTATTTCAGTTTTATTTTTCTTTGTTATGTCCTGGTATGTTGAAGAGTAATGATTATATGTATCTGGTACTAGTTTTGAGTAGAATAATTGTTTATATTCTTCTGCTGTCTTCCAGAGTGTTTTATATCCTGCTGCTTTCATAACGTTGAAGATTTCATCTATTGTTCTATTCATAATATCTTTGGTATATTGGTTTTCTGTTAGTTTACCATAGTTTACTTTAAGTATTGCTCCTAAAGGATTTAGCGCACAATTGTATAGCATTTTTCCCCAGAGGTATTCTGATAGTTTTTCTGATATTTCACATGGAATACCTGACTTTGTTATTGCCTCTGCTATATTAGTCAGATTTTCTGGACTGATTTTTTGGAGTGATCCAAGTAGTATAGCTTCTGTATGTACTGTTATTTCGCTTATATTTCTTTCAGGTCTTGAAAAACCGGTTATTACTCTTGCACAGAAGACATTCTCTTTTGGGAAGTATTTCAGGTAGGGTTCATCATTGCCAAATCCATTTTGAAATATTATTAGTTTGTAGTCTTTTTTTAGAATTCTTTTATTTTCATAGAGTTTTTTACTTATGTCATCATTAGCCATTGTTTTGCTAGCTATAAATACATAGTCAAAATGATTATCAGGGATTTCTTCATATTTTGTATATACTTTAAATTCTTCTGGATTGTAAGAAAGATGCTTAAAGATTCCTATTCTTTTTATTCCATCTTTTTTCATTGCATCTGCTGTTTTTTCACTAGCATAGAATGATACATCATATCCAGAGTTTATCATTGAGCACCCTAATCCTATTCCTATTGCTCCTGATCCGTCTATTAGTATATTCATTTTAATCCTCTTTTAGTATTTCTTATTGCATTCTGAACATGTGTTTGTTTGGAAGTGTATTATACCTCCACATTCTTTACATGTCCATTTTTCATGATCTTGAATATTAATTTTGTTTATGCCTGTGTATTGTATCCTTTTTGCACTTTCCTGCGTATTTAGATTGTATCGTTTTTGAGATTTTTTGCTGTGTTTTTTAATTAGTGTACATGGAAATTCGCTACATCTACCGCAGTACTTTACTTTCTTTTTATCTAAGCAAGCTTTTATTTTACATTTTAGTGCAGCCTTTGTTTTCCCACTGTCTCCTTTTAAACATCCTATACATGGACTTTGGTATTTTTCACAGCTTATACAATTAAATCCACATGGAGCATAGAGTTCTACATCGATTTCTTTAGGCATTTTCATATTATTTATTTTAGTTTTTAATGTTTCATAAACTTATTTGTGGTAATTTTTTAGATTTAGGAGGTTTAACGGAACTTGGAGAAAATACTTTTTTAATGCTCTTAAAAATCATTTAAATACCAATTAAAATAATTCATGATTAAAGATATTTGAATTTTATAGTGATAATACACTTAAAAAGGAATAGTATCTTTAAAAAAGTGATTTGATTTGTCTAATAATAATTTTAGAATATTTAGAGGAAAGTGGATGTATATGGATGTATTTATTATGAAATGATGGAAATATTCATAAAAACATGTATATGCAGTATAAAATTTAAAACAGTGGTTTAAATGTATAACTACGAGGATATATATGATAAAATTATAAAAAAGACTCAGACAGTAAATCTCTCTGATGAAGAATCATTAAAAATAATAGATAAAATCTATAATGATTTAAACATAGGGATTTTAAAGCCAAGAAACATTAATAAAAAATGCTCTGAATTAATTTGCAATAGCATTTTACGTCAAAATAATGGAAAAGAAAATATAAACCTGGAAAAATACCAAATTAAAGCATTTATAAATAAGTTAAAACCGAAACTCGACATTTCAGATGAAGAAATTGAAGAACTAAAAGAGGAATTAGAAAATATTGATGAAATAAGTACAGAAAACCTGAATAAATGTTTAAAACAGTACCTTGCTAAAATTAACAATCATTCTTTGATGATGATAAAAAATCAGGATTTCAGGGTTTTGAACAATTCAATAATTTCTGTTGAGAATCCAAAATTTGCAAAGAAATTAGGAATATTCGATGATTGTGTTCTTTTATATGGTTTCATTGATCATAATAAAGGATTATTATTTGAGCTATTGATGGGGGAAAATGAAGAAAACCTCATTTTAACTAAAAAAGACATTGGTGAAGAAGTTATAACTTCCATAGATAAAGAAGATTTTGACGATGAAAAATATAGTGATATAAGGAACCTAGTCTTATTAGATGATTTTAGAGATTCAGACAATCCAGATATTATAAAAGCCCTATTTATAAAGAATCATAAAAGAGAATATTTAAGGGTTAAACTGGAAAGAAAGATTGGATCAAATTTTATTGGTTATTTAATTGATGAACCAAAGGATATTAAAAAGTTAACTCCTGGAAGTGAAGTTATAGTTTCATATGCTTTTGATTATACAGATAATGTTCATGTATATGTTAACTATGATGATGAAAATCTTCCAAAAACTGTTAGACATATTGAATATCTATTGGATAATCCATCAAAAGAGATTATAATAGCTACATTAGCCAATTACAAATATGATAATGACTTTGATTTATTAGTCGACATATTTCATAATATAATCTTTGAGTACTTTAAGGATATAAATGAATTTTATGACGGTGTCTTTGGAGGAGTTGGATTATGTATCTAGATTATCTGGAAGCATTAAACCAGCATTGGGCAAGGTTATGCACATTAGAAGAATATGAAATATCAACATTAGATGATTATTTCGAATTTTCAGAATACATTAGAATAATATCTGGAATATCAATAGAAATTTCAGGTTATACTGAAGCTCAAGAAATCTTTGAAGAAACACGTTCAATTCTCAAATCAAAAATCAAGGGAATGTAAAAACTATATTTTTTTTAAAATAATTGATAATTGCCTCAATCTAAAAGAATTTCATTTATCTTAAGATGAAGTTATTATAAAATATAAATGTTCTAGTAAATCATTAAAATACTACACCTACTGCTATTGTAATAATGTATAGTGAGAATATATCTAGTTTTAATCCATTTAATTGTGATAATGTTCTTTGGTTGAACTCATTAATCTTGGAAAAGTAAATGCCATAAATGTTTGATATAGATTCAACTACTTCTAAAAGACCAAATATATAGAAGACATAATAAAAACATAAAAACCTATAATAAACATGCTACTTCTTGGCAAACTAATTTAAATAAATCAACATAAAACTAAGATTCATTGGGGTAGCATAAATATGGACAAAGAGTTTGAAAGTTTTATCCTAAATGGAATTTTATAAATAAATTTGAATTTGGTATGAATTTATTTCTTGATTTAAAACTCTATTCAAAATTTACAAATAAATGTTGTGGAGAGCACCAATTATATATACTTTAAAAATCAATATAAAAATTATGATGAAGTATGGATTTGGAGCTATGAGGCTTCCACTAAAAGATGAAACAGACCAACAGTCAATTGATGAAAAAGAGTTTGAAAAGATGGTAGAAACCTATATGGAGTCTGGATATAATTATTTTGACACTGCATTTCCATACCATGACGGTAAAAGTGAAGAAATGCTTAAAAAATATCTTGTTGAAAAATATCCTCGTGAATCCTATATTCTAGCTGATAAAATGCCTTCATTCTCTCTTGAAAATGAAGAGGACCTAGATAAATTCTTCCAGATAGAACTTGAAAGATGTGGAGTTGACTATTTTGACTATTATATGCTTCACAATGTAAGTACCTGGACATTAGATGCAGTTAGAAAAACAAAAGCATACGACCATCTAGTAAACCTTAAAAAAGAAGGAAAAGCAAAGCATATTGGAATATCTACCCATGACAATGCAGAAATCCTAGAAGAAGTATTAAAAGAAATGCCTGAAATAGAATTTGTACAAATACAAATCAATTATCTTGACTGGGAAAACGATTCAATACAGTCAAAAGAATGTTATGAAGTTGCAAGAAAATATGGTAAAGATGTCATTATAATGGAACCGTTAAAAGGTGGAACATTAGTAGATCTTCCAGAAGAAATAGCTGAAAAACTTAAAAAAGCGAATCCTGATATTTCAATTCCTGGCTGGGCATTAGCATTCTGCTGCGATCTAGATGGAGTTATAAGTGTACTCTCTGGAGCAAGTAATCTAGAACAGCTAGAAGATAACCTAAATACAATGAAACACATTAAACCATTATCTGATGAAGAAAAAGAATTGCTTTCAGAAGCTGTTGCTACAATAAATGAATCAATAGCTATTCCATGTACATCATGTAATTACTGTATAAATGAATGTCCGCAAGGAATACCAATACCAACATTCTTTGAACTATATAATATTGAGAAAAGGCTTCCATCTCACGGATGGTCAGTTCAACAAGGATATTACAGAACATATGCGATGAAAACAGCTGAAGCTACTGATTGCACTGCATGTGGCGCCTGCGTTGAGAAATGTCCTCAACATTTGGATATTCCAGGATATATGGAAGATCTTGTAGAGCAATTCCATGATGAAAATTACTAAAAAGTAGTTTAAAGCTTCTTAACAATTATCTTTATAAATAAGTTTGTATAATTATAAAGTAAGTATTAGGAGGTGAAAAGATGGCAGATTCAGTACGTAAAGAGATGTTAAAAACAATGTCTGTTTTAATGACTACTGCTTTTGCATTTGTTGCAGGTGCTGCATGGAATGGGGCTATTCAAGCTATTATTGAAGAATTTCTTCCAAAAGGTGATGCAGTATGGAGCTTATTGATTTATGCAATAATTGTAACAATAATCGCAGTTATCGCAACATTATGTATAGGCAGGCTTATTGCAAGAGCTGGTGTAGAAATAGATGAATAATCCTCATCTATTTTATCTTTTAAACATAAACTACATTTTTTTCAATTCTTTTTTAAAGATATAACTTTTTTTTAGATAATGTGACAGTTAATTCAATTAGTGAATAGTGATATTATGGTCAATTGGGGAATAGCTGTAAGAGGAATATGTAATAATAATGGAAAAATTCTATTAATGAAAGTTAGATCAAAATCTGTTCATGATGCCTGTAAATGGGAGTTACCTGGAGGAAAAGTTAAAAGAAATGAGTTCTTTGATGAATCACTAATCAGAGAATTCAAAGAAGAAACAGATCTTGACGTTGAAGTAATTGATTTTATTAAAGTAGTTGAAAACGATTACGTAGCTTGTAAAACAAAAGAAGAAGTCAAATCCCTTCAAATTATCATGGAAGTCAAAGCTGAAACGGAAAAAATTAGAATAAGCAATGAACATGACCAGTATGACTGGTTTACAATAGAAGAAATTAAGGATATGGCTTTAAATAATCAGTTATCGAAGGCGGCTACAGATGTATTTTTAGAATAGCTACTTTTACTTATAAAAATAATTTATAAAATAAAAATGGTATTATGATGGATAAAAAGTCCATTTTGCCTGTTATTCTTAATTACAATTATTCGATGTCACTAAAATATTCTAAAACAATGTTGTCCAGTTTATTTCTGATTTTTTCAAAATCTTGATTTAAATCAAGTGTTTTTATACTTATTTTATTTCCACTTATCACATAGTCACTATCTGGTTGAATAGCATCAGTAGTTTGTGCATATAATAACATCCCACTTACTTCAACATCATTTCCTTTAAGCTCATCATCTTTATTTTTAACATATGCAAAAATTTGGTATAAGTTTGTCGTGTGATGCATATTTCTTCTATAATTTTGTGAAGTGTTGTGAGAATAAAACTTTGCATCGAGTATTAAAATCTTATTTCCATACTCCAAGGTCACATCAGTTAACATTTTTGGAAGTAAAGCATCTCTACCTTCATCAATTTGCCAATTGATATGTGGAGCATGAGCTTTTATCTTAGGATGCTCTTTTTTAAAGTAATTCAATAAAAATTTCTCATATACTGAACTCATAAGCTGGTCATCAACAAATTCCATTATTTTACTGCTGCCAGATATTTCTGATTGTATTAAACTATTAATTATTAGATAACAAATATTTAAAATCATTTCATAGGACTGGTTATTTCTATCAAATCTTATCTCCCAATTAATGGAATTCACATCAACCAGATTAATCTCACTAAAATACATTAAAATGTTTCTTATTCTTTTTTTTCTGTTAGGAGAAACATCTGATTTGACTAGAAGTGTTAATGTTGATTTAATGATTTGATTCAAATAACAATTAACTGAAAATTCATCATAAGTACAATTTAGCTGCTTTTTGATGAAATAGTGGGAATTTATTGATTCTGTTATGTTAATTTTACCTTTTATTGAAGAAGTGGTTTCAGTTAAATCAATATAATCTTTCACAAGACCCTGTTTTATTTGCTTTGAAATCCCAATGATTAGTATTTCAGATATCAAATCATTAACATTTTCAAAACTTTCTGTTCTGATTTTTCTATATCCTTTCTCATTTAAAACCTTAAAAGCATAAGAAAGCATATAATAAACGTTTTTAATATAAATTGTGTTTTTAACAATCAATTAATCACACTTCTTAATCTATCTGACCAGTAATCAATTTTATCTTGTTCATCAAACCAATATTCTTTTAAAAGAGGAATAAATTCATATTCAATAAGGTAATTTATTTTTTCAATGACTTCATCTTGTTTAATATTGCATAAAAAGCTATGACCAATTCTAAATCCTTCACCTAAAGTTTCATCATCTTTAATTTCTTGGTTTAATTCAATGATTACTTCGATTAGATTATCAAAAGTCTCATCTGAAAGTTCTCTTTGATAGTCCTTAAATCCATTTGAGTTAAATCCTGGTTTTAAATCGAAAAATGCAAATCTTCTTCTTAATGCATAATCCATCATTGCTAGAGATCTATCTGCAGTATTCATTAATCCAATTATATGGACGTTTTTTGGAATGAAAAATGATTCATCGGAGTATAATAATTGAATTTTATTCTTTTCTCCTCTTTTATCATTTTCAATAAGCATAAATAGTTCACCAAAGATTTTTGAGAGATTTCCTCTATTGATTTCATCGATTATGAAGAAATAATCATTTTCATCATCCTCTTGAGCTTTTTTACAGAATTTATAAAATGTACCATGTCTTAGTTCAAAACCTTCTTTCATAGGCCTATAACCCATTACAAAGTCTTCATAAGAATAACTTTGATGAAACTGAACCATCATTACTCTTTCAATGTCTTTAACTCCCATGATGGAATATGCAAGTCTTTTAGCCATAAATGTCTTACCAACTCCAGGTGCTCCCTGAACTATGAGATTTCTCTTGTTTTTAACCAAATTAACTAATGTTTTATACGTATCATCATCAATATATACTTCTTCTAAAAATTTATTACTATCATAGTTAGGGTACTGTTGTTCTTGCTCTTCATCCACATTATCCTCTTCACTTACAAATAGCTCTTTGATTGTATTAACCATTTCTTGATAAATAGTAATGTCGGTTAATGTTTTTGTAGGAAGTTTTTCATCTCTAAGATTATATTTCCAGTTTCCTTTATGAGTCCAATTTACTTTCCTAATCTTTTGAAATTTATTATCTATATTATATTCATAATCAGAATCAATAATTCCTCTTCCAATAATCCTACCATTGCCTTTTTTAGCAAATACCACATCACCAATTTGCATATCATTTACAAATTGCCAGCATGCGTTCACATCATTTCTATGGATAGTATTGTCTTCATGAAGTTCTTGAAACTTAAGATTTAATTCTTCTTTTGATTCATATTGACTTAAATCACCAATTTCTCCAAATCCAATTCCAATGAATCCGTTTTCATAAAATTCATCCCAATGCATTGCTCTAGGACCCGGTGATATTAACCAGTAATGGGTTTGTCTGATATCATTGTCACCAATTCCATCATCAGATTCATCATTATTTTCCTTTGATTTAGAAACATATGCTTTGTGAGATAGTTTTGGGAAATTAGAATATTCTTCAGAATTTTTAATGGCTACTTTGCATTCTCTGCAGATATTCAGATATTGCTCTCCTTTTGGAGGTTCTTTTAAGGACTTTATTTCTTCTTTGAAATCATCAGAAAATATTCCGTCTTCGGACAATAGGTCCCTATTATTTTTATCTAAATTAATAAATTCAAATGGTCTAATCCAATTTAAAGCCATTGTCACGTTCCAACGTATGCCTGCTTGTGGTAAAATTTTATCATAACATGAAATGAATTTTTCATCATCTTCTTCTGTAAAGTTAAGAGCAGTTTCAAATAATTCCCAAATATTATCTATATCAAATTTTCCACGTTTTTCTTCAAACCAATAAAAAGTTGCTTTGAGATTATTTACTGATGAAATCCCATGAAATGTTTGTGGAACTTCAGCATTTATGGAAAATTCCTTTTTGATTTGAGAAATTATGCTGATACGATTTTCAGTAGAAATATGTTTGTTAAAAAGAGCAAAAATTGTAAATGGATCTATGTCTTGGGGAATTTTGTAACCACCTTCCTCATCACCTTCTAATTTAGGCAAATCCATATCTAATTTGGAATAGACGTTTTGGATTTTGCTAATTAATTCTTTTCTGTTGTTTTTATATTCCAAAAGTTTATCTGCAAATTCCATATAGAATTCTGGCCATTCAATTTTATCATAATTCATTTTTGTTAGTATTTCATTTTTAGCTGCATCATTTATATTAAATAAAGTCATTATAGATTTTAATGGTTTTAAAGAATTTTTGGTTAAATCATCTCTTTTGGTCTCGCCAACCCATTCAACATCTCGCAAGTGACAATACGTCTCTCCGGTATTGTGTCTTTCAGATAATTTATTTGAATAATAATAATCTGAAGCGATTTTTCCAATCAAATATCTTCTAGTTTGAGGATTATAAGATATTACATAATCACCAATCTTAAAGTCACATACAAATTTAATTACTTGACCTGAATTTTGACCAATAGATGTTTTATTAGCTTCAGGATATCTTTTATTCATAAGTTCTTTTATATCATATGGATTTTTTCCAGACAAGTCTTCTAGATTCCAACCAATAGCTATGATGTTCTGTTTTTTAAAATCATCAATTAAAAATGCATTTTCACCGGCACGAACCATCCACATATTTGTCATATTAACACAACCTTGTTTTTATATAAACATGATTTTATAGTATTTATTAGATAATTTACATTAACAACCACAATAAGTTATATGAATAAATATTCATGATCTAATATTATTTAGTTTATAAAATGCCGTTAAAATATTCTAAAATTTAAAATAAAAAAAGATAGCTACTTACATAGTAGCTATTTCTATTGTTTCATTATATAATGGATTTTCTCCATTTGAATTATCGACTATAGTTATTTTAACTTTTGTTGGTTGAATCTCATCAAAGTACATTCCAGAGAAATGATATGTTTCCCCGCCTTTTATATTTAATTCATTCCATGCAATAGTTGAGTAACATACTTTTCCAGAGGCATCATAGAAATCCATATGGACTTCTAGATAGTCAAATGGCGCATCTACACGAATATCTCCCATGACATCACCACTATAATAATCATAATCCTTAACTATATTTTGAGTGATGTTTCCTATTTCAACAGAATTCTGGTTATTTACAAAACTTATTGATCCACCTAATGTTAAAATTCCTATTACAAGTACAATTGTTAAAATTGGTATTGAAAATAACTTTTTACTGGAATATTTCATTCCTTTTAAATAGAATATTACTAATGCAGTTATAATAAATAAAATAGTACCGATTAATGCCATGTTAGAAAGACATGTAAATAGAACTATTGCAATAGCTATAAACTCAAGTCCTGCAATAAAATTTTCCTGTTTTTTCATTAAGAATAATCCAATTATACCACCAATGACAACAACTAAAATTGAAGCTATAATTTCATATATTCCAAATAGCATTGGAGCAGTCAATCCTTCAATAAAACCAATTAATATAGATAGTATTGCTAAAATTAAAGGTAATTTCTCAATAAAATTAGATTTATTATTTGTAACTCCATCAAATTTGTAACCACATTGATTACAAAATTCTGCATTGTTTTCATTAGGTTCACCACATTTTTTACAGTATTTAGTCATAAATATAAGTATTTATTAATAATCATAAAAATTTTTTGTTTTTATTCTGTTTTGAATTTAAAGTGTTATCATAGGTAGAAACTTAAGGTTTTATTTTTTTATTTTCTCTATTTTTTCTTTAT
>ENA-UOJG01002542-UOJG01002542.1-human-gut-metagenome-genome-assembly--contig:-C47-NODE-2542-length-15176-cov-7.961246_pt1 | contig 15176 bp, 13 predicted proteins | sample MGYA00242340_ERZ723887 | MGnify/ENA metagenome assembly ERZ723887 | reverse complement strand
CTCGCCGCATCCTCTCAAATATTCTCAAATATTATCAGGGTTAGAGGTTGACAAAGTGTGCGGAACTCGTATAATAATAAGTATAAGCAAGACGACCACTTGCGACAAAGGAGAAGCAACATGCAACACTATTTAAAGTTCAACAAAGAACGGCTAGATTTCGACATTAGGACACAGGTCAAAGGCAAGGGCAAGACGCGCAAGACCGTCACGAAATGTTACAATGTATTTACCTTCGACACTGAAGCATCTAGTTATTTCATCCCGCTGAAAGGCACTGTAAAAATCAACAACAAGAAAAAACAGCCTGTATATGGACAAGGTCATTCGTTCGACTATAAAAAGAGTGACAAGTATTACAAGACCTGTAAAAAAGTAGGCGTATGCTATATATGGATGATGAAGGTACTCGATGAGGTATACTATGGTAGGGAACTTGATGAGTTGAAAGAGTTCATGACTACCCTGCACAGCATACTTGGAAAAGATACTCAGTGGCTCGTATTCGTGCAAAATCTTCCGTACGATTGGCAGTACATTATAAATGTCATCAAGTTCGATGATGTGTTTGCACGAGAAGAGAGAAAAGCGATGTACGCCAAAAGCAGTGACTATCAAGTTGAGTTCCGAGATGCTTACATCTTAAACATGATGGCACTTGAAATGGTAGGCGAGAAGTTCAACCTCGAGCACAAAAAGCAGGTCGGGAAATTGGACTATAACCTCGCACGGTTACCGATTACACCGCTATCAAAAGACGAACTCTGCTACTGTGAATATGATTGCCTTGTGCTCGGTGACTACATCGAGATGAAAGCAAAAGAGTACGGTACTATATGGGACATTCCTTTGACACAGACAGGCGAGGTCCGCAGAGCTCTTAAAAATGAGATTACCAAAAACAAGCGCAACGAATACATGGCGCTCAAAAATTGGTACGCCTATATAGGCAATATGAGCGAGACAGATATTGAGAAATATCGGGAACTTGTGTTATGCTATCAAGGCGGATACACACACGGCAACATGGCGCTCAAGGGTATGATGTTGAAGAATGTCGATAGTCATGATTTCAAGTCGTCTTACCCGGCAGTCATGGTTATGGAAAGATTCCCCTGCAGTCGTTTTTATGAGGTTGAAGAATACGATATTTTATGGGATGACGATTGGTGGAAAGAAAGCACCGAAAAGTATGCGTACAAGATTCATGTGCGGTTACACAACATTCGTAGTGCCTTATTGAATACATATCTAAGTGTGAGCAAAGCGCTCTCTATTGACACTGATACGCTAGTCGATGACAACGGTCGTGTGTATCAGGTAGGTGAGTATGAGTGTTGGTTGACAGACCCTGATTGGGACACCGTCAAAGAAGCTTATGCATTAAAGCCTGAGCAAGTTGAGGTATTGAACCTTCAGCGTGCCCGCAAGTCGTATCTTCCAAAAGAGATTATTCGTCTTCTCGAAAAGCTGTTCATTGAGAAGGAAGAGCTCGGACATAAAATCAAAGAAATCAAGGCTATCAAAGCGGCGCGTTCTCTTACCCATGAGGAAGAGGAAGAGCTTGCAGTTGATGAAGCAAGCCGAATCGGTGTCAAGCAGAAAATCAATGGTCTGTATGGCTGTTGTGTTACCAAGTATGTCACCGACCCTGTTGAATACGACATCGACAAAGACCCTGACAACTATCCTTCTGGATGGATTCCTTACAAGAATCGCAAAGATGACATGTCTCTCTCTGATGATGAATGGTTCAACATGCAGCGTATTGACATGCAGTCAAAGCTGACCGAGACGAATCAACACTCTCTGTTAAATTTTGCGTGGGGTGTATGGGTCTCAGCATATGCACGGCGCAACTTATGGCGTGCCATCATCGCGCTTGATGAAGGAATTATCTACTGTGATACAGACAGTATCAAAACTGCAGAGTTTATACAAAGCAAGGTGTTTGCTTATGTTGATGCATACAACAAAGAAGTTGACACCAAAATCAAAAAAGCATGCGAGCGACATAAAATCGACCCTAAAGCGTTTGAGGGTTTGGGTCATTTCGACTATGAGGGTCGATATGACAAGTTTATCACATGGGGTGCCAAAAAATATGCAGTAACCAAAGATGGCGAACTTGAAATCACGGTATCCGGTGTAAACAAGCACAAAGCCGTCTGGACCGCAAAGCGTGAGCAATGCGAGGGAATTGAAAACAAGTACGATGCTATTGAGAGCATTGAAGAGTTTAAGATTTCCAAAGTATGGGGATACCATACGAGTGGGCGTCTTATCCGGTACTATTGTGATGAGCAAGAGCCTGAAAACCTCAGTGATTATCTCGGCAACACTCAGACCATAAATCAGAAACACGCAACGGTTTTGCAGCCGACCTCGTATCGTCTCGATGGCAAGGGTAAAGATGATTACGAGAATCGGATACTTTGTGCCGAGTGCCTGTGTGCAGAATATTAAAGAAAAACTATTGACATCTATTGCGAAACAGATATAATATAGATAACGGCTATTGGAGCAGATACTTCTTAGATAATTGATTATTAGCCCGATACTGCTTCAGCTCTCCGTTATCGATATTATAGCAAGCATAAAGGAGAAACGACCATGACAGAGCAGGAATACAAGTTGTTAGCAAAGCGCACGAATCAGCGCTTAGTTACGGCATTAAACATTGGCATTATGAACTATGAGGGTCTGCATATTCAGCAGGAATTGCAGAGATTAGGGTACACGCGCTTCCCGGAACGCATGTCTCGTGTACCGTCTGGAAAACTCAAAGAGACGATTGCTGTGCTCCAGAAATACGACACAGTGAAGAAGTTCTATGGCGATGCTGTACGCGGCAAAGTAAAGGCATCCGAGAAGAAGGGCCGTCAAAGTCGTGACCGATACGAACAGATGTATATTAACATGGTTCGTAAAGTCAACCGCCGTATGCGGGAGATGGAACGAGACGGATTGGGATATACTGACGATGGTGAAGCACCGATTGCCATTCTGAAACTTCTCTACGATTCCCTCCAGGCGCAAGGAATCCAAGGAAAGTCATTTCCTGTCAATCCTACGGAACTTCCGCCGTCTGCTGATATTAGTGAAATCGTAAAGGATTTTGCGGTATTCATAAACAGCGAACTTACAACCAAGAAGAGCCGTAGGGAATATGAGAAAGCTGCCGAAGGTGCATTCACGGACCGTGGTATGCCGGGTCATGATTACTTCTCTTTTATTGAACCCCTGAGCAAAAAGCAAAAGCTTGTACTTGCATATTGGGTCTCGGTGTACGGCAACTTACGGAACCATGCCTTCCTTGCAAGTGACCAAATTGTCGAAGCTGTTGTTATAATGGATAATGCGAAAAAACTGAAGGCTGGTATGGGTGCAGTTCGTGACATTCAGCGAATCGTAACAGCATACGAGAAGAACCCTGAAGGTTCCCGTTCGTTTATCGGATATCTGAATCGTGCTCTCACAGGGCAGTTGAAGTATTTTAGATTGTAAAGGTAGATATAACGATGAAATACAAGATGCAAGGTTTTGGGTAAATAAGCGATATGCTGACTATGTTATTTATTTAACAACCGTAAAACTATTGACATCTATTGCGAAACAGATATAATATAGATAACGGCTATTGGAGCAGATACTTCTTAGATAATTGATTATTACCCGATACTGTTTCAGCTCTCCGTTATCGATATTATAGCAAGCATAAAGGAGAAACGACCATGATTAAAAAGACCACACATAAAGGACGTACACTCGAAAAACTCTTTTATGAGGTTTTCGCTGATGGAGAATATAGTGAATTTTATCATGCACTGATATTCACGGTGGAAGGTAAAGAGGTCGTAATAAGCAGCACCATCGATGATATAAGACCTCAGCTTAATTGGCTACATGAAAGATGCTCATTCCATCGCGTAGATTCCCTCGAGATTATTGGTATCGCAGACATTGATAAACTTAACAACTTTCTTGCCGCTTTAGGTCCTACTTTTGGGCAAGTAGAAGTTAGAGACGGTAAAGCTGTATTAGTATACAGATAGGAGAAAGATTATGGAAATGCCTGACTGTACGGATTAGTACACAAGAAAGCACCCCTCTTGCGAGGGGTGCTTTTCTTGTTGTGTTATTCCTCATACGGCACAACATAGAATTCCGTACCCACAACGTGATTATGGCTCATGCTTATGGGGCTTTGGCTTTCAATAATAACACTTGTGCCTTTAATCTCCACGCCTGTCGTATAACTACTATCCCGCAAGTTCAAAGCCCTAGTAGGCACTGATGCAATTACCCCGTGACCATAGTCAATCGGATTATTGTCAGGCAGAGTGTACGACACAGACCGTAAATTTGAGGAACTGGTAAAATAACCTACCATCTTGAGGTGTGTGTTATCTGCTTTATCGTAAAAAAGTTGCACCTTGCCGTTTGTATTGGGTCCATTTGTTAGTGCAACTTCCACCCATTCAACACCGCCGCCGCCACCTGAGCCCCCGCCCGTTTCGGGGGTCTTCCACTCTAGCGCGGTTCCATCAGGTGCAATAGTAGGAACCTGGCCTGCTGTACCACCGGCAGGCAATACGCGCAGAGCGTTTACAACCTCTGTCGTATGTTGATTGACCTCGTTGACAGTGGCAGTTTTGGTATTCGATACGAGCGTATCGACATAAAGTTTATTTGTTGCATCGTTATCGTCGTTCGGGGTTTCCACATGGGTTTCTCCGAGAACGGTCAACCCCTCGAAATGGTTCGTACCTGTGAAGACATTGTTACCGGATGCAGTGACATCGCCACCTCCGCCACCGCCGCCGGGCGTACCGGGCTGACCCTGAGGGATACCAAAATCCATCATGTACTTGTCGCCACCAACACTTTCGAGCGTTACGCTAGGCTCAGCATCGGGTTCGAGTTTCGTTACAGTACCTACCTCAAAGGTAGGAGTTGCACCGTCTTTACCCGGTGTTCCTGCGGGGCCCTGCGGTCCCGTTTCGCCTGTAGCACCCTGTGGACCGGTGGGACCGGTGGGACCGGTAGGACCCGTGTCCCCCTTTACACCCGGCTTACCCTGAGGACCAGTTGCACCCTGAGGTCCCTTGATGTTTTGGCTTGCGGGTGTCGTAGTGCTGCTACTGCGTGCCCATGAGATGACACCTGCCGTGGACACTGTAGGTTTCCACAAAAGGTCGCTAGTACCACCGCCGCCGGGCGTACCGGGCTGACCCTGAGGGATACCAAAATCCATCATGTACTTGTCGCCACCAACACTTTCGAGCGTTACGCTAGGCTCAGCATCGGGTTCGAGTTTCGTTACAGTACCTACCTCAAAGGTAGGAGTTGCACCGTCTTTACCCGGTGTTCCTGCGGGGCCCTGCGGTCCCGTTTCGCCTGTAGCACCCTGTGGACCGGTGGGACCGGTGGGACCGGTAGGACCCGTGTCCCCCTTTACACCCGGCTTACCCTGAGGACCAGTTGCACCCTGAGGTCCCTTGATGTTTTGGCTTGCGGGTGTCGTAGTGCTGCTACTACGTGCCCATGAGATGACACCTGCCGTGGACACTGTAGGTTTCCACAAATGGTCGCTAGTACCACCGCCGCCCCCGCCGGACTGGTCTACCCATTCATATCCGGAACCGTCTTCCGTAGGAGTAGGAACCTGACCATGTGAACCACCTGCAGGGAGTTCGCGGACATTCTTGATAGCTGTAAGCAGTTCGTTAAATTTATCACAAACCTGCTTCAGCCATTCAATGACAGTAGGACCCCCCTCGTAGGGATTAAACGGATTTGGCCACATCATTCCTATCACTCCATTCTACATAATCGGTGTTGTTTTTATCGTAATAGGGTCCCTCGCCGGGGGTGTCGAAATTCGGCCAGGGGACAGGCGGGCGGATGTTGCAGGGGACTTTGCAGGGTTCGACATTGACTTCCATACACATCACCTCACGAGTAGTTACCGTACCAGAGTTGCTTGATAGCGGGGTCTGTCACAATCATCTGATTCAGATTCTCGATGACAGAGCGGTACTTTTCAAGCAGTTCGAATTTTGCCACGCTACTACCGGAACGGGTGACAGTGCTTGTACCATCTGCGGTACTTGTGTCGGTATGAGAATCCGTATGGCTACTATCACCCTTGTTTACGGTGTCGGTGGTTTCGTTGTGCTGGCTGGTGGTTTCATCTTTGCTCTTCTGGCTGTTACCACTATCAGCATAGTTGTCATCCATGCCGCCGGTATCCTCACTGGAGCCGTTATTAGAGCCGCCACTGACAGGCATCTCGTAATGCTTGTCGTATCCGCTCTCATTCCGACTATCAGTGCTACTGCCGGTACGCACATCATTCACAGTGTTTTCGTTCGTAGTGCTACCGTTGCTACTGCCTGTACGCTCTTCGACATTTTTGGTAATTGTCTCGGCTGTTTCAGTATAACTCTGAAGCGGGTCGGCACCGATGTCGAGTGCATTGATGGTACGGCGCTTATTGTAATATGGCATGATACGCCGCATTGCAAAATCTACCTGCTGAGACATTTCATCAGGGGACTGAAAACCAATCTCACGCAACCAGTAATATTGCATGAGTGCGGCATTGATTTCTTTGCGCACGCTCTCGGAAGGTGCAGGATATTTACTGAGAGCCTTGCCCTCAAAATCGTACCCACTTGCAATAAGGTCACACAGTTGTACTGTCGCTATCGCCATCGTATTTCACCTCTTCCGTCTCTGTATCCTGTTTGGTATAGTCTTCTTCGATGCCATTACCAAGACCGGCACTACCGCCAATCCAGTTTACTTTAATCCGGGGATGCCCCATGCTTGCGAGTTTATCGAATGCATCTTGACGGGCTTTGATGACAGCACGGGCTTTCATACTGAGTTGTTCGTTGTTTGCATTCACTTCATCATCAGTAAGGCGTTCGGCCTTAAACACATTCGCATTGTTGATGCCGAGATATGTAAGCAACTCCGCCCACTCTTTATCGAGCTCGGTGGAAAAGCTTGCAATGTTATTGACGCACTCTGTGCGCAGGGCTTCGATTTTGTTTCCGGTGTCGGTATCATCGGCCACGAAAATATACTTCGTACCAGTGTCAATCTCTTGCACACGGTTCTGGAGCGTCAACTGCTGACCGGGCGTACCCGTGATGATGAGCGGTACTGCAAGTGAAGATACATTGACATTTCGAGCTGTATGCAGGTCGCACATGTCATTCACGATATGTTCACACATATAGGCAGGAGTGACATAGCTTGCATTTGTACCGGGGCGGTTATTTGCAGAACTATCGTACACGATGACTGCATTGTCGGTACTGAGCTCAACCTGAGGGGACCCGTTTACAGGCTGTGTAAACCATGTAGTAGGGTTTCCGTAGATGTCCCATGTACCGAGCGGAAGGACATCGCCACAACGATAACTCTGGAGAATAGGGTCATACCAGACAGTAGCCGACCCACGGAAGAAGATGCAACGCTCCAGATAAGAGGAGTCAAAGAAGTCGAGACAACCTGCATCGACATCCTCACAGGTGTACTCCAGACGATTTACAAAAGCCTCGAGGGCCCGGGTCATGTAGTATCCTTTTGTCTCCTGACGCTCGCAAAGTGCCTGTGCGTAATACTCCGCGTTCTTTTTTCGACCCATTTTATCACTCCTTTATCGTGTTTTTCGGACCGTAGTCCATCCATGCCGCAGGGTCGTGCCAGATTCGCAGACCTGCGTCAAGCTGTGCATTTATCACACGCTTTGCATCGGTAGGCAAATCGCCGAGAATGTTTGCACCCTGTGTCCAGATGAAATTGAATCGTGTACGGGTATTCAGTTCGGGTTTCTTGATATCATTGATTGCATAGCCATAGGCTGTGAAATAATTATCAATGATTTTGGCAAAGTACGGGCGAACCTGCATCCGGTATTCGGTAAAGGTAAGGCGACCAATAGCGAACTGGATATTACTGTCAGCGACACCTTGTACGATGTTGGGGATGCGAGCCCTGTCGGTTTGTTTGGCTATCGTATTCGCAACATCAAGAGCCGTATTCGCAATACCTGCAATACCACTAGCAATGCCAATGGGACCGCCTGTAGCCATCGTAACAACATTCTGCCCGATTGATGCCGCTGTATTTACGACATTTTGTACGCCTTGTACCTTGTAACTACTCTGATTCGCAAAATAGTCAGCACGCATCTCATTGTAAGAGAAAGAACACTGCGGATATGCATTCAAATCCATAGCATACATAGGATTCTCAGCGCGTTCGGGGGCTTTATAGCTGTAAGGGATTAGACGACAAGAGGGGTTTGTTGACAACTGAGAGTATAGGCGAAAAGTAGGCGTACCGGGTGTATCACCATCAATACTGTCGCCTTTGAAATACTCATATCCAAGAGTCTGCTGTGTACCTGCCCCGTTATCAATTACAATGTAATTGAACTGCTCTGTATAGAGCTTGTTGTTTTTAGGAACATAACCACCAAAAGATGTAGGGGATTTTTTTCCGACGACTTTATTAGTACGGGGATTTGCTGTATTGTTCGGCTGTACACCGCTTGCGGGTGTCATAAATTTAGGAACCATACGCAAAATCTGTACAGACTGAATCATGACACCATCTACGAGATTCTGCATATACAGATTGACAGCCTGTACACTTGCGTCAAGTTCTTCCTGTGTCGAATCCCTCTTAATCTCAAAAGAGATGAATGCACAAGCCTGATAGATACCCTGTTGCATCCTACCACCTGCAAATACAGGGGCGATGTTATCGAGTTTGTATGTAAGTTTACTAACACCGTCAGCAATAGCATCGATGATGTAACTACTAGCATCATCCCCGCTAGTGCTCTGTGTCTTAGGATTGTAAGTATATACAATCAAAACACATGGTGTGCTATCCCATCCGGAAAGAGTAATAATGTCCGTACCGACTTTGTATCGCTCTTCCCCCTTGTCATCCTCCGAAATCACGAACTCGCCTGTTTCGATGTTCTCTTCCACGGTGTTTGCACCAATAGAATCATCCTTGACAGTTTCACGGCGGACCATCGTCTCAGGGAATACACAACTCCAGTGCCATGTCTGCCATTGGTCAATTTCAAAAGGTACGGTAACGGCATAACCCGCCGCAGGACGCGGGGTGCCAATATATGCGTAGAACCACTTGCCTGAGAACTGAGGATTGCGCCACATCATGTAATTGCAGTTATAGTAGTCATCGAGAGTATAACCCTGTGCAAGGGGTACGGTGACTTCCCATGTATCGCCATCATTATTGATGGCACGGCAGTTCTCAAAATGGAACTTTGCCTTTGAAAGAAAATAATCCACCTCAGCTTGCTCGGTAGAGAGCCAAAGCACATTATTCATCTGATAGTCAACATTTGCATTCTGCAAAAAGTAGACTTCAGAAAGGGGTTTCGTGAGCGGCATACTTCACCTCATACAAAATAGCGGGGGCGGCTGCCCCCGCCTGATACTCATGCAGCCGTAATGGTTACTTCCTTGCTGTCGGTCTTTGTACTGTCCTGAACGCTCGTGGCGGTGACCTTGATGGTACTTGCCGTCTCGGCAGGGTCAACATACAGGATACCGGAAGGGCTGATGAAGGTTTTCTTACTCTGATTTCCCTCAATCTTCCAATCGAGTTTAGAGCTCCAGCCGCCCCTCTCGCCGCCGTTGGTGACCTTGGCTTTGATGGTAGTGTTCTGACACTTTGCGGCACTCTGACCCGCATCGATAGCAACTTCCGTGATGGTTTTCTTAGCGTCAACCAGTTCGACACAGTTTGCCATCAGAGAGAAGCTCATGATAGCATCCGTAAAGTAGAAGTAGTTCCAGACACGCTTTGCGGCGTTGTAGCTGTTGGTCAGCTGACGGTCCTTGATAAAGCACTTGAACCACTCTTCGTCACACAGGAAACCGATGGAGCCATCATTCTCCGCGCCACCATAGCCCGGAACCTGAATGACACGACCCATGAAGGTGGCCTTGTCCATGTTGAAGGATGCGGCAAGGACACCTACATCCTGAGAAGCCAGGTACTCGGGGGTCAGGAAAACGAGGATGTTGTCGAGGTTCGTCAGGGTAGAAACGCCCATGAAGTTGTAGTCACGGGATGCCGCCACCGACAGACGACCGGCAATGGCCTTTTCCTGCTTGACGTTGTAGGCGAGGGCACGCTCATCGATGTAGGTCTTGCCAGCTTCGGTAGTCTCCAGGTCACTGTTGACAAGCAGAGGATATGCAAAACCACCGGCGTGCGCAATGGCGAGCAGGTTCTCAGAGCCCTTGCACTCTGCACCAATCATAGAGGTGTACAGGGTGCGGATGACCTGAGAAATCATGTCATTGACACCTTCCCATGAGGTAAAGGAGCGGCGAATCAGATTGTCGGGGATAGAGACCTTGACACGCTTCTGGAAGTTGATACTGTGATAGCAGGTGTAGACACGAGACGGTTCGACACCGAACTGGTCGTCATAATCGGCGGTATCACATGCATGCCAGTCAGAAACATTCAGGGCATCCGCGTAAATCTCCTGAATCGTATAACCATACTCGCCCATGTCACGGTAGGTCAGGGCGTAGGGATTCTTGTCCTCCGCGTGACGGATAGAACCGGTCACGACCGCATTCAGAACAGCGTGCATGTAGTCGTTGAACTGAGGGTCGTAACGCATGATAGCTTTGCCGAACTCCTGAGAGTTTTCGGCGGTAGGCTCCGGAATCAGTGCCGTTAGGGCAATAGGCATATTGCTATATGCTGCCTTGGCTCGGGCGAGACCCTGAGCGGCGGACTTGGACAGTGCCATTTAATCACCTTCCTTAAAGTGTTTCATAGATATCGACTTCATCTTCATCGATGTCGGTGTCGGTATCGGTGTTATCGGCGGTAGTCGTTTCATCGACCGCCTTGTATTCCTTAATGACATCTTCGACATCGTCAGACGGCTCACGCCCCATAATGATAGCCTTGTATGCATCTTTCACCTTGTCATACTGGTCCTTTGCCACGACCTCGCCCTCCGGAATCCCCTCAGAAATATCCGTCAGCTTTGCCCGCAGAGATGCAATGAACGAACCAGCATTCGTAAGAGCTTCACCGTCAAGACCTGCCATGTAGGTCTCGAAATCGGTTTCAATCTCTTTCAGACGGTTTACAACATCTTCACGCGTCATATCACACCTCCTTTGCTTTGTATAAGCCTGCATCGGTAATTTTGAGCGTCTTGCATAGTGCATAGATGCTCATCGCATCACCGGCTGACACAGGCCCAATCGTAAGGACCTGCATTCTCTTTGTGTCTCTTGTAATGCTCGTGTACTTTCCGAGATGCGCCGCCACGATGTCGCTTGCACATGAGAAGTCATCATCGAGCCAGTTCAGGGGATTGTTTCGGATGCCGTTATACACAACCTCAAAATGCAGATGCGCCCCAAAAGAGTTCCCTGTATTACCAGAATACCCAATAAGGTCGCCTTCGTTGACCCATTGACCGACACGCACGACTGTACTCTTCAGATGAGCATAGCGCGTATGCAGAGTCTTTCCCTTGTAAGCGTCGTGCTTGATGTACAACATGTTTCCATAACTCTGCATGCCCGTCTTTGTCTTGCCGTCCCATTTCTGAACAGTGACAACCTTGCCACTCTCAGCGGCATACACCGGAGTGCCGGGAGAACAACGCAAATCAATAGCTTTGTGAGAACTACCGTCATTGTATGTCCATCCAGCTGTAATCACATGCAAAACAAGGGGCCAGAAAAGCACGACCTCTCCGTCACTTCTTCGCATTGTCATTTCCTTTCAGCTTGTCAAGATACGGCTTGAAAAGCGCACACAGTTGCGGGTTTACAGCGCAGATATTTTCGAGAATGCTGATAATTTCCATAATACAGATATACACGCTAGTGCCCGCAACTGCCGGGACATCAACCCCGACATGTACATACACAACCGCATACTCGATGAAATAGGCAATGAACAGCGCAATCACTTCCATCGATTTATGAAACCCGCCCTCTCGCATTACAGTAGAATTATAATCGCCGTTGTAAGCGGCTTTAATAAGTCCAGTGATGATATCGAACGCAATGAAACCCAAAACGATAAGTACCGTCATATTACACCTCCTCTCTAATTTCATATTACCACTTTGTTATTTTTTTGTCAATACCTCTTTGATAATTTTTTTTCACAACCTCAAAGGAAGATGACCGGTACGAGATAAAAAGAAAAGGATTGGGATTATATCACCCTCAACACCTGCAGGGTCGGTGTTTAATGCATTTGGTGCCCATTCCAGAATACCAAACGAACCCCATTGCAAGCCACTTGCCGTATCAATATCACCGAAGAACGCCGGGGGATGATTTTCTCTCTCGCTGTCGCTCTCTTTTTGAAAACGGGCGATGCTACTCACGATACCATGCCAAACCAAGACAGTAGATACGGGGTTCTCATTGATGTGGACATAAAGTCCACCAACAAGATTCTCTTCTATTTTGTATTGCTTAACAATATCAACACCATGCAACTTGTCCAAAAGCAGAATGTGCGCAATGTCTGTACTTGCATCAGTATCCTCAATATATAAGGTCTCGGGTGAGACAAAAAGTGCATTCTTGCTGATGTCTCCACTGAAGCTACGAAAAGCGTACGGTACAAAATTGAAACCAAAATCCTCAGGACCTTTTATGTCCCATACTGAACCTGTATAAACACTATTATTGCACACCCATCCCACAGTATATAGGTCCTGATTCGTGTACCATTTAAGGTCAAACTCAGGAAAATAGGGGGCAAAAGTCATAAGGCTATCGCGCCGTATGAAGGTGGGTACACTGTCATCTTTTGCCACCCAAATAGAGATTGATTGCGGTGCTGTTTTTGGAATTGAAGGGTTTCCGTATTTCGTGTAATGGATAGCTATTTCTTCTTGCACGGGCTTCTTTGAATGATATGCAGACCCCGCCGTGTAAGTGCCAAAAATGAACTGAAATGATGCGTCTGTATCCTGTACGGTTTTTGTTTTCAACTGCGAGGATGACCACTTATCAAATACAAGATATTTCGTGATATTAGGTCCATCAGGCAGCATATCGCTGCCGCGTTCGCGGACATAAGCAAATATGTTTCGGTCACTTGTCGCGGCTGCCGTCAGTCGATGATAACAAATGAGCGTCTGCTTGCTAGATGCAATAGCCGTACCTGTTATATTGACGACACCACCTGTCGTGCCACTCGGAAAAATATCTGCTAAATGGTTTCCATAGATGGCAAGTGTAAACCCTGCACCTTGATAGGAGTAAAGAGTACCAAGCTGAGCAATGCAGCCACGCTTAGAGTTGCCATAACTGCCGCAAAGCATGAACGGCTCGCCTTTTTTTAAAGGCGTGTCATAGTCTACGAGAGCCGTTGCTGAAGCTGCTGAGAATACGACTGCTTTCTCACCTGCATCGTCATACAGATAGTAGATGTTATCTTTCTCCCGCAAATCGCCATCAAACGGCATGTATAGTACAAAATTCTCAAACGGTATGACAGTAAAAGGACCCGCTGCATGGTCGGTGATACTCGGTATCTCCACGCCTTGATTGTATACACGCGCCCTTTTAATGCCATAGTCTAACATAGTACAAAACATCAGAAATTTCCTTTCATAACCGAAAAGAATGCCTGTTTCGCGATTTGAGACTCAAAGAATACATGTCCCTTGTCAAGGCGGTCTACTAAATTAGCACCTACATAGCTTTTCATAAAAGCACGGCGAGACATAGTGCCCTGTGCCTTGTCGATAGTAGTCATGTCGTAAATGAGCGCATCCTTGTTACCGACATTCTCAGAAAAAAATACATCATTACTATACTTGTCGTACCAAATACCGTAAAGACGATTGTCAATAGACCAAATGGCACGCAATACACAATAACGACCCTTCTTGTGTATAAAGTTGTCATTATCGCGCAAAGACTTGTTGTACAGAGAAAAGTCGCCATACTCTGTACCGGCTGTCCACTTTCCAAACCATGACTGTTCGCGTTGCTGAATGAGTTTCTTGCTAGTCTCACACCATTCGATAGCAACACTGCGCTTGCGATTAGTCCACATCTTTTGCCCGGTCGCAAGATAGCCCTCATTCAAAAAATATGGATTGTACATGCTCACCGCGTTACTAAACGCCATGACACGTACTTTATCGTCATAACGACAAGCACTATCAACAGCGCCCATAAAGATGTTGTACTCATCGCGCAAGTACGCCGCCGCACCTGTTTTATGCGAGATAAACTCATCGAGAAGGATAGTGCCCAATCCTGCAAAGTCAATACCTGCACCGCGCACCTCTTCCAAACTCATCATGTACCCGGCTATCATACCCTTGTAAAATATGGTACGATTCCGACCAACTTTCCAATTCTCACGAACCTCTGCAGGATGACGAGAAAAGAACTTTCCGGCTTCCATGATAGTCTCTGCCTTGCGACGTCGCATATACAAAAAACGGCGCACGACACCTGCATCAATTGCTTTCTCTACGAGTTTCGGGTCACCATTGCATTCTTCTTCGAATGGTACGGCAAATTGGTCCATACAATACTCACGACTGCCATATGTCTTACCAATACCACGCCCGCCACATCCGTACAAAACATGCATATGCGTTTCAAGAAGAGGGGCAATGTTCCAATATAGTTCGGTAGGCGGACGAACAAACTCGCCTTCGTCAGTGACTAGCCATTCGCCTGTTGTACCTGTTATTTTTTTCACATTCTCACCTCTAAGAAAGCGCAGAGAGAAGGTATACCAACCTCACGGCGGCATGCTTTCGCATGTGGATGTCCGCGCGCTTCATTCTCTCTACGCTATGGTACGCTATAGAGGATTCGAACCCCTATTGTCACGGTCCGTAGCCGTGCGCATTCTCCATTTATGCTAATAGCGTGTATTCATGTCTATAGTCATAGTGTAGCACATTGTTAGATATTTGTCAACCTCTAACCCTGATAATATTTGAGAATATTTGAGAGGATGCGGCGAGGTAGATGCGTCAGCCATGCGGCGTACTCTCGTACCGTAAAGGCGATGCGGCGAGCGGAGATGCGTCAGCCATGCGGCGTACTCTCGTACCGTAAAGGCGATGCGGCGAGCGG
>ENA-UOJG01002540-UOJG01002540.1-human-gut-metagenome-genome-assembly--contig:-C47-NODE-2540-length-15179-cov-17.642952_pt1 | contig 15179 bp, 14 predicted proteins | sample MGYA00242340_ERZ723887 | MGnify/ENA metagenome assembly ERZ723887 | reverse complement strand
ACACCGGCTTCATCAATCTGGACTTTGCCGACGTGACCGCCATCATGAAGGATGCCGGCATGGCACACATGGGCGTGGGCCGGGCCGCCGGCAAGGGCAAGGCCGAGGAGGCCGCCCGCATGGCCATTTCCAGTCCGCTGCTGGAGACCTCTATCGACGGCGCACGGGGCGTGCTGATCAACATCAGCGGCTCCAAAGAAATGGGGCTGGAGGAAGTGGAGCAAGCCGCCACGCTTGTACAGCAGGCCGTACATCCCGACGCACTGAGCATCTTCGGCGCCACCTTTGACGATTCGCTGGATGATGAGATCCGCGTCACAGTCATCGCCACCGGCTTCTCCGATACGCCGAACAAGGCCCCCGAAAAGGCGGAGGACGCCCCGGCGGAGCAGGCCGAGCAGCCGGGCAAGCTGAAGCTGGATCCCCTGCCTGCCGAAGGTGAAAAGGCCGACGAAGAGGTAGACAAGTCCTTTGACGATATTCTGAAGATTTTCCGCAAGGAGAACAATTTCTAAGCTGTTGCGCGAAAAGGCCGTTTACCCTCAGGTAAACGGCCTTTCTTTCTACGATCAAGGAGGAAACGATATGAAGCCCAACGAACTGCTCAGCGTTCTGCACACCGCGGAGCGCCTGAAGGACACCACCCGCCACTGCTACACCAGTCAGGGCCGCCACGAGAGCGTGGCGGAGCACAGCTGGCGCGTTACGCTGACGGCCTATCTGATGCGGGACGAATTTCCCCAGCTGGACATGAACAAGGTCATGGAAATGTGCCTGATCCACGATCTGGGCGAGTGCTTTACCGGCGACATTCCCTCCTTTGAAAAGACCGAGGCGGACACCGCCAGAGAGGACGGCCTGCTGGCACAGTGGGTGGCCTCCCTGCCACAGCCCTACTGCGACGACATGGCGGCGCTGTACGCCGAGATGGACGCACTGGAAACGCCGGAGGCCAAGCTCTATAAGGCGCTGGACAAGCTGGAGGCTGTGATCTCCCACAACGAATCGCCGCTGGATACATGGCTGCCGCTGGAATATGAGCTGAACATGACCTATGCCAACGACAACGTGAAATTCTCCCCGTACCTGACGGAGCTGCGGCAGGCCGTCCGGCAGGAAACAGAGGAAAAAGTGGCAAAAGGCGAATAATTCCTATACAAGCAGTTATCACGTCTGGAAATTATACAAATTGGAAAGAGACGCCGCTGGTCAAGCGGCGTCTCTTTTTATTATTAAATAATCATTTACCATCTATTCTACCGGATCTTCAGCACGGCGGACACCGCCAGATCCAGTACCTTCTCCACCTCGGCCATAACGGCGGGCGTTCCGCTCTGCCGGTGCTGCTGCAAGATCAGAAACAGCGGACCGAACAGCATGGCATTGATGTAGGCGACGTTGTCGGTTTTCATCAGGCGGCGGGCAATGGTCTCCTGATAAATCGCCATCAGCGGCGGCGAGGGCAGGCAGTTCTCCCGCAGCACCTCCGGCGTGACGAACTCCGGCGCATTCAGCACCGACAGGAAGAAATGCGCCTCCTGCGGGTGAGCCAGAAACGTCTGAGCCAGCTGGCGCAGGCCGAAAAACAGCTTCTCGCCGGGGGTGCGGCCCATGTCTATAGCCTGCTGCAGGCCCTCCTGCAAGCCGAGCCACACCTGCGCATAGATGCACGAGAGCATGTCTGTCTTGTCCTTATAGTACACATAGGGCGTTCCGGTGCTGATACCGGCCAGCTTCGCCAGTTTGTCAAAGGACAGCGCGGCAAGCCCCTCCTCCATGGTGATCTGGAGGACGGTCTGCACCACTCTATCCCGCTTTTCTGTATCTATCGTTCTCATATACTTGATAATAAACGTTTATTCACTTATTGTCAAGTCTCATTTCGCCAAAATTTTCATAGAAAAACCGCAGGGTCTCCCCTGCGGTTTTTCGTCTCATCTATGGTCATCCGGCGCTGTCGGCTCCCGGCAGCGGGACAAGCTTGTTCAGCAGCGCCGTCAGCCACGGGCCGCAATCCTCATTCGCCACCTCCGCAGGCCACTCCGTCAGGCCCAGCGCCTCCAGCAGCGGCAGCGACCCGGTGCTCTCGTAATCATTATAGCGGTAGTAGTAGAAGGGCGGCAGGAAGATACGGGGCGTATCCGGGTCTACCAGCACCGACACCTGACTGCCGTCGCTGCGGGTCATGCGCAGCTGCACCCGCTCCATGGGCGTTTTGGCCGCGAAGGTATCCTGCATCCCGTTTTGCAGCAGGTTCTGCAGCTGCCGCAGATGGTCACTGTCGGTCACGGTATGGAGTACCCGATCGTTGTAGATCAGCTCCGCCTTGGTCAGGTCGGAGAAGGCGCCCCGGCCGTTGATGGTCTGCCAGCCGGTCAGCTGCGCGATCAGGCCCAGCAGCTCCTGCACCTCGGCGTCGGCCTGCACCATATTGCCTTCCGCGCTGAGGCCCCACACACCGCCGTCGCCCCGGTACACGCCATAAGAGCCGCCATCGTAAAGGCGTACAAACACCTCGGCCCGCTCCGCCGTCCAGGAATGATCCGCGCTGCCCCAGCCGTTGGTAAACTGCGGCGGCTCGAAGCCGCCCAGCTTCACGTTCTCCTCCACTCGCTGCGCAATGCGGCCCGCCAGCTCATCGGAGATTTCCATATAGAACACCGTGCCGCCGCCATTGACCGTCATATAGGGATAGGTCATGGCGTTTTGATCTGCGGACCAGCGAAGCTCCGCGGGCCGGGGCAGGATATCCTCCTCGCCCCAAGGGATGGCCTTCTGCTGGTCATAAGTCAGCGTGCTCCACACCCGCAGATACGCCTCCGGATCGCGCCGGTACGCCTGCTCCAGCACATAGCTGTAGCCCGAGGAGTAAGCGCCGTCCAGTCCATCTGTGTTCAGCATCAGGACGCGGTACTGTTCTTCCGTCAGGGCATGGCTGTTCACATAGTCCTTCAGCATACCCATCAGCGTAAAGAACGGCATCTGGTCGCCGCCGTCAACCTCCTGTACACCGTAAATATCGCCACGGAAGTCGCCGTTGACGAACCGGGTAAAGAAGGTCTCCGCATCCGGTACCAGCTCTTTAGAGCGGGAGATGCCCTTTTTGATCCGCCACGCCCAGCCGCTCAGAGCCTCCACCATCTCCCTGCCGGTCATATCGCCGGAATAGGCAGACGCTCCATATTCCTGCCGCACCCACAGCATGGTATAGTCGGCGGAGGAATCAATATACAGCGCGTCGCCGTAGAGACCGTGAAGGACGATATAGGGACTTTGCAGCTCCGGCGCCGCTGTATCCTCGACGGGATGCATGACCCATTTGTTATTCTTGATAAAGCTGTCAAAATCCTGCGTCACGCTGCCGGGATCATCGATCCCCTTGATCTCCACATCCACCGGCCAATTCATAACGGGCAGCATGATCTCATGGGCACTGTCGGTATCTTGTCCAAGGATCTCCTCCGGCGACGTAAAGTCGCTCTTTATGAACTCCGCCCGCAGCACGACGGCGTAGTCCAGCTGCTCCAGCAGCTCCGGCTGACGCTCCAGTGTCCGGCAATCCAGTGAGGGGATGCCCTTGCCATAGTCGCAGGCCAGCACCGCCAGTATCACCTGATCGCCCGCCTGCACCGAACGCCGCGTACCCTCATCACAGGTGACGAACCGCATTTCCCGCGGCGGGCCGTACAGCTCGTGGCCCATGCGCTCCGCCGCATTTCCGCCGTCCGCTTCCAGAACGGTGGTGATGCCCGCCATCTGCTCCTGCTCCTCCATGCGGATGGTCAGGCTGCTGTCATAGCGGGTGGCTGTCAGCTGCCGCGTGCTGATGCACTGGCCGCTGTCCCACCAGTCGTTGTAGATCACCATATCCAGCGCCGCGTCGTCCAGCGAGAGGGAGATCTCCGTCTGCCGCCGGTCGGCGTCCTGCGGCCCGTAGGTCACCTGACCTCTGACACCCATGGGATCGGTCAGGAAGCAGACCGCCACAACGATGCAGGCCAGCACCGCCGCCAGCACGATCCAGAAGCCGGGCTTTTTGTAGTGCAGCACTGCCTTGATGCGGGACTTGACCCCCACCTCGCCGAAGGCCACCGGGCAGGCCAGCACCATCCGCCGTCCCTGACTGCACGTCAGCAGCGCCATGGAATAGGCCTTCTTGTCCTCGACGCCCATACTGCGCACCACCCGCTCATCGCAGGCGGTCTCGATATCCCGGCAGAACAGCCAGTAGGCCACCCACACCAGCGGATTGAACCAGTGTACCGCCAGCAGCAGATAGCCCAGTGGCTTCCAGATATGGTCGCCCCGCTGGAGATGGGCATGCTCATGGGCCAGCACATAGTCCATCTGTCTCTCGTCCATGCCGCTGGGCAGATAGATGCGGGGCCGCAGGATGCCCAGCAGGAAGGGCGATGTGACCGCGTCGCACAGCCAGATATTCTCCCGCAAACGCATGCCCTCCCGCACACGGTACCGCAGCCGCAGGGTGCTGACAAGGCCGTACAGCAGCAGCGCACCGCCCACCGCCAGCCAGATCATCACATAGGGCGGCATATACCGCGTGACGGTATGGGACGTATCCGCTGCCGTGTCCTGCTGCACCGTCGTGATCCCCGCCGGGCGAAGGTCTGCCATATCCCACTGGATAGAGGGCTTGTCGCCGCTGGTGTGAACATATTGGAAATACGTCACGCCGCCGGAATCCTGCACGGCGGCCGGAGTGGCCACCTGATAGGCCGACACCGGCGACTGCAGGCTGACGGGACAGACCAGCCGCACCGCCACCAGTGCCCACAGCAGACAGGTGATCCACCGGGGCGCCTTTTTCAGCAGCAGCCGCAGCACCAGCACCGCCAGGATCAGCCATCCGGCAGCCACGCTCATGTTGGCCAGCTTCACAAAGACCTCGTTCATACTCAGCCCTCCCCTGCTTCGTCGATCATCCGCCGCAGCTCGTCCCGTTCCTCCTCCGTCAGCTTCCGGCCCTGCGTAAAGGCCGCGATAAACGCCGGCAGCGACCCGTCAAAGCTGTCCGCCACATACTGTTGGCTCTGACGGGCGTAAAAGTCCTCCCGGCTCATTTTCACCGTCACAAGGCCGCCGTCGTTCTGAAACAGCCCCTTGTCGCACAGCCGCCGCAGCACCGTGTGTACGGTGGTGCGCTTCCAGCCCAGCTCCGCCTCGCCCAGCTTCACCAGCTGAGAGGACGTGACCGGTGCGGTGCGCCAGATGATATCGGCGAATTTCGATTCCACCACGCCCAGCTGCAATTCTGCCATCCTGCATCCCTCCTTTATGCGACTACAACATGTAGTCTTTATAGATAGACTACACTATGTAGTCGCACTTGTCAAGAAAAAAAGCGATCTCTTTTTCAGAAATCGCTTTTTCGTCACACTACGTCTCCAGAATCGCTCACCGGCTCATATCCACCCAGATGGCAGGGCGGACATATTCGCCCTCATAGGCGCGCGCACCCTCGCCCACACCTCCGTCGGGATGTACGCCATCGGGATGATCGCTGCCGTCGGTGGTGCGCAGCCACCAATCCGCCGCGCCGGGGGCGGTGGCGCTCCCGGCCCACGGGTTGGCCGACAGAGCATAGACGGTATATTCGGCGGCGGTGGCCGCCTCGTTGGCAAAGTAGGCGTACACCTCCGTATTGCTCAGCAGGAACACCCGATCCTCGGTGGTGATGAGGCCATCGCTGCGATGGAGACTGCCGGGCGAGGTGATGACCGTGGTGGTCAGCAGCCGCTGCTGCTCATCGGCGCTGAAGGCACTGTTGAGGAAGGTGCTGTTGAGCCACTGGCGCAGGGTGCTGCTCTCCCATGTAAAGTGCTCCGTCACCGGCTCATAGAAGGGCATGAAGGACTGATAGTCCAGCGCGTACTTGCTGATCAGCAGCGTCTTGTCACCGTCACGATCCAGCACCAGCCATTCGATAGGCTCCTTGCCGTTGCCGGTGTCGCCGTCCTGCTCATAGCTGCCGAAGGTATAGGTCTCCTGATCCGCCTGCCCCAGATAGCGGCCGTCGCCCTCCAGCCAGCTGCGGAAGCTCGTGTCCAGAATGTTGTAGAAGTACTCCGTTTCGGCGGTACGGATCACAGCGCTTCCGGCACTGAAATTCAAGTTATTCTGCTTGATGCTGTCTTCGTAGAAATACAGCGTACTGTCGCCTATCGTCAGCCATGCCACCGGCTGGTAGTCCGATCCGTCGAACATCTCCGCCATTGTGGTTGCATCCTCCACCGGCTGCCAGCTCGGCGACCGCAGGAAGCGGGACAGTACCGGAGCTGGGATATCGTCGTCCGGATACGCTGCGTCGCCCTCCAGCCACATCATGTCGAAGGTATCCATTTCGTCCGCCTGTCTGGCCAGCTTCAGCAGCAATTGGTCGGTCTGCACCAGCGCCTTCTCTACCTCGTCAAAGTGCATCTCCCCCATGCCGTACCAGCGGATGTCATTACCGGCGGTGATCTTGACGCCATCCGAGGGCGCACCGGCGTAGAAGCGGAGGGCGATATCATTGTCCACCTGCACCATCAGGTAATAGTCGTCATCCGAGCCGTCGTCCGGCTTGCCCTCCGACTGGAACGTCCAGTCGGCGTTTGACAGCAGCTCGCCCAGCGCCCGTCCGGACACGGTCGTGACGGTGCCGTCGAACTGCGTCACAATCACATCGTCCGACTGATAGGCCAGCGTCGCCACATTCTGATAGCTTGCAAGAGACAGGTCGGGCTCCTCGTTGCTCGCCCCCCTGGGGTCGGTCAAAAAGCACACCGCCACTACGGCGCATATGACCACTGCCGCCAGCACCGCCCAGAAGGCGGGCTTTTTCCCTTGCAGCACGGCCTTTACGCGGGTCTTGACGCTCACCTCGCCGAAGGCCAGCGGGCAGGCGGCCACCCAGCGGCGGCCCCGGCTGCAATCCAGCAGCGCCTGCGAGTAAACGGCCCGTTCCTCCGCTGCCATGTCCCGTACTACCCGCTCGTCGCAGGCCAGCTCCATATCCCGGCAGAACAGGATATACGCCGCCCACATCAGCGGATCATACCAATATACCGCCAGCAGCACGAAGCCCAGCGGCTTCCACACATGATCCCACCGCCGCAGGTGAGCCCTCTCGTGCCGCAGCACGCAGTCCCGCGCCGCTTCGTCCATACCTGAGGTCAGATAAATGCGGGGCCGGAACACGCCCAGAATAAAGGGCGACTTGATGTTGTCGCACAGGTACACATTGCCCTCCAGCGGAATAGACGCCGCTACATCCTCCCGCAGACTCACATAGCCCGCCAGTGCCGCCATCACCATGATATAGATGCCCACTCCCCACGCGATGGACAGCAGATTCATGTCAATGGAACGGGATGGCGTCGAGGGCCGTGCCGCCGTATCCACGGAAGCCTCCGGCGCGGCATCGGCTGCCGTGCTGCTGATGGGCGCGGCCGCGGTCAGGGCCGCCGACACGCCGGGCAGCAGCGTGGCGGGCCGGTAGTGGACATCGCCGCAGAAGCCCGTATCCTCGAAATACGTCACCTGTCCGCTGGACTGCACGGCATCGCCCGCCAGCCGGTAGACCGACAGGTCGGAGTGCAGCATCACAGGGCACACCAGCCGTATCGCCACCAGCGCCCACATGGCGCACAGCACCCACTTGGGCGCGATCTTCTTCAATAATGGCCGCAGCAGCAAAATCGCCGCGATCAGCCAACTGGCGGATACCGCCAGATTCAATGTGCCGACAAATAATTGACGCGAGGTATCCACGCTCTGCCCTCCTCAATCCCTTTGGCCCTGCGGCCCAATGATGGAAAAATCAATAATATAACCCTCTGCCGCCGGATCGTTCAGCAGGATTGGCGTCAGCTCGCCGGTTTCGGTGCAGTAGGCGTACAGCCCGCCCGTCTCCGAGTTTTTCTCGCCCATGATCAGATACCACGTTCTTCCGCCGTCCACGGTCCGGTAACCGTGCTCCCGCACCTTCTTCGCCGGAAAGGGCGGCTCTGTCGGTTCAAAGGACGCGCTGCCGTCGCCCGCGAAGGTCAGGCGGTAGAAATGCCGCTCCGTGACCAGCACGCCCTTCTCCTCGTCAAAGCTGTCGTCCGTGCGCTCCACCAGCAGTTCATTGTCCGACATCTGCACCGCGTCGTCAATAAGGCTGCCCAGCAGCAGACTGACGGCGTATACTCGGTTCGGGTCTTTGACCAGATCGTCATTCATCAGTGCAACATAGGTGTTGATCTCGCTTTCAAAGCGGTGGTACGCTTTGGAATACCGCTCCGCCTCCACCTGATAGATGTTGATGAACGACCCGGTCTGATAGTTGTAGTTCAGCGGACTGCTGCCGCTGGTATAAAGGGTCGGTTCCTCCCCGTTGGCCTCCGCCGCATCGGTGAAGGTACGGCTTTTCAGGTCGAACCGCGCCGGCAGGATGGGATGTTCCGCCGTCACCGCCATGACCAGCAGCGTGTCCGGATCGACGAGGGTGATCTCGTTATAGGAGACATGCTCTGTCTCAAGAAGCGTCTCCTCCCCCGTGGCGATATCATGGGCGCACAGGCTGTCGTTGGAGGTCAGCACTCCCGGCTCCGCCCTTCTGGAATAGTAGACGATGCCGTCAGCCCTTGATACCACGCCGCTGGCGTACCGTGCGTCAAAGGGAATGACCGCTTCTTCGGTCAGCTGCCGCGTCTCAAGATCATAGGTGTAAAACACCATGTCCCGGCCGGAAGCATTTTCTGCATTGTTGCAGCCGTATGTGATAGACAGATACGGCCCGTCGCCTGCCGGCTCCGTCTCGTGTTCCTTCTGCGGCGCTGCGCCGCAGCCACACAGCAGCGCCAGCAAAAGCTCCGCAATGACGATCCGCTTTCCCCTGTGCTTCATTTTTCCTCTCCCATCACCCTGACAGGCGCGCTCCTGTTTCTCAGCCCTTCCGGAATGTGTCGATCATCTGCTGGATCTCCTCCACCTCCGCCGCCGACAGCTTCTTGCGGGAGGTAAAGGCCGTGATGAAGGCAGGCAGCGACCCGTCGAAGCTCTCCTCCACGAACTGCTCCGACCGGGCGGCGTAAAACTCCTCCTGCGTCATCACCACCGACACCAGCCCGTCCTCATTTTTGAAAAGGCCTTTTTCGCACAGCTTCCGCAGCACCGTATAGGTGGTGGGCTTCTTCCAGTTCAGCTCCCTCTGGCAGATCTTCACCAGCTCGCCGGAGGGCAGCGGCGCGTAATGCCACACCAGCTCCGCGAACCGCAGCTGTACCTCGCCCAGCTCCAACATTTCCATATCGCGTTCTCCTTTTAGTTTATCCGCAATAAACCGTTTTGTTGTTTTGAGTTTATCATGTGTAAACCAGCATGTCAAGAGGTATTTTGCGCAAAATAAAATATCCTGCCCTCCGGTGCTCCGAAAGGTAGGATATCCGATTTATTTGGCATACAGCAGCCCGATCATCCAGTTCAGCAAACGGCCGGGCAGGATACGCACCAGAAACACAAAAAACTTGTAGCTGGCACCGATGGTGTAGATGGGCTTGACTCGGCCCTTGGCGGCCACGTTGGCGATGAACCGTCCCGCTTTCGCCGGGTCCATACCGGTCTGCTCGTCGTGCTCCATCCGCTGGACGGAGCGGCTGATGCGGCCCTGATACACGTCGTCGCCGTCGATGACCTTTTCCCGTGCGGCGGTGAAGCCGGTCTTGATATCACCGGGCTGCACGGCGCACACGCTGACGCCGAAGGGCCGCAGCTCATTGGCCAGCGCCATGGTATAGTCGTTGACCGCAGCCTTACCAGCGCTGTAAAATGCCTGAAACGGGATCGGTACCGGCGCGGCAACGCTGCTGAGATTGATGATCCGACCACTGCCCTGCTGCCGCATGATGGGCACCACACAGCGGTTCATCCGCACCATACCGAAGAAATTGGCGTCAAACAGGCGCTGGGCCTCCTCGGTGGTGGTAAACTCGATGGCCCCGGAAATACCAAAGCCCGCGTTGTTGACCACCAGATCAATGCGGCCCTCCGCTGCCATCACCTGCTGTACAGCGGAGCGCAGCGTCTCCTCCTTGGTGATGTCCGCCACGATGTGGCGCACATCCGCCATGCCCTCGGCGCGGCGGCTCAGCTCATAGACGGTGTAGCCGTCCGCCTGCAGGGCCAGCGCCGTGGCGCGGCCGATACCGGAGGTTCCTCCGGTAACGATGGCGACTTTTTTATCCATGGCGCTTCACCATCACATCCGAAATGATATCCATGGCCTCGTCCAGCAGCGCCTCGGTGTGGGTGGCCATGTAGCTGGTGCGCAGCAGCGCTTCGCCCTCCGGCGTGGCGGGCGGCAGCGTGGGGTTCACATACACACCCCGGTCGTAGATCTCCGCCGCCGCTTCCAGCGTCCAGTAGGTCTCATAGGTATACAGGGGGATGATGGGCGTAGGCGCTTCCAGCGCGCTCTCCCGGATCTTGATGCCCCGGTCGGTGAAGCCCTTGCGGGCGTACAGGCTCAGATCACGCAGACGCTCCGGCAGCCCGGGGTGGGCTTCCAGATACCGCAGGGCCGCCAGCGCTGTGGCGCAGTTGGCGGGCGGGATGGAGGCGGAGAAAATGAAGGGGCGGGAGGCGTGGCGCACGAACTCCGCCACCTCGGCGGAGGCCGCCATATAACCGCCCAGAGACGCCAGCGACTTGGAGAAGGTGCCCATATAGACGTCCACCTGATCCTCCAGCCCGAAATAGCTGGCGGTGCCGCGGCCGCCCTCACCCAGCACGCCCAGACCGTGGGCGTCGTCCACCATGACCCGGGCGCCATACTTCTTGGCCAGTGCGCAGATCTCCGGCAGCTTGGCGATATCACCGCCCATGGAGAACACGCCGTCGGTGACGATCAGCACGCCGTTTTTGCCGTCGATCTTCTGCAGAATACGCTCCAGCTCCGCCATGTCGCTGTGGCGGTAGCGCAGCATTTTGCCGTAGCTCATCTGGCATCCGGCGTAGATGCTGGCGTGGTTCTCCTTGTCGCAGATCACATAGTCGTGGCGATCCACCAGCGCGGAGATAATGCCCACGTTGGACTGGAAGCCGGTGCCGAAGGTGACCACGCCCGGCTTGCGCAGGAACTTTGCCAGCTCCGCCTCCAGCTCCAGATGCAGCTCCAAGGTGCCGTTGAGGAAACGGGAGCCGGAGCATCCGGTGCCGTACTGCTCCAGCGCCTTGATGCCCGCCTCGACGACCTCCGGCTGGATGGTCAGGCCCAGATAGTTGTTGGAGCCAAGCATGATGCGGCGCTTGCCCTCCATGGTGACCTCCACATCCTGCCGGGACTGCAAAGCGTGAAAGTAAGGGTATACGCCCTTTTCCTTCAGCTCGCTGGCCAGCGACGGCGCATAGCATTTTTCAAAAATATCCATTGTGCCTCCTTGTGGCATGTAATAGTTTACATTATGTGTGATACTTCATTATACTTGTACGCCGATATTTTGTCAATTTTCTTTTTCTTCCCGTATGTATTGGTAAAAAATCCCATTTTCGCATTTGTCAGTGCTGCCTGTTTTTAACGGACATGATGCGGCGCTTTCCGCAAAAAATAACGCAGTCACCGGTGACAAATCAGACGAAGCGCGGCAAGCGTTTTGTCAGGAAAGGGTGATCATTTTGTATGAGACGCGAAAAAAACGATGGTTTTCCCTTCTGTGTTCCTGTCTGCTGGCACTGTCCCTTATCTCTCCCGCATGGGCGGCGGAAGGAGAGCGCACCCTGATCCCGCTGGGCAAGGCGGTGGGCATCAAGCTGTTTGCTGACGGCGCGCTGGTGGTATCGCTGGAGGGCAGCGACACCCTGAAGGTGGGCGACCTTCTTCTGACGGTCAACGACACACGGGTGCAGTCCACGGAGCAGTTGCAGGCGCTGCTGCAGAAAAACGGCAGCATGCCGGTGTCCATGCAGGTGCGGCGCGGCGAGCGTCTGGTCACCTTCACGGATACGCCCCAGTGCGGAAGTGACGGTGTTTACCGGCTGGGCGCGTGGATCCGTGACAGCATGGCGGGCGTCGGCACGCTGACCTATTACGATCCCCAGACCGCCAGCTACGGCGCATTGGGCCACGGCATTACCGACGTGGACACGGCCCAGCTGATGAGTCTCAGCAGCGGCTCCATCATGGAGGCCACCGTGAGGGCGGTGAAAAAGGGACAGAAGGGCGATCCCGGCGAGCTGAAGGGCGACTTCACGGTGCAGCGTGACGTAGGCACTCTGACCGCCAACACCAACGGCGGCATTTTCGGCAAGGTGGCGGACGCTGAATTTATCGAGGCCACGCAGGCCATCCCCGTGGCAGCGGCCAGCGAGGTAAAGTGCGGTCCGGCCACCATTCTCTCCACCGTCAGCGGCAGCGAGACGAAGGAGTATCAGGTAGAGATCCTGCGGCTGTACAGCAGCGGGCAGGATACCCGTAACCTGATGCTGAAGGTCACCGATCCCCAGCTGCTGGCGGCCACCGGCGGCATCGTACAGGGAATGTGAGTGATATATAATAGGGACAACACGGGAAAGCCTTGATTTTACAAGGGTTTCTGGCGTTGTCCCTATTTTCACTGACATGAAATAGGCCGTATTTGCGCAATACGAAATCCACCGCAGCTGCCCAAGGGAGGTGATCATCTCAAGCAGATCGATTCAGGTCTCATTTTTGAAGGGAGGTTCTAATTATGAAGGATTCAACTATCATTGCCATTACAAATTCCAAAGGCGGCGTCGGGAAAACCACGACGGCCTTGAACCTTGGCGCGGCGCTGGCCGCTGAAGGGCAGAAAGTCTTACTCATTGACAACGACCCGCAGGGAAATCTGACTGCGGCGCTGGGATATACCGCCGGCGAGATGAAGCACACACTGGCTTCCCTGCTGCTGGCAGCCATTACTACGCCCTTTGATGATTCCGCCGCCATGCGGCTGCAGCGGATGGGGCTGCTCACGCCGGATGAACGCATTATCCGACCGCTGGCTTATGTCAGTGCCGGTCTCTATTACGACCAGCTCTGCGACTCCGTACCGCAGTACTGCATACTCAAGTCACACAAAGCTGCCGTTTTTTCCCTCGCTGCCGTGGCCCTCCGTTTCCGTCATTTGCGAATTTTTCAAAATGACGGAATGGAGGAAAAGCGCCGTGAAAAAGAAGAAAAATTTTTCAAAAAGTTGGCCAAAACGGATCACTTCAAACGGAGTATTTAGTAAGAGGGAAAGAGAGAACCCTTTCCCGGCAGCAAAAGAGGATGACGCTTTGAAGCTTCCCTGGAACCAGAAAGAGCGCGTTCTGCACATATTCGACAGCTATTGTAAGAAAATACTGCGTCAGGAAAACGTGGATATGCAGCGGTCAAAGGTGCGCCATAGGGTGCGGGAGTGCAGTTTCTCGGAGCTGCCTTCGGAGCTTCTTGCGAAGCTTTGCTGCTAGGCCGTCCACTCCGTTGAATTTGAAGTGTGTGGATACCACATCCCCGTCAACGATGACCGCCTTGCGGCGGCGCTGGCCAAGCTCCTGCGGGAGAAGCACGACGTGATCCTGCTGTCTTCCTTCATGGACATGAGCGATCGAGAGATCGGGGAGCTGCTGGATATGGCACGGCGGACAGTTCAGCATCAACAGACGGATGTCCTTGCTGAACGCAGAAAGCAAATGCTGATTGTTTCTATTTTTCACTTCAAGTATACTATACTCGTGAAAGATAATCAACACCTGTATGCCTATTTTGAGAGGAGACTTTTTAGATGTACGATAAATATCTCGTTACAGGTGCCACCGGCTTTCTCGGCAGAACTGTTGTGGAGGAGCTGGTACACCACGACGCTCAGGTACGTGCACTTGTGCTGCATAACGACCCCTATATCAACCTGCTCCCGAAGGAAGTCCATACCATCGTCGGCGATGTGTGTGATAAAAACTCACTTGCAGACTTCTTTGCGGATGCCGATAGCCGTACCTGTGTGATTCACTGCGCGGGTATCGTCTCTGTCGCGTCCAGACCCGGCCCAAAACTCTATCAGGTCAATGTGGGCGGAACATGGAGAATCCTTCGACAATGTTTAGAGCACGATGTGGGAAAGTTAATCCATGTCAGCTCCGTCCATGCCATACCGGAAAAACCAGAGGGCTGCGTTATCACGGAAAGCTGTGACTTCTCTCCGGGTCTTGTAGACGGCGATTACGCAAAGAGCAAGGCGGCCGCAACCGAACTGGTCTTCAACGCGGCAGAGCACGGGCTGAATGCCAGCATTGTCTTTCCCTCCGGCATCATCGGCCCAGGCGACATACAGGGAGGGAGTTTCACCTCAATGGCAAAGTCTTTTCTGGCCGGGAAGTTGCCCTTTGCTGTTCGCGGCGGGTATGACTTTGTGGATGTACGGGATGTTGCAAAAGGTATTCTGGCCTGCTCTGAAAGCGGAGAGCCCGGCAAGGGCTACATTCTGTCCGGCCACTATATTACAATTCGCAAGATGCTTCAGCTTGTCGGAAAGGCCGCAAAGCTGAAGTATCACCCCATCTGTCTGCCATTGGGTCTTGCAAAGTTGGCGGCCCCATACTACGAACGCCGAAGCCTGAAGGATCGAAAGCCCCTGTTTTTCACTCCCTATTCCGTTGCCGTTCTTGCCTCAAACGGGCAATTCAGTCATGCCGCAGCATCGGAATGTTTTGCATATCAGCCGCGCCCAATGGAGAAGACTTTGTGGGATATGACAGTCTGGCTTATGGCGCGGAAGGAAAAGGGTGAACTATGAGTTCACCTCTGCGCCATGATGCCCCGCCTCTCGCCTGAGGAGCGAGCCTCCTGCCGCCATAAAGAGCATATTGACGGGCCTGCTGCGGGAGAGCGCTCTCAGGAGCGTCCTCCCTCTTTCTTTCCCGTCTGGCAGGAAAGAGTTGCGGCGGGCGGCGTTTTATGCTATATATTAAGGCATGTCTGCGGACACAGCCTGAAGAAAGCGAGGGCCTTGTCTCTTGAAAGCAACCACCAAGCATCTGCTGCCGATGGTCTTCGTATGTACGGCAATCGCCATAGCCTATGCCTGCCGTATGCTGGCAAAATTCGACATCGGTGGCCCCGCCGTGAACCATATCCGTACGGCGATCTATCTGCTGCTTTTCACCCTGTGGGGCTTTTCCCTTGACCGGCGCATTATCCA
>ENA-UOJG01002532-UOJG01002532.1-human-gut-metagenome-genome-assembly--contig:-C47-NODE-2532-length-15233-cov-6.311965_pt1 | contig 15233 bp, 12 predicted proteins | sample MGYA00242340_ERZ723887 | MGnify/ENA metagenome assembly ERZ723887 | reverse complement strand
TTTTCTTTGTACCGCTGCATTCGGCGTCGGCGCTGATTTATTTCTGCAACGACCGCCTGCTTGTCCACTTGCATTATCTCCGCAATTTTTGCCGCATATACGTCTCTTTCCGCAGGTGACGGCAGCGGTGCGATTATTTCCGCCATTTTTTTCAGACATTCTATTTTTTCGGTATCAACCGAAATGTCATATTTGGCAAGGGTTTCGGAAAAACGGTAATCAACCGAGTTGAACGCTGCGTCAAGCAGCCTTCGGAATTTTTCCTTTCCTCCCTCTTCTTTCATCATCTCGTCGGGGTCTTTGCCGCCCGTAACGGTCACAACTCGAACGTTAAGCCCCGCCGTCGGCAATATTTCAAGCGCGCGCTGCGTCGCTTTTTTGCCCGCAGCGTCGCTGTCGTAGCAAACCACCACGTTCTCCGTGTATCGGCGCATCAGCCGCGCCTGATCGGGTGTCAGCGCCGTGCCGAGAGAAGCCACCGCGTTGTCAAATCCCGCCTGATGCAGCGATATGACGTCCATATATCCCTCGCAGAGTATCAGGCAGTCCGCTTTTGTATTCTTTGCCATATTGAGCGCAAACAGGTTCTGTCCCTTTTTGAAAACAAGGTTTTCCGAAGAGTTCAGGTATTTTGCGGGGTTGTTTGCGTCCATGGTTCTGCCGCCGAAGCCTATAACGTTGCCGCGGTGGTCGATTATCGGAAACATACAGCGACTTCTGAATCTGTCAAAATGCTTGCCGCCCGTTTTTGACTGTATGGCAAGTCCCGCCGCCTTTATATCGTCCAACGCATAGCCTTTTGCAAGCAGGTGCTTTAACAGGCTGTCCCATGCGTCGGGCGCATAGCCGAGCCCGAATCTTCTTATGGTTGTCTGCGAAAGCTGCCTGCGCTTGAAATATTCAAGCCCCGCGCTTCCTTCTGCGGTGAACAGCGTGTCAAAATAGAATCTTGCCGCCGCGCGGTTGATTTCAAGCACGCGCTTGCGCAGTTCCGCTATCTCCGTGTCAAACACGTTTTTCTGCGGAACGGGAAGCCCGACCATATTGGCAAGAAATACCACGGCATCCACATACGGCAAATGCTCCGCTTCCATGATGAAAGTGATAACGTCGCCGCCCTTGTGACAGCCGAAACAATAAAACATCTGCTTTCTGCCCGAGACATGAAACGAAGGTGTTCGTTCGCTGTGGAACGGACAAAGCCCGACCGTCGAACTGCCAGTTTTTTTCAACTGAACATATCTGCCGATAATGTCCTCAATGTCGCAACGATTCCGAAGTTGTGCAAGAAAATCATCCGTAAAAGTGTACGCCATTTTGCGACGTCCTCCTTTCATTCTTCTTTTTTCCTCTTCCATATACTAATACGCGGCAACGGTCGAAAAAACCTGCAAGATATGTTTCTTGTTTAAAAAAAATTCACAATATTTCGCGGTTTCGCATATTCTGTAATAAAACAACTTCCGTCGGAGGTGAACGGTATGCGCAGAAGAAGACCGAGAAGAGGACTTTGCATTCTTTCTCAAATATGTATCGCCGCAGCCGTCGGAATAATTGTCGGACTCTGTTTTCCGTCAATACTTGTTATTTCCGCGCTTGCGTTGACGGTAATAGCGGTCGCTCTTTGTCGGTGAGGTGATAAAATGAAAATCGTTGTCGTAAAAGCACCCTCTTTTATGCGCGGATTGCTGCGTGCATTGTTCGGCATACATGAACAGGAAGCATGAATCCCTCTGTATAAAAGACCCGCCGAAAGGCGGGTCTTTTGCTGTTGTGATTTATTACGGTTCTTCTTTTAACTTTTCGTATTTCTCTTTTGTGGCAAGTCCGCCGCGCAGGTGTCGTTCTTCCTTGTTCTTGTCAAGAACTTTTCGGACACGTCTGAAAAGCGGTCCGTTGATATATTCGAGCCGTTCCGCAACATCTTTGTGAACGGTTGATTTTGATATTCCGAACTCTTTTGCTGCACTTCGGACGGTCGCCCCGTTTTCCGCAATGTATCTTCCGAGCCTGAGAACGCGGAGCGTCAACTCTTTATCCATAACTCTCTCCCTTGTTTAGGCAATGTTTGCCGTTGTACTGTTCATTCCAAAGTATGAAAAAAGAGAGTTTATTATTCTAAAAAAGCAGATGTTAAAAATATCAAAATAAAACGGGGATGTAAAAAACATAAGTTCTTTACATCCCCGTTCCGCGGAATGCGGCGCTCCTACGCAAAATTCGTCTGAACAGAAAAAGGTGGGATAGATTCTGTTTCCGAACTCGAATATAAATACAGACGAATCGACCTGAATGCGTAAGAGCTTCGCATTCCGCGGAAACTTTATGTTTTACAGGAGTATCATGAGTCAAAAAATGATGTGTTCCACTTTGTATTGAGTCTCTCCCGCTTCAACCGTTATAATTGCCGTTTTTCCGTCGGTCGTTTCTATTTTATATTTTATTCCGTAACAGGCAACCGTGTCCGTCCCTTTCGGCTTTTGTCCGATAACGCCCATTGCGATTATCTCCGCATTTTTTACGGTGTTCTTTGTGATTATGTAATCCTCTTTACTTTTGCATGCAAAAATCATCGAATCGCAATCGCTTGAGGTCGGAAACCTAACAATCGTTCCGGGTGGGAAATCCGCGCCCGAGACTTTGCCTGCGCCCTCTTGCCGTCTTGCGATGGTTCTGGCAACTTCGCTTATTCCGTATTCCATTTTTTCTGATCCTTTTTTCTTTAATTCTTTTTATTCTTCTAATCTTCTAAAACGTGAATTTTGCGGGGGGGGGGGTAACAGAAAAGCTTGATTTTAATGGCTTTTCTTCGTCTTCCGAAGACTGTATGCACAGGTATATGCTGTCCGATATTCCGGCGTTGTCCGACATCACCAAACGGCTTTCGTTCAGCATTTCAAAAACTTTTTCCTGCAATGATGCGCGAAATTCGGTCGGAGAAAATTTCAGATTTTTAGAAAAAAACTTACTGAAATTCTGCGAGGAAGAAAAACCCGTTGCCTGCGCAATATCCGCAACGGAGTTTTTGGGGGAGAACAGCAATGCAATGGCTGTTCCGAGTCGGAGTTCCGTCATGTGTTCGTGGAACGTCATTCCGACATTTTCGCGGAAAAGTTTTTCGATGGTTCTTTTATTTGTATAGAACTCCGAACACAGCGTTTTCAACGTTTTTCTTTCGCTTAAATTGTTTGAGACGGAAGAAAGGATATTATTAAATTCCTCTGAAAGACAGAGCGTTTTCTGCTGTGACACAAACCTTATGTTGAGTGTTTCATTGTCCCCGAAAAGAGAGTATCTGAAAATACGGTCGTTGACGATAACGAAAAAGGAGTTCTTTTTTGATATAACGTCGAGCATTTGCTTTTTCCTTTCTTTTACATAAAGAATACATTATTCGACGCAAAAAGTAAATATTTTCTGACATACGCGCCCCGTTATAAAACAAACGTGAACCATTAGGAAACATAAGTGTTTTTTTGCTTTCGCTATAATTCCGGTTTGGAATTTAATTGCTTTGACAGTCTGATTTTTCTTCTCCTTTTGTTGCGAAGGCTATTATAGCAGACAATATTCGGTTTTGTCAACTACGATAAGAAGAATTGAGTTCTTCGGAAACATACCGCAGTATTGAAAAAGTTTTTAGTCCGAGTCTCTGCAAAAAAAGAAGCCCTGAAAAGGGCTTCATAAAGAGAGTGTATGTTTGTGCTATTTTTTCGGAATAAAGCGTTTTTCTTCGCCGTTGACAAGACGTTTGATGTTTTCTCTGTGCATGAATATCGCAAGCAGTCCGACAAATACGCTGAGCACGATGTCGGGTGTACACGGGTCAACGAATATTGAAAACAGTGTGCCCGAAATTGCAAGAGCCGCCGCCGCGCAGACAGAGGAAAGAGAGACTATTTTTGATATAAGGAACACAAGAATAAATGTTCCAAGCGCTATACACCCCACGCGCCAATCAACCGCTATCGCAGCGGCAAGCCCGACGGAGATCGCCTTTCCGCCCTTGAATTTGTAATAAAGCGGGAAACAGTGTCCCAGAACACAGCAGCAGCCCGCAACGCATTTTCCTATTTGTTGAAAAAGTTCTATGTCCGCTCCGAACGGGTAAAACGAGTTTATCAAAAGAATTATGTAATAACCGCCGAGAGTTGCTATCGCCGCTTTTGCAACATCGAGAAAAAGCACCAAAAATCCGAATTTTAACCCGAACACGCGCGCAACGTTTGTCGCGCCCGCATTTCCGCTGCCCTGCGCACGGACATCCTTTTTGAAGCGCAGTTTTCCGAAAATTATGGAACTGCTGACCGAGCCGAGCAGATAAGCGAGTATTCCGATACAAATATATATAATAACTTTTACAGCCATAATAATTCTCCGTTTGAGTTAATATATACAGTATACCATACTTTTTATGTCTTTTCAATATAAAAACGGGAACTCCGTTATATTTTTTCGGACTTTTCCGTTTTTTCGCTCTTTTCCGATTGACAAAAAGACATTTGTCGTATATACTGTATGTAGTTTTCAAAACTACATACGAAATACTGTTCGGAAAGGAAGAAATATGAAACGGACAAAACTCAAAGACAGACAACTGCCCGATTATACAAAGGGTGAAGAAATATTCAACATGGTAACTCACATCGTCGGAGGTGCTCTCGGCATTGCATATCTTGTGCTCTGCGTCATTTATGCCGCAACCCACTCCGACCCCTATGCCGTTGTTTCCGCTTCGATTTACGGCGCTTCTGTCGTTGTTCTTTTCAGCGTCTCTTCCATATATCACGGGCTTCGAGTCGAAAAAGGCAAAAAGGTAATGCAGGTGCTTGACCATTGCGTTATATATTTTATGATAGCGGGAACTTACACTCCGCTTACGCTTTGCACTCTGCGCCAGCAGAATCCTGCGCTCGGCTGGACGGTCTTCGGCATCGTTTGGGGAATGTCCGCATTCGCGGCGCTGCTCAACGCCATTGACCTGAAAAAGTATAAGATATTCTCAATAATTTCTTATCTTGCAATAGGCTGGTGCATAATTTTTACCGCGAAATCGGTTCTGAACGGTATAGGGCTTGCGGGCTTTATGTGGCTGCTTGCGGGCGGAGTTATGTACTCGATAGGCGCTGTACTGTACATGTTCGGACACAAGAAAAGATATATACATTCGGTCTTCCATATCTTTATAGACCTGGCAAGCGTGTGCCACTTTGTGTGCATATTGTTCTATGTTCTGTAACTTAACCGAATAAAAACAGAGGAACTGCAAAACCTAAGTTTTTGCAGTCCCTCTATATTTTTTATTGCTTGTTCGATACTTTTACAGGTTTAACATTCCCTATCTCGGGAATAGGAAAAAAGGTTCGTTCTCCGGTTTTGAAAAGAGAAAAATGAGTAAGGAATAATGTTCTGCGCAGACAGTCGTCTCGTCTTATTCTGTCTCAATTTACTTTTTTCTGCCTTTTTGCGTTCCGGGCGTTTTTAACATTCCCATACTTTTATTCGAGTTCAAATGCCCCTGTATAGAGTTGATAGTAGGTGCCTTTCTGCGCAATAAGTTGCTCGTGATTTCCGCGCTCGATTATTCTGCCGTGGTCAAGAACCATGATCACGTCGGAGTTCATAACCGTTGAAAGGCGGTGGGCTATAACGAATACCGTTCTGCCCTCCATGAGTTTATCCATACCGCGCTGAACAATGGCTTCCGTTCGCGTATCTATCGAGGACGTCGCTTCGTCAAGTATCATAACAGGCGGGTCCGCAACGGCGGCGCGTGCTATCGCTATCAACTGTCTTTGTCCCTGTGAAAGGTTTGCGCCGTTATTCGAAAGTTCCGTTTCGTAACCGTTAGGAAGTCTTGTTATAAAGTCGTCCGCGCCCGCAAGTTTTGCGGCGGCTATGCACTCTTCGTCCGTTGCGTCCAGATTGCCGTAACGGATATTGTCCATAACCGTGCCTGAGAACAGGTTGGTATCCTGCAAAACTATGCCGAGGCTTCGGCGCAGGTCGGATTTTTTAATCTTGTTGATGTTTATTCCGTCATAGCGTATCTTGCCGTCCGCAATGTCATAAAAGCGGTTGATAAGGTTTGTTATCGTTGTTTTGCCCGCACCCGTTGCGCCTACGAACGCAACTTTCTGACCGGGTTCCGCATATACGGAAACGTTGTGAAGAACGGTTTTATCTGGCGTATATCCGAAATCGACGTCCACCATGCGCACATCGCCTTTAAGCGGCGTATATGTCAGTGTGCCGTCTTCGTGAGGGTGTTTCCAAGCCCATTTTCCCGTATGCTCCGCCGTTTCGGTTATGTTGCCGTTTTCGTTCGTTTTTGCGTTTACAAGAGTAACGTAACCGTCGTCCGCTTCGGGTTTTTCGTCTATGAGTTCGAATATTCGCGACGCACCCGCAAGCGCCATAACAATGGAGTTTATCTGCTGTGAAAGTTGGTTGACGTTCCCGGTGAACTGCTTTGTCATGTTAAGGAACGGAACAATGATGTCAATGCTGAAAGCAAGCCCCGAAATTGCGAGGTTCGGCGTTCCCGATACAAGAAATATACCGCCGACAAGCGCGATGATAACATAAAGCACGTTGCCTATGTTCATCAGTATGGGGCCGAGCGTATTTGCGTAAGCGTGCGCTTTTCTGTTGCTTTCGTAAAGGTCGTTGTTCAGTTTTTCGAAATCTTTGATACATTCGGACTCATGGCAGAAAACTTTGACCACTTTCTGACCGTTCATCGTTTCCTGAACAAAGCCTTCCTGCTTGCCTATCGTGCGTTGAAGTTCAATGAAATATTTTGCCGAACCGCCGCCTATCTTTTTGGATATAAGCATCATCAGCACAACGCCCGCAAGAATGATAAGCGTCATCCAAACGCTGTACCACAGCATTATCGCAAGCACCGATATAACGATGACGCTGCACTGAACAAGCGTCGGCAGTGACTGCGAAACAAGTTGACGGAGAGTGTCTATATCGTTTGTATAGTAACTCATGATGTCGCCGTGCTTGTGTGTGTCGAAATACTTTATCGGAAGATCCTGCATTCCGTTGAACATTTTGGCTCTCATTTTGTAGAGGAAGCCTTGGGTTATATATGCCATAAGTTGGCTGTAAAGCGTTATGGTAACTATCGAAAGCGCGTAGAAGCCGATAAGCAGAAGCACTTTCGGTATTATCTGTGCGCTTGCGCCCGCCCAATCGCCGCTCTTCGCAAATTCGCCGATGACCGCCAGCACTTTTTGCAGGAATATTGCGGGAATGGAGGACGCCACGGCGGAAAAGATTATGCATACGATCGTTACGGGAACAAGAACGGGATAGAACTTGAAGAGCATTTTCAAAATTCTTTTCAAAACGCCCTTTTGCATTTTCGGGCGGGAGGGTTTATTCTGCTTCATGCTCTTCACCTCCGTTCGTCTGCTGTTCATATACTTCGCGGTATATGTCGCTTGCTTTCATCAGTTCGTCATGCGTACCTTTGGCGGAAATTCTGCCGTTTTCCATAACGATTATCATATCCGCGTCCTGAACGGACGAGATGCGCTGTGCAATGATTATCTTTGTCGTTTCGGGAATGAAACTCTTGAATCCCGCACGGATCATCGCATCGGTTTTTGTATCGACCGCAGAGGTCGAGTCGTCAAGAATAAGTATCTTCGGTTTTTTAAGCAATGCGCGCGCGATGCAAAGTCGTTGCTTCTGTCCGCCGGAAACGTTCGTTCCGCCCTGTTCGATATGCGTATCGTAACCGTCGGGGAAAGACGTGACAAATTCATCCGCCTGCGCAAGTTTACACGCTTCCGCAATTTCTTCGTCGGTCGCGTTTTCGTTGCCCCAACGCAGGTTTTCTTTAATAGTACCGGAGAAGAGCAGATTCTTCTGCAAGACCATCGCAACGCTGTCACGGAGCGTTTTTATGTCGTAATCGCGCACATCAACGCCGCCTACGCGGACGGTGCCCTCGCTTGCGTCATAAAGCCTCGGAATCAACTGAACAAGCGACGATTTTGAAGAACCCGTACCGCCGATAATGCCCACGGTCATACCCGAACGGATATGCAGGTCAATGTTCGAAAGCGCGAACTTCTGCGCCTTTTCCGAATATTTGAAGTTGACGTTGTCAAAGTCTATCGAACCGTCCCGAACCTCCGTTATCGGGCTCTCAGGCTCTTTCATATCGGGCTCTTCGTCAAGCACTTCGCAGATACGTTTTGCCGATTCCGCAGACATGGTAAGCATGACGTATATCATCGAAATCATCATCAGCGACATCAGAATAGCCATACCGTAGTTCAGCATCGCCGAAAGTTGACCGACGCCGAGACCGTTCTGCCCCGTGATGACAAGACGTGAGCCGACAAGCAGCACAAACGCCATGTTGAAGTATACGCAGACCTGCATAAGCGGGGAGTTGAGTGCAACGACTCTTTCCGCAAACGTGAAGTCTTTTCGAATGCTGTCCGCTTCTTTATCGAATTTTTGCTTTTCGTATTCTTCTCTCGAAAAGCCTTTGACAACTCTCATTCCGCGAACATTCTCTTCTATCGATTCGTTTAAGTTGTCGTATCTTTTGAAAACACGTCTGAATGCAGGCATCGCGAATTTTGCGATGAGCAAAAGACCGATGATGAGCAACGGAACAACGATGACAAAAGCCATAGCCAGAGAGCCGCCCATATAGTAAGCCATGATAATGGAAAAGATAAACATCAGCGGACTGCGTATGGCGATTCGTATTATCATCATAAACGACATCTGAACGTTTGTGACGTCGGTCGTCAGACGCGTTACGAGAGACGCGGTTGAGAATTTGTCGATATTTTTGAACGTGAAAGACTGTATCTTTGAAAAAATATCGCTTCTCAGATTTTTTGCAAAACCCGCCGACGCTTTTGCGCAGGTAAAGCCCGCGATACCGCCGCACGTCAGCGATGCCACCGCCATGCCCACGAGTATCAAGCCCGTTTTCAGAATTTCCGTGATGTCCGCTCCGTCGTTGATATGGTTGATGAGTTGCGCCGTTATAAACGGTATCAACGTTTCGATAAGCGCTTCTCCGACGATGAAAATAAGCGTCAGAATTGATGACGCTTTGTACTCACGAACACATTTTGCAAGTTTTTTTATCATTCGTCAAAAAACTCCTTTCCCGCAGTTCCTTTCAAAAATACGCCCACATCGGAGGACATTTTTTGTCTTTCCGTCTGCGGGCATACTGTATGCGGCGCGGTCAAAGCGCCGCTCTGCGGATATTACAATATTAAAATAACCTTATAGAATTTTAGCACACATTTTTTTTATTGTCAACCGAAATTATGTAGTAACTCGCCGACAAAAATGAAAACTTTTCGCTCTGCTCACAGGGCGCGGAACGTGTCTTTATTAATAGGTTGAGACTGCTGCTCCTCATGTCCTCGTCAGAGAAGCGGCGCGATTATTTTCATAACAAACGCCAGCGCTTTTCCGAACGGTGAACACCGTTTCATTTCCGCTATCGAACAGCGGTGACACTTTTCGAATGTTTCGAGAAAATCCGCCTTGACGGAGGACACTGCCGCCGAACGGTACATCAAAGCCCCGCATTCGAAATGCAGAAACAGGCTTCTGTAATCGAGGTTGGCAGTTCCCACGGTTGCAAGTTTGTCGTCCGAAACAAACATTTTCGCATGGACAAACCCGGGCGTGTATTCATATATTTTGACTCCCGCTTTCATCAGCGGCATATAACTTGCACGCGTCGCTTCGAAAACAAGTTTTTTATCGGGTATGTGCGGCGTTATTATACGAACGTCAACCCCTGCTTTCGCCGCGTTTTTGAGAGATGTTTCCATCGCGTCGTCGAGAATCAGGTACGGCGTTGTTATATAGACGTAATCCTTTGCTCTCTCAATTATGTTCATATATATGTTTTCGCTGACGTTTTCCGTATCGTGCGGGCTGTCCGAATACGGCTGAACAAAGCCGTCGTTCTGTTCCTTGTCAAGCAATTCAAATTCGTCGGGGCGGAATCTTTCGTAATCTTCATCACCGCCTGCGGTATATTGCCACATCGTTAAAAACATGACCGTCATCGACCATGCTGCATCTCCGCTCAACATAACGGCGGTATCTTTCCAATGCCCGAAACGAACCACCTTGTTTGCGTATTCGTCCGCAAGATTGACGCCGCCCGTGAACGCCGTATGACCGTCTATCACACATATTTTTCGGTGGTCGCGGTTGTTCAGTCTTGATGTCATAACGGGAATAAACGGGCTGAATGCTCTTGCTTTTATGCCGAATTTTTCGAGTTTTTCAAAATATCGGTAGGGCAGTTTCGAAACGCATCCGAAGTCGTCGTAAAGCACTCGCACGTCAACACCCTGTGAGGCTTTGCGCTTCAATATGTCGAGTATCCCGTTCCAAACTTCACCCTCTTCGATGATGAAATATTCAAGAAAAATATACCTGCGGGCGGTTTCGAGTTCCCATTTGAGCCTGCTCAGTTTATCCTCTCCGAGAGAAAAATACGTCACACCCGTGTTATCGTATACGGGGTACGCGGCGCGATCCGCTATATATTTGCAAATGCGGTAAACGTCCCTGTCTTCATCATAAAGACGTGCCATGATAGCCTCGTTCTGTTCGCAAAAACGGCGAGGCTTGTCCTCGAACAGTTTCATCTTTCTGCGGCGTCTGATTGTTGTTTTGTCCGCACCGTAAAGCAGAAACATAACAATTCCGAAGATAGGAACGGCAAGAATGAACATGACCCAGACTATCTTGTAATCGGGCGGACGGTCATCATCGTTCATCAGCCAAACGGTGCATATCACGGCGGCAATATCGCAAAAGATATAGAAGTATGTGAAATACTGATTTACCGCCATGAAAACGGCAGCCATTGCCGCGACCTGCAACACAAGCAGGACTCCGACAACAACTATTCGGCTGAAAAGAAAATTGAAAAACTTTTTCATAAACAAACCTGAAAATTACAGCGACGGCGGCATCTTACAATGCCGCCGTGAAGTTGTCTTATTATTTTTTTCAGTCGATTCCGAGAATCTGTCTGAGTTTTGCGTAATCGTAATTGTCGTCAAACGCAGGGAAATCGGAACCGGGTTTTTTCGCAACATAATAGAAAAGAAGCATTGCGTCCCGAATATCAACCGAATAGTCCTGATCAATATCCATCGCTTCGGGGTCCGGAACATCCTGGACGGTAATTTTTTTCGCAACATAATAGAAAAGAAGCATCGCGTCGGAGATGTCGATCTCTCCGCCGACGGAACCGTCACAGTTTCCTCTCGAATCGGCAGCGGCGAAAGCGGAAAGTCCCATACCGAGCATAATGGCGATGGCACAGAATAATGCAATTATTTTTTTCATATTCAAATATCCTCCGTTTTTGAATGGAAACCGCAACCTCCGAAAGGCTTATGCCTTCGTGGCGGCGTTAATTGTTGAGATTATTATATCATACTTTTTTTTATAAAGCAAGAGGAAAAAAGAAGTTTGATAAAATATTTCAAATTCTTTTTTGTATATTTTGCATATATTCGAGCGTTTTCATACTTTTCTGTAATAAAGCCCACGCGTGAATCCCTTGTCTTCGAAAAAGCGCTCTTTTCTTTTATATGCGGAAATTATTTTTTTAGGACTGCGTTCCTCCGTACTCTCGGTTTCATCAGTGAAAACAAATCGGAAAAAGCCGCAGTTCGGAATATCTTTGTCCGCAAGCCACAAAACGTCGCCGTTCCATATCCTGTTCCGACAGCCGTACTCGCAGGTCACAAAGAATTTTCTTGAAGTTCTGTCCGTCATTATATACGGCTTTCCGTGGCCGTTTTCGGGACAGACGATGCGCTTTTTCTTTATGCAGTTCCGAACGCACATCAGCGGCAACCTGCCGTATACGATCAATGCGGAATCCTCTGCGGCAATGTCTTTTATCTGCGAAAAGTTGAGTTCGAAAGAAAGAGTTGTTTCCGCCGCGCCCGTCCTGCGCAGAACGTCCGCCGTAAAAGAATTGAACACGTTCAGTCCGAAATCCGTCGCCACGTCAAAGCCGAGATTTCGGCACATATATATTTGCCCGACGTTGTTTACGAGAACTTTATTTATGCCCTGTTCTTTCGCCTTTTTCAAAAGGTCTTTTATCCCGACGGTTTCGTCATCCGAAAAAACCTGCGGCAGCCATGCACCGACTTTTTCGGGCATTTTTTCCACAGCACGGTCGAACGCTTTGCCGCCCGCCTGCGTTATCGGCAGCCAAACAAAGTCCGCGCCGCAGTCCGCCGCTCTGTCCGTTGCGTTGAGGAAAAGCGCCTCGGTTATATGATTTTCCTTCGCTTCTTTTTTAGAGGGGAAAGCAAGCGGGATATCGAGAAAGCCGTGCTTTACCGTTTTTCTCATTTTTGCTATGCTTGCCACCGTTTCTCTGCGCACCGAGTTCAGCCCCGAGACGGGAAGGAAAGCATTTTCGGGCAGATTGAGAGATATGTCCGCAAGCGAATATATCGTGTCTCCGAGTTTTGAAAGCGCTTTGGTTATATCTTTTTCGCTTGTCGGCGCCTTTGTCGCCTTTTCCCACAAAACGGAACTTTCCGCGCCGTAACCGTCCGATGTCCTTGCGGAAAGCGTAAGTTCCTTATCTGTTTTTTTTGAGAGCGTAAAAGAGATTGTCGCCCTTTTGTATTCGGCATTTTTCAGCGGAAAAGAGTTTGTCGTCAGTCCTCTTACTCCGAACATTTTTTCTCCGATTTTGCCCGTGAAATATCCGTCTGAAAAACCGTCGCGCGAAAATATGCCCGCCAGATATTCTTCGTCTCGTTTTTCAAACCTCTTGCCGCGTTTCGCATCCGCGTAAGCGCGTGTGACCGCGCCCACATATTCCGCGCCTTTCATTCGTCCCTCTATTTTAAGGGACGCAACGCCCATCTGTTCAAGCCTGTCAACATACCGCAGCAGGCTCATGTCTTTCAGGCTCAATTCATACCCGTTGCCGTAAGGCAGTCTGCACGGCTGCGCACATCTGCCGCGGTTGCCGCTGCGTTCGCCGACTATCGCGGACATATAGCATTGTCCGCTGTAAGCCATGCACATCGCGCCGTGACAAAAAACTTCGGTCTCAATCGGGCTTTTTGCGGTTATCCGCTCAATCTCTTTTTCGGAAAGTTCGCGCGCCAGCACAACGCGGCGAAAGCCGATATCGGCAAGAAATGCCACCCCGTCGGAGGAGTGGACGCAGAGTTGCGTGGATGCGTGAAGTTCGACGTCGGTTCTTTTCATCAACTCGTCCGCAAGGCCGAGATCCTGCACGATGAACGCATCTACTCCTGCCGAAGCGAGCGTTTTTGCCGTTTTCAGTGCCAACGGCATTTCTCTGTCCGAAACAAGCGTATTCAGCACCGCATGGACGCGGACTCCGCGTTCGTGGCAAAACGCAATTGAGTCTGCTATGTTTTCTTCCGTGAAGTTCTCCGCTCCCATGCGGGCATTGAATTCCGAAAGTCCGAGATATACCGCGTCTGCCCCGTTGTAAACCGCCGCTTCAAGCGCGGGGACGGAACCTGCGGGAGCAAGTATTTCCATATTCGGCATCTTCGCCCTATTCCGCTTTTCCGTCGTTGGAAAGGCTTATCTTCAAATCAAGCACTTCCGCACGGAGCCTTTCAACCAGCGCCAGAGCCTCTTTTCTGTCGTCCTGCGCGTCCTGCTCCTTTTTGGAGAGGCGAAGCACCTCTTCGCGGAGTTTTTCCGCTTCATCGAGCGCCTTGTTTCTCTCGTCGCACAGGTCAAGGCACGCAAAAATGCTTGCTTTCGCAACATTGACGCTTGATGCCTGCTCTATCTTTTCCGCAATAAGCGCTTTTACGTCATCAACGGCTCTCTGCGTGTCTTCGTCGCTTTCGTCCGTAGTGAACATTATCTCCACTCCGTATATGTTGGTCTTGAAAACTTTTTCCAAAAGTCCCAACTCCTTTTCCCTTATCTTTTAAGCCTTTCGGCAATTCATTTCCCGTTTGTTTCCGACATTTTCGAAAAACGCGTTTCAACCGTCTCCGAGTTTCTCATTTCGTAAGAAACTTTCATCTGCCATTCGTTCAGAATCTGCGTAAAATCGTCGTAGCACCCAACGACGCCGGCACGCAAAACCGTTACGACATCATTGCCGTAAACAAAGTTTATTTCTCTTAAATCATCCGTCAGCGCAAACATCGCGGTTGCGTTGTAAACGATTTCCGCATGCTTTTTTGTCGTGTCCGCATTTTCGGAATAGGACACGGTGACGGAATCCCCGTCCTTTGAAAAGCCGAGTTGCGCCGCCGCTCCCGGCAGCGTTTTCAACAATCCGTTCAAATCGCATTTTTCGACGGTTTCCGATTTGTATTTCACTGCTTCGGAAATATCGTTTTGCAGATAGTCGTTTTGTGCCGTTCCGAACTGCGCGGAGTTTTTGTAAAGCCTCGGCGCGGCATAGAAGAGCATGATATATGAGACAAGGAACGCCAGCACGAGCAGGCAGACATTGTGTCCGCGAAGAATTTGGCTTTTGGGTTCCGCCGTGTTGACCGGCTTTTCAACCGAACTTTCCGTTGCGGCTCTCAATGCGGCTTTCGCGTAAGCGGGAACAAACAGCAGATGAAGCGGCAACATAACATTTGCTATATAAACAAGCGTGCCGTATGTCGAAGAAAAATCTCTTTTGCACACCACGGCGCACAGAATAACGCCGACAGCCGCGCCGCTCATACAGCAAAAGAACAGTATCCTCGAAATCCTGTTCAGCCGTTCGGTATCAACGTCGAACGTTTCATGCAGCACATCTTTTTTCGCAACATTGCTTCTTGACAGACAGATTATGCCGAGCACGACGGATGACGCCGCCAAAAGCGCCGAAATTCTTAAACCGACAGGGGATATTTCAAGCGCGGAGAGTAACCATGCGCAGACCGTTATCATAAGAAACCGTTGCGCTTTTTGCGTTGCATATATTTTTCTGTAAACTTTCATATAACAAAATATACTCCTTAATATATCAATTTTAACATAAAACACTGAAAAAGTAAATAACGTATTTGTAAAACTTGCAATTATTGCGATTTTTTTTGTTTCGAAAAAGGTTGACAAAGATTGTTAAAAGTGTTATAATATATAAAATTAAAAGAGAGTCGGTAGAAAATTTAAATATGCCATCGGAAACAAAAGCGGGCAAAGCAATCGGCATCGTTCTTTTGGTT
>ENA-UOJG01002521-UOJG01002521.1-human-gut-metagenome-genome-assembly--contig:-C47-NODE-2521-length-15300-cov-4.251033_pt1 | contig 15300 bp, 14 predicted proteins | sample MGYA00242340_ERZ723887 | MGnify/ENA metagenome assembly ERZ723887 | reverse complement strand
GAGTACATAGATGAATTTTCTATTTCATCTGTATACTCAGAGGGCATTATAGCCAGGGGACTCACAAAGCTGCTTTTTTAGTTTTGTTTTACTGCACCGGTTGAATAATTAATGGTAATGTTTCTTTGGACATTCGGAACAAAGACATTGTATTCTAGAGAACCATCACTAGATTTAGCTTCGATATGAGCACCTGCTGGAACGATATTATTACCGTCATAAATATTGGTAACTCGGTAGCGAACTTGCTTATTCTGATCTAATGCTTTTCTCACCAGACCTTCGTAGTAATTTTGTCCTGTTGAGTTCTTACTTCGTGCTTCATTTGCCCAGGCAGTTTGCGTAGCAATATTAGATGGATTTGATTCGGATGCATCAAACCCATGAATACCACCAACCAGTGCGTAGGCGAGAAGGTGTCCGCGATCGTATGCATGATTATACCCACCTTTAAGATTATGCGCCTGAAGGAAGCCAGCTGGTCGCCAATCTGTAGCACCATTTCCAGTGGCAATTCGGCTTTTATATTGACGAGTTGTCCTGTTTAACCAGGCATCACCTTGCCACGCCCTTCCTTGACGGTCAAGATGATTTACAGCATAGGGGGCACTTGCAATCTTAGCGTTAAGATTTGTTTGGTTATTATTGATAATAAACGCACCGGCTTTGTTCCAGGTAATTGAAGTGCCAAGTTGTTGGCGAACAGCCGGAGTTAAGACTGAATTAGCCTGTTCCTGAGTTGGCGGTAATGTTTTTTGATCGTTGTGACTGGTTTTCTTCCAATAAGCAATTTTACTAATATGGTTTAACGAAGCATTTGTTAGCTGAGGTTGCTGGATAACTCCAGTAACTACTAATAAACCAGCAAGAGCAAATAAAAGGTGATAGAGGCGTTTCTTAAGTTTCATAAATTCACTCCATTTCTAATAATTCCAAAGTCTATTTTACTAGTTTGAACATACGTTTGGAATAATTATTTAGAATTAATTTATAAGTTCATTGTGTTTAATAAAATTGACACTTTCAACCGCTTTCACTAAAATTAAGGTAGTTATGATGCACTTGTTTACTGAGAAGGGAGTCGTCAAAATGTATTATTCAAACGGGAATTATGAAGCCTTTGCTCGACCAAAGAAGCCTGCTGGCGTTGATAAGAAACATGCCTACATTGTCGGTGGTGGTTTAGCTGGTTTATCGGCCGCCGTGTTTTTAATTCGTGATGCCCAAATGCCGGGTGAGAATATCCATATTTTAGAGGAATTACCGGTTGCCGGTGGTTCTCTTGATGGTGAAGATCGTCCTGGAATTGGTTTTGTTACTCGTGGAGGCCGGGAAATGGAGAATCATTTCGAGTGTATGTGGGACATGTATCGTTCAATTCCATCACTTGAAATCCCAGGTGCTTCCTACCTTGATGAATACTACTGGTTAGATAAGGAAGATCCAAACAGTTCTAATTGTCGTTTAACCTATAAGCGGGGAAATGAAGTTCCATCGGACGGTAAATATGGTTTAAGTAAAAAGGCAATCAAAGAGCTGACTAAGCTAATTATGACCCCTGAAGAAAAGCTGGGAAGGGAGACTATTGGTGAATACTTCTCTGATGATTTCTTTGAAAGCAATTTCTGGATTTATTGGTCAACAATGTTTGCGTTTGAACGGTGGCACTCCCTAGCTGAAATGCGTCGTTACATGATGCGGTTTATTCACCATATTGATGGTTTACCGGATTTCACTGCACTGAAGTTTAATAAGTATAACCAATATGAATCAATGACCAAGCCGCTATTGGCCTACTTGAAAGATCATCATGTCAAGATTGAGTACGATACCCAGGTAAAGAATGTTATTGTTGATACTCAGGGGCGGCAAAAGCACGCTAAGCGGATCTTATTAACTCAAGCCGGTAAAGATAAAGTTGTTGAGTTAACGGACAATGACCTTGTCTTTGTCACAAACGGTTCAATTACAGAAAGTTCTACTTACGGCAGTCACCATCAAGCAGCTCGACCAACGCAAGCACTTGGTGGTAGTTGGAAACTGTGGGAAAACCTTGCTCGGCAGTCAGCTGATTTTGGTCATCCTGATGTCTTTTGCAAGAACCTTCCGGGGAGAAGCTGGTTCATTTCCGCTACTGCAACCGTTAAGAACCCGCAAGTTGAACCATACATCGAACGCTTAACCAAACGGGATCTCCATGATGGCAAAGTTAATACTGGTGGAATCATTACGGTCACTGACTCTAATTGGATGCTTTCCTGGACAATTCACCGTCAACCACACTTCAAGAAGCAAAAGAAAAATGAAACCATTGTTTGGATTTACGGTCTGTACTCTAATACAAAGGGAAACTATATTAAGAAACGGATCGTTGATTGTACTGGTGAAGAGATTACCAAGGAATGGCTATACCATCTGGGAGTTCCAGAAGCGTTAATTGACGATTTGGCTAAGGAGAGTTCAATTAATACTGTTCCAGTATATATGCCATTCATCACTAGCTACTTTATGCCACGAGTTAAGGGCGACCGTCCAGACGTTGTTCCAGAAGGATCCGCTAACTTGGCATTTATTGGTAACTTTGCTGAATCTCCAAGTCGTGATACCGTATTTACCACGGAATATTCAGTACGGACCGCAATGGAAGCCGTCTACACTCTATTAGATGTTGATCGGGGAGTTCCAGAAGTCTTTAACTCTATTTATGATCTTCGAGAGTTAATGCGGGCAATGTATTACATGAATGATAAGAAACCGTTAAAAGACATGGATCTACCAATTCCGAAGATTGTTGAAAAGCCGTTATTAAAGAAGCTCCAAGGAACCTGGATTGGTGAATTAATGGAACAACAGCACTTACTATAAAGATGAAAGAAGCTGGAAAATTTCCGGCTCCTTTTTTTATATAGCTTATCGGGGAACCACTTGCAAAAAGGGATTAAATAGTCGAAAATAAAACTAATATATTTATTGATAGTAAAGGATTATGGTCATGACAGAAACTGCTGATATAAGAAAAATTCATATTGTTTTTGATGGTCAAGAAACACCACCATTAAAGATTCATCAATTATTTGATTCGCAAAAATACGATCAGTTAATCGCAGTAACTGGGAAGATTACTGCTGACTTTATTAATAAATACCTTAGTAATTTTATCAGTATTAATGTGGCGTTAAGCTCCGAATCAACTAGTGAATTAAGTGCTGATGAGATGGTGACAAAGGTTGCACTTACCAATGCTCTCCTTAGTTCAGCAAATAAAGAAGCTGCTAAGCTCTTTTCTGCGTTAACCAGTGACAACCAAACGAACGTCTTAAATAATCTTTTTCGCGTATCAATCGCACCAACTCAAGTTATTCATTCTAAGTTTTACTTGTTAAGCAGTTCAACTACCCATGATACCCGTGTAATTCTTGGAAGTGTAGATTTAGACGAAGCTTCATTTGATGCTCACCGAAATCAATTTGAAGAAGTATTGGTATTTGACAATGATGTCCGCTTATACCAAAACCTTGCTGACCACTTTAAAAAGGATTTTAAGCCAGTATTGAAGCCTTTCTTTACTACGAACCTAGTAAAGGCAGCTCAAAAGCAAGTTGAGGAAGGAAAGAAAGATCAGGATAGCGGTAAGGGACCGGTTATCCTTGACAATGAAACAACAGATAAGATCGCTGAAACAGACATGGTGGATCTGTTGAAGCATGACCTTCAGCATGATATTGACCATAATCTCGTTCCTGAAATGATCACAAAGTCAATGCGTGATATTACTATAAATCGTTCTCAAGCAAAGGAGAAAATTGCCAAGCAGGTTAAGCAACATGATACGATTTATACTTTGCAAAAAGAAGCGGTCTCTCCTCGGGCAGCTAAGCCAAAACTAAAGACTCGAGAAAAAATTACCAAGCAGGTTCAGGATGCTTTGATCAGTGGAATGTCACCACAGCAACGGGATGCTGAGAAAAAGTACACGACTTTTCTGTACGATCGGCCAATGGAACGAAACATTGCGAATAACAATAGTGGCCTATACGTTCCTAATGATACGGGAACTCACCCAATCCCATTTGGTAGAATTGCAACTATTTCTGAAATTCGTGACGGTTTAAAAAGCATTGATGCTGTTATGAAAGGCTATCAGCAGTTTGTCGTTGATTATGATGCTGACTACGGGAAGCGGTTCTTTGAAGCAATTTTGTATAGTTTTACTGCGCCATTTTTATGGGAAATTCGTTCTAAAGCTAGCCTGAACCCTGAAGATGGGAATGATGTTCCTAATTTTCTAATCTTAGGGGCAACGGCTGGTTCAGGAAAGTCAACTCTTCTCCGGATTATTAATCAGCTCACATGGAATACTGATCGCTCGTTGATTGACTTTGGAACGATCTACCCATCGCAAACTCCCCAAAAGAAAGCAAAGACTGTTGAGGCGATGGAACATTATATGAAACTTGGTAGTTCATACCCGGTTTTGTTAGATGAAATTGAACCGTACTTCTTCCAGCAAGATCAATATAGTCGACATCTGATTGTTGATATTATGAATGAACTTGTAAACCATCCGCACCCAATTGCTCCATTAATTGGAACAACTAATTATGATTCAGGTTTTACTATGCTTCGGGAAACCGCTCGGCGTACTTACTACCTCCAAATTGACAAGGTCATTGATGAGTCGCAGAAAGGAGCAGCTAACCAGTATATCTTTAACGTTCGAAAGACACTGAATAATACTCTGTTTAAGGACTTTGTAATGCGGATGGCGAACCTTCTTGAAGACGATGAAACCCCATGGCGGGACTTTAATTCTGATACGGGACGACTTGACTTCCTTGCAATGACCAGGCAGTTATTTAAGAACTATTATGAAATGGCTAATCTCCCATTGCCTGATTACTTCTCCGAGACAATCTGCGATGACTTTAAGGAAAGCTCGCGAAATCGGTGGGCTAAACTTTACCTGACCCAGCAAGATGATTTTCAATATCGTCAGGGGGATGACAGTTTACTATTCGATATTTCAAAGTTGAACACCTTTAACGGCTTTACAGCTGATAGTATCGAAAAGTACCGAAATGCTTTGCCAATTGAGCTTTGTGTAGATGGAATTAACGGTAAACGAGGGAAGTTTGTTGAAATCAAGGCTCCAGAATTCTTCCGGTGGATTGGCGAGCATAATCCTTATGAGGAAGAGAATTCAGTTACGAGTACTGATGAACAATCAACTTCTCCAGTTGAAGAAGAAAAGCCAAAGAAGAAAGGCTTCTGGGCCCGGTTATTTGGCTAAGACGAACCGAGATGATAAGTAATGAGACGATTATTAAAAGGGTTCACCGCGACTATTAGTATTCTATTAATACTGATGTTAATCATTCAATTTACTATCCTATTACCATTGCCTAACCATTCGTTAAAAACAAGTGACTATCGTTCAAATATTCATTACGATGAAACGCCAACTATAATGATTCCTGGCTGGGGCGGTAACACAACTACTTATTATCGAATGACGCATTACTTTGAAAGTCATCATTATGCGCAAAAGGTAATGACAGTATGGATATCACCAACAGGAACGGTTAAAACTAGTGGAAGTTATCATCAGCAGAAAAATGCGCTTATTCAAATACTCTACAATTGGAACTATAATGCCTCTTACCATCCCCAGGTTTACCAATTAACCAAAGCGCTTCAATTACTTCATGATCGTTACCATATTAAACGAATGAATGTTATTGCCCATTCTTATGGAGGAACCGAGTTCATTCATGCTTATATGAGTTCTGAAAAACTACAAAAAAACATTCAACTTCATAAAGTAGTTTTTCTTGGTGTCCCGGTTGAAGAGAGTTTTGGCGTTAAAGTAAAGTTTGTTCCTAATTTAAACCGTAAATCAAAGGATCGTAATTTTCACCAGTTGGAGCAACAGATGAGGAGCTGGCACCCTAACTCTTCCATTAAGTTTTTTAATATTATGGGTGGCAGGGATGAATCAGTTCCACGTGTACAGTCAGAAATGCTTCAAACACTTGTGAGGATTCATCCAGAGATTCAATACAGGCAAGTAGTGGTTCCCAAGACCAATCATTTTCAACTCCATGATCGAATGGCTATTATACAGCGAGTCGCTAAGATACTTTGGGATAAGGATTAGATTTAAGGAAGTGGTTTAATGGAAAAAGAACATGGGCAGGTAACTGGTATTATTTGGCGCGGCCCAGAAGATCTAGCGGTTTATCAACTAGTTAAGCAATATGCAGAAAAACAATCATTAACCGTTTCTGCAGCAGCTAAAGAATTAGTAAAAATCGGTCTTAAAGATATAATGACAAAATAAAACAGAGCATTGCTACTTCGTTCCTCTTAGTTAGAGGGCAGAGTGACAAAGCTCTGTTTTTATTTCTACTTATTTTTTAGGTAAAATGCTAGGCATATTAATAGTAGCAAAACAATAATCGCCAAACGCGGGTTTAATTTAAACAGCTCATGCATTGCATGGACTTCACCAATACCAACAGGTAATGAAGGTAACAATAAAACCAACTCCTTATAGTTAATAGGCGGTTGGTCTTATTATCAGCATTTTGCCAAGAAATTGCAACCGATAGCTAATTAATATCTTGCGTTTTCTTAGCGCGGTCTTGAAGCCTAAAGGAAAGAATTAAGGCAATCACAACTAAGACAAGGGTAAAGTAAATTCCATAGTGGAACCCATTAGTAAATTTAAGAGCTGCAGTACCAGTAACGTTCTTTTGCCCAAGTTCGAGGAAACTAGTTGCCAATGCAGTTGCCAATGCACCAACAATTTGCTGGAGAGTGTTAAGAATTGTACTTCCATCTGCTGATTCAAGACCATTGAGGGAGTTTAGCGAACTAGTCTGCGCGGGGGACATTGCTAATGGACAACCAATCATTAAGATCACATGAGCCATAATGATATAACCAACCGATGAATGATTTGAAGTACATGCAAACATAATGGTTCCGATTAGTGCAATAACTAAGCCAATCATTACTGGCTTTCTAGCGCCAATATTATCGTAAAGTCGACCGGCTAGTGCAGATGTAATAGCATTGATCACTCCTCCGGGAAGCATAATCATACCAGTAAGAGCAACCGGAATCAACAAACCATTTTGTAGGTAGTTTGGTAATAAGTACATTGCGGAAAGGATGATCCCAAAATCGAGCATCACTAACAGAGCTCCTGTCCTAAAGGCCGGAATTTTAAATAACCTTAGATTAAGAATTGGTTCTGTTAAGTGGAGTTGGCGGTGAATATAAAATCCTAAAACAATTACTCCAACCACTAATGCCGAGAGAACGGGAACTGATAGCCAGCCATCACGACTAGAGAGACTAGCACTAATGACTAGCCCAGAAAAACCAACTGCGGATTCAATAATTGAAAGCCAGTCGACATGTGGTTTACTAACGTTATTAACGTTATCTAATGAAGTTATTGCAAAAATTAGCGCTAAGACTAAGAACGGGATAAATAGCCAGAAGATCCAGCGCCAAGAAAGTTTAGCAAGAATTAGTCCGGTAAGTGTTGGCCCAATCGCTGGTGCAAACATAATTACTAGTGCACAGATTCCCAATACAGCCCCAAGCTTTTGGGGTGGAAAGATTTGCATTGCGACAGCGAACATTAGTGGAAGAATCAACCCGGTTCCAATCCCTTGCACCATTCGACCGATTAACACTCCTGGAAAACTGCTTGCACAAGCAGAGATAACCGCCCCAATAATAAAGCTTAGTAAACCAAAGATAATGATCTGACGAGTAGTAAACCATTTTGAAATTAGGCTCGATAAAGGAAGAATAATTCCAATAACAAGCATGTATCCGGTAACTAGCCACTGAATAGTTGCCATATTGACACGTAAGGACAACATTAGCTTGGGAAGAGCAATGTTAAGTGAAGTTTCACTTAACATTCCCACAAAGGCTCCTAATAACATTGCTACCATTGCTAGTTTAGGATGCGCAAGCTGCTTTCGTGCAGTATTGTTTTGAGTATTATCCATTATATTTCTTCACTCCTTTACTCAACGATTGATTAGTCTATCAGATTTAAATTTTTTTCGTAAGCACTTTTTTTATTCGTATGCTAAAATATGATCTGATTGTTTTAATTAGAGGAGGAAATTTCGTGGGTCAAAAGACAAAGACTGTTTACTTCTGTGCCGGTTGGTTTACAGATAATCAAAACAAGGCTTACAAGGATGCAATGGAAGCAATTAAGGAAAATCCAACGGTTGATGTAGAAAATTCATACGTTCCATTAGAGCACCAATATAAGGGATTAAGGGTTGATGAACACCCTGAGCTGCTAGAAGACCGTGAATGGGCAACAGCTACCTATAATGGTGATCGAGTTGGGGTTTCAACTAGTGACTTATTATTAGCCGTTTATATCCCTAAGGAAGAAGATGCACTTGGCATTCAGATCCTGGTTGTTATTCCGGATGAAGATTGGGGAAAACCAATTAATTTAATGAGCTGGGGAATTGCCGACCAATTTATTAAGATGTCTGAATTAGCGTCTTTTGATTTCAACAAACCATCCTTTAACTTCTATGATGGAGCTGTTTACTAATTTAATTGAGTAAAGACAAAAAGAACCGGTGTCTACCGTTTAAGATTGGTAAGGCATTGGTTCTTTTTTGTTTAAGTTTACATAATATATTTTCAATCGTTAACTTAAAAATTGATTTTCAATTTCATAAAGTAAACCATCATGATTATTATCTCGTTGGGTAATCTGGTCAGCAACTCGTTTTAAATCAGGGGTAGCGTTTTTCATTGCAAAACCGATACCACTTTCTTGGATCATTTCAAGATCATTACTAGTATCACCAAATGCAGTTACGTCAGCAAGATTTCTACCAGGAAAGTGACTAATTAGTTCCTTTAGTCCAGCTGCCTTGTTCACCCCATATGGTAAAATATCGATCCCGTAAGCACCGCTATAAGTAGCCTGAACCATCTTAGGAAAAGCGTTGTTAATGGATTGGATCACCTTTTCAATTATTGATAATTGTGGTCGACTTTTAAACCAATTTAAGTTGACGTTATATATCGGTTCGTTAACCTGTTCAAGTGACGAGAAATATTGATGATGAGGGTAGAATGGGACGGAAACATCCTTGAATTTATTGCCAATAAAGGTATTTGAAGCTCCTGAAAGCGAAAAGAGATCCGGATGATAATCTTGCTGAATAAGAAACTTAATTAAATCTTTTAATAGTGGTTGTGGATGAACATGACTAATTACATCTTGATTATTAATAACTATTCGACCACCATTTTCGGCAACGAATGTATTTACTGGGCATCTCTGGAAAATTGCTTGAACCGCATCATAGCTATTTCCTGTCGCAACAATTAGAAGAATCCCCTTATTGAAGAGTTCTTGATAATCACGGTTAAAGCGTTGACGATCAAAATAATCATTGTCGTCATATAATGTTCCATCAATATCAATCGCGATAAATTTTTGTGGTAGCATGGCGTTCTCCCTTTTATTAGAAATTAAATTCTCTAATTTATTAATTACTACTTACTATTTTACTAGAAAAGGATTAAAATAAACTATGTAAGGCGCCCTTAGTGTAATGGATAGCACATGAGATTTCGGTCCTCATGATCCGAGTTCGACTCTCGGGGGGCGCATTATTAATTACGGTAATTTACACTTGGCTTTCAGTCAGGTGTTTTTTATTATAAGCATTTTTCTCGACATTAATCTATTAAGTATGTTTATCTTATAAGTATAAGACAAACATGGCTTTATGGGGGTGTAATCTCATGAATCAAGAACAGAAAAAAGAAGCATTGGCAAAATTAACGCCAACACAATATGCGGTTACTCAAGAAGCGGCAACGGAACGGCCTTTTACGGGAAAGTATGATCATTTTGACCAACCCGGAATTTACGTAGATGTTGTCAGCGGTGAACCCTTGTTTTCTTCCTTAGATAAATATGATGCAGGATGTGGCTGGCCATCTTTCACACAGCCAATTAAGAGTCGGGCAGTTAAAGAAAAACGTGATCAGTCATTTGGAATGGAAAGAACTGAAGTCCGTAGCAAGGATGGTGATTCTCATTTAGGACATGTCTTCACTGATGGTCCACAAGATCGCGGAGGCTTACGATATTGCATCAATTCTGCCGCGTTACGGTTTATCCCGGTTGACCAATTAGCTGCTCAAGGATATGGTAAATATCAATCACTTTTCCAATAATATCTATTATAATTATAATAGTAATATTAAGGAGTGTGATGACGATGGAATTAACCGGAATTAAAGAGATTGCTAATATTGGTGCTGGAACAATGGGCCACGCGATCGCCCTCCAATTTGCAATGAATGGTTATAATGTTAAAATTTATGATCGTCAGCAAACGGGACTTCAGCGTGGTGAAGAGTTGATTCGTCATGATCTGAAAACTTTTGTGGATGCTGGAATGATCACTGAAAAGCCAGAAAAAATTTTAAACCGGCTAACCTATACAACTGATCTTACTGCTGCTTGTCAAAATGCAGATTTTGTAATTGAATCAATTGTTGAGAATGAGGAAATTAAGAAGTCAGTTTGGACGGAAATTGAGAAGATTGTTAAAGAGTCAGCAATTTTGGCAACTAACACTTCGGGATTAAGCCCAACAGCTTTACAAAGTGTCCTTCAGCATCCAGAACGCTTTGTCGTTGCCCACTTTTGGAATCCTGCACAGTTAATGCCATTAGTTGAAGTTGTTCCTGGCAAAAAGACGACTCAAGAAACGGTTGATGTTACTGTTAAGCTCATGAATAAGGTCGGCAAACATGCTGTACCGCTTAAGAAGGAGGCACTCGGTTTTGTCGGTAACCGAATTCAGCTAGCAGTCTTGCGGGAAGCCTTCCATATTATCGATGAAGGCATTGCTAGTCCAGAGGCAGTTGATGATATTGTTAAATATAGTCTCGGCCGTCGTTGGAATCTAGTTGGGCCAGTCGCTAGTGCAGATTTAGGCGGGCTGGATGTTTTTAAGAATATCAGTTCATACTTATATGCAGATTTAGCTAACGAAACCGGAACTGATCCAACGCTCGCTAAAAAAGTTTCCCAAAATGAATTAGGATTAAAGACGGGAAAGGGTTTCTTTGATTGGCAAGGGGATGCTGGTAAGAAAATCGTTGAACAACGGGACCAAGCACTCCTTGATCAGCTTAAGGACGATCAAAAATAATTATTGAAATAAAATTAGCTCTCAGAACGAATCAAATGGACAACTACATGTCTAACTGATTTTCATTGCGTCTGAGAGCTAATTTTGCTTTTAAACAAAATTATCCCTAAATTTTGACTTAGATTTAAATTATTCTCAGCAGCGAAGTGTTATTTGTATATAATAACACTTCGTAAATGTTGATATAATAGGATCACGTTTTAAATAAAATAATAGATGTGTTATTATTGTGAATAACAAAATAATAACATTACCAGTATTAGGTGGGGAAAATGAAACAATTAGTACTACCAATTAAGGATTCAAACATTCTTTCCGAAGTTCAAGACACACTCCTTCACAATTTTAAGGCTGGGCGACGAAACTACACCATCTTTCAAGTTGGTAAAGCGACATTATTGCGAGTGAGTGATGTTTTACGCTTAAAGCAATCAGATGTCTTTGAAGAAAATGGCTTGTTGCGTGAACATGCTTTTATTAAAGATAAGAAAACCGGTAAACAGAATACCTAGTATTTACGACCGGTTAACCAAGATCTATTAATGTATCAGCAATGGCTTAAAAAGATGCATTTTGAGGGAACTACCGAATGGTTATTTCCTTCAATCACGCGACCTACTAAACATATTGATGAACGCCAATTCTATAATGTTATGCACGAAGTTGGTGAGTTGTTAGATATTAATTATCTGGGAACACATACGATGCGTAAAACGGGTGCTTACCGAGTTTACGTTCAGAGTAACTATAATATTGGTTTGGTGATGAGTCTGCTAAACCATTCCAGCGAAGCTATGACACTAAAGTATCTGGGCCTTGATCAAACCAGTCGAGAACAAATGCTAAATAAGATTGATTTTGGTTAGTTTACATAATATTTTATCTATTAAAAAACAGCGGTTCTCGTTAGCAAAAACCAACGAGAACCGTTTTTCAATATTCTATTATCAATACGAACGATAATATTGTCGTGGTCGATCAGCGATCGGTCGTAAATATTTGCCAGTTGCTTTAATTGGACCATCTGCTTCATTACTTTTGTCGATTTCATAATCATCGTCAGCAGCAAATGGAACTGGAATCTGTTGTGAATTATCAACCATTGTTGTCCCATCTTGGTAGTTAATCCTTATTCAAGGCTCAACATTAAAAAGATAAACATTAAAATTAAGCGTTCCATCTGTTGAAAGCGCTTGAAGATTAATTCCACGAGCAATTGTTTCATTATTACGAAAAATTGGTGTTGCTTGGAAAATAACGTGTTTGCCATGTTCAATTGCATGACGAACTTCCGTTTCATAGATTGTCTGAAGCATCTGATTAGTAAAATCGGTTTCTGTAAAGAGGTTTCGTGGATTGTCTTGATCACCAACGGCACTTGGTTGATACTTACCAGTTATTTTATTAAGACCGGCTGTTAATGAATAAGCGATTAAGTGACCACGATTATAAATCAACAGACCATTGCGATTAGGATGCCAACCAGCAGGTTCAACGGTTTGCTGAACTCGTAAACTAGTGTTGGCATGATTCCGTTGTTGAAGGAATGCGGTATTACTAGCCGATGTCCGTTGCTGAGCATCAAGTTGTTGATAGTTAACATGGTTTGTTTTCCATGACTTAGGGTTCAATGTCGATTTGCCGTTATTTAAATAAATAATCGGATATCGACCAGAATGATAATTTAATTGTGCCAGCATCTGTTTTTGCTGACTAGTGATTCCGCCAACAGTATTTGATGATCGATGATCGTAATTTTGTTGAAAATGATGTCGTAATTGGAGTTTCTGATAATATGGATAGCCATATGCAACGCCAATCCCAATGCCAAATCCAATGATAAATAATAAGCCAATCTTAATTGCTTTAATTAGCCGCAAAAGAATTTTCTCCTTAGTAATTCAAAGTATTTGTATTTTAGTTAAGTCAGTAGTGAGGAGTCAAGTTGCTAAAAACAAATTTACAAATATTTAATTACTAAAGTTGAGTCTATGTATGGAAGGATAATTGAGTAAAAAATGAGTGCCGGGGTATTTTTAAATATCTCTAGCATTAAAACTATAATTTTAATGACAGGTTGATATCATAATTAGAGAACCCCCTATTTAAATAATCAGTCACAAACCTTGACTATTTTTATTGGTTAATTACATTCCACTGTCATATTAAATTGTTTACTTAGCAATAATATGCTTAATTTTGAAAGTCATAATCTATTATAAGTTTAAATATCGTGATCTTGAACGGGTGCTTTTGGTGCATGGTTCATCCATTCGATGACGTATAATATTTGGGCTCAAATTGCTTTATTAATTAGATTGGCAAATACTTATGATCTCAGAAGTCACTTGATTCTAATTAACGGTAACTTATAACTTTCTTGGATTGCTGGTATATCAACAGTTCTTGACATATCAGCCTTAGCCATTATTCTTTGCTTAAGCAAGACCAATAATCCGCAAACTATATTTGCTGCTATATAAAATATAAAGCAGTTGTTTCGTATGTCGGCTACATATTCCTAATGTAAGAAGTTGCACAGGACTACAGACTTAATCTTTAGTTTAGACCGATATTACTACTAAACTAATAAGCCAATTTTATTCTCATGATTGCTGTTAGATGAGGGTTTATCTAGAGAGTAGGGTATATAAAAACTACACCTCCCCTCCCCGTCCATCTTCAGGTAAAGGCTCCTCTGAGTTAGAATCAAGAAATCGTAATAACAATTTACCGGTTTCCTTATGGCGGTAGTGATATTGGTTTTTCAATGAGGGCTCTTGTAGGAGTTGTTTTAAGATTTCCTTCAAATCGATATTTCTTGCTAATACATCTAGGATTAGGGCTAAGTTCTTAACTTGTCGGCGGTCTTGTCGCATTAATTGAAGGTGTTTAGCGAAGCTATCTGCGTCAAAGGATTCTAGGTTAGCTAATTCTATTGTATGCAAGTAATCTTGAAGTAGACCTTTATCATAAGACTTAAGTAGCTTGTCTATTAGCTGCTTTTGGCTCATTACTGTAACTAAATAGCTAAGTGCCTCAAATGTTTTCTGAGCATTAAATTTTTCAAAATTAATTTGGGCTAGTTTAATTGAATCTCGTCTATCGTTTACGGGAAAATTATTATTATCGCTAAAATGTTGGGTAAGCTGTCCTTGAAGTTGTTCTAATTTCATTAACATAATAACAGGGTTATCGATTGTTATCTGATCAGTATCATTTTCCTTAACCAGAGAAACATTATCAGGCCAAACAACCACACCAGTTTTTAAATTAACCACATAATTAGCTAGCGGTTATAATTCTGGATATTGGGCTAGCACCTTCTTATTAGACCGGATCGCATTAGCCGTGGCAATCGCTTTATCTAGTTCTTTCCAGCGACGGACTTGCTCGCCAAATTCTTTGATGAAGATCCCTTTATTCGTGTTAAAGTAATGCCTTTCATTATCAATGTCGATTGCGATAGCATAATACTTTCGGTCTTTCGATTTTAATGGACTTTGGTAATCTTCATTTGAAACGTTAACAGATGAAGATTTAGGCTTATTAGGTACCAACTTTCGCAAGTTCTTACTTTCTAAATCCAGATAGTAAAAGCGCTCAATCTTTTTATTGGCAAATAGTGTTGGATAGTTAAATTTTAATTGCGGAAATTCTGTATTCATCCTTTGAATTGTTTCCCATTGGTAATGATCGCTCTCTTTCCGCGTAAAGTGGTGTTTAGTAGTCCAATAATTTTTGTTACCCTTACTAGAACGATAGACTAGTTCAAATGTCATTTTATTTCTCCTCTGAACGTTTGTTCGCTAAAATATATTTTAGCAAATTTGTTCCTCTTTTTCGAACAAATATTCGTAAAAGTACAAAAATTCAAGCAATGGTTGGATATTCTTAGCTAATGCATTATCTTTTTTAACTTCTTTCAATTTTCTTTCTTGATCTTCTTGCCAACTCACTACGCTTCTGGTAATATAATTCATGTTGTGCGACACAACCCGTCAACGGGAAATAGCTCAGCTTGGTAGAGCACCTGGTTTGGGACCAGGGGGTCGCAGGT
>ENA-UOJG01002513-UOJG01002513.1-human-gut-metagenome-genome-assembly--contig:-C47-NODE-2513-length-15339-cov-21.472128_pt1 | contig 15339 bp, 20 predicted proteins | sample MGYA00242340_ERZ723887 | MGnify/ENA metagenome assembly ERZ723887 | reverse complement strand
TTTTTTATCTCCTGTCCGGCCGTTTCTTTTGCTTATTTCCACAGCGATGCGGGGTAGAGACCCGCCTCGGTCAGACGGCGGACGGCCTCCACCACGCCGGGTTTGTCCTCCCGGTAGGTCATGCCGTACCACATGTCCCCGCTGCGCATCACGTCCACGCTGCACAGGCCCTCACGCAGCAGCCGCCCTACCAGATTCGGCACCAGCATCTCCGCCTGCGGGTTCTCGCGCAGGCCCTCCGCCAGAAAGTCCGGAAAGCGCCGCTCTATCTCCCCGAAGATCGCCGGGGTGAAGCCCCAGAAGTTCATCGACACCGTGCAGTCCTCCGCCAGCGGCACAAAGCTCGACCCGCCGTCCGGACTGTAGGCCGGACCCTCCGGCAGACGCACGACGCAGGTCCGCTCCTCTATGTGCTCCAGCCGGCCCCCGCTCGTCCGGCACACGCCCCGGCACACCTTGCCGCTCGGCGTCACCGTATTGCCCAGCTTGTAGCCCACCATCGCAAAGCGCATCGGCCGGGCGGATTCGTCCACTCGGCTCAGCCAGTCGTATATCATCCGGTAGGCCCCGGGGCCGTAAAAGTCGTCCGCGTTTATCATCGCAAAGGGGCCGTCCACCGCCTCGCGGCAGCACAGCAGCGCGTGTGCCGTCCCCCAGGGCCGCACCCGCCCCTCCGGCACGGCATAGCCCGGCGGCAAAAGCCGCTCCAGGCTCTGGAACGCATAGGCCGTCTCTATATGACCGGAGACCCGCCGGCCTATCGCCTCCTCAAAATCCTCCAGCATCCCGGGCGCTATCAGGAACACGACCTTCTTGAAGCCCGCGCGGACTGCGTCGTACACTGAATAGTCTATGATGAATTCTCCGTCAGGCCCGACGGGGTCGATCTGCTTCGGACTGCCGTAGCGGCTGCTGAGCCCCGCGGCCAGTATCACGAGCGTCGGCTCGGCCATAAAATGCTCCTCCTCTCGGTGCTTTGACCTGGTACATGATATTCTACCAAAGTCAGGCGAAAAAGTCACCATATTTGTGCGCCTGATGAATTTTTTTGCCCCGGCTGCGGAAAACTGCCCATGAAAGGACGTGTTGCCTATGCCAAGACGCTTGGGAGCGCAGACGCTCATGCTGCAAATACAGCCCTCTATCCTGGCCGGCGCGGCCGTAGCCGGGAAAAAGGAGGGCGAAGGTCCATTGGGCCGGAGCTTCGATTACATCTGCCAGGACGCCTACTTCGGCGAATCCAGCTGGGAAAAGGCCGAGAGCGCCATGCTCCGCCGCGCCTTCGAGCTGGCCTGCGACAAGGCCGGCGCCGCGCCCTCCGAGCTGGACTTCATCCTCTCCGGGGACCTGCTCAACCAGTGCGCCGGTTCCGCCTATGCCCTGCGCGACCTCTCTCCGCCATATTTCGGCCTTTACGGCGCCTGTTCCACGATGGCGGAGTCCCTTCTGCTGGGCTCCCTCCTTCTGGACGGAGGCTGCGGCAAAAAAGTTGCCGCCCTCACGAGCTCACATTTCTGTTCCGCGGAGCGGCAGTTCCGCTTCCCGCTCGAATACGGCAGCGTCCGAACCCCCACCAGCCAGTGGACCGTCACGGGCGCGGGCGCGCTCATCCTCGCGGACAAGGGGCCGGGACCCTATGTCACCTGCGTCACGCCCGGGCGCATCGTGGACGCCGGCATCACGGACTCCAACAACATGGGCGCAGCCATGGCCCCCGCCGCCTGCGACACCCTCGCCGCGCACTTTTCCGACACGGGCCGCGCCCCCTCATACTATGACGCCGTCATCACAGGCGACCTCGGCCTCCTGGGACGGGACATCGTCCGCGAGCTCATGGGTATGCAGGGCTTCGACCTCGGCCCCGCCTACACCGACTGCGGCGTCCTCATCTACGACGCCGCCGCCCAGGACGCCAAGGCCGGAGGCTCCGGCTGCGGCTGCTCGGCCTCCGTCCTCGCGGGACACATCCTCCGCTGCCTGCGCGAAGGGGTCTGGAAGCGGGTGCTCTTCGCCGCCACCGGCGCGCTCATGAGCCCCACCACCACGCTCCAGGGCGAGAGCATCCCAGGTATCTGCCACGCCCTGGCGCTCGAGAATGTGAGGTGCTGATTTGGAGATACTCACCGCCTGTCTCAAGTCCTTCGCCGTCGGCGGGGCGCTCTGCGCCCTCGGCCAGCTGCTCATAGACAGGACGCGGCTCACGCCCGCGCGCATCCTGACCGCCTACGTCGTCGCGGGCGTGCTGCTCGGCGCCGTCGGGCTCTATGAGCCGCTGGCAGAATGGGCCGGCGCCGGGGCCTGCGTCCCGCTGACCGGCTTCGGCAACACCCTGGCCCGCGGCGTCCGCGAGGCCGTGGAGGAAAAGGGCGTCCTCGGAGCCTTCACGGGAGGCATAACCGCCTCCGCCGCCGGCATCGCCGCCGCCGTTTTCTTCGGCTTCCTGACAGCCCTTATCTTCAAACCGAAGGACAAATCATAAGGTGCTTGCCCACGGGGTTTTGAGAAAAAACTCCGTGGGTTTTCGGCGTTTTCGGTGTATTATAGGGCAAAGGGGGGAGAGATGTGCGCGAGGCGGAGATCATAGAGCTCATCCGCTATGTCGTCTCGCCCATCCTGCCCGCCGGGCGGGGCTGTCGGGCGGAGCGCCCGCCGGAGCCCTGCTCCGGGACATCTCGGACGAGGACTATGAATATGTGTTCGGCTTCTCCATGCCGCCGGGGGCGGGGGATGCGAGCGGCTATTTCCGCTACGCCTGCGAGCTCCTCATGCCGGGCTGCGCCATGTATTCCATCCTCAACTACACGCACAGGATGCCCGGCCTCAACTTCCCGGCCAAGAGCGCCTGGGACTTCCGCGCGGAGGGCATGTTCGCCCAGGGCAGCTTTAACACGGTGCAGAACGAGCTGTATTTCACGCCTTGACAGCGCCCGGCGCGGGTGATACCCTGGACCGGGGTGCTGTTTTATGGAAAAGCTCTGGGAATACTACCTCCCGCCCGAGGGCTCCGGTGCGGACTACGCCGTCCGCGTCGAGGGCGACGAGCTGGAGCCCTATGTCAAAAGGGGCGGCGTGGCGCTCATCGAGCGCGGCGCCGAGATACGCGACGGGGACGTCGGCCTCTTCTTCGCTGAGGGGGAGATGCTCTTCCGCCAGTACTGCGAGGACTGGGCCGGGAACGTCTATCTCTTCGCCGTGAACCGGCGGCGGAGCGAGCTTGACCTCCGCCTGCCCAGGTGCGAGGGGAAGCCCGTCTGCTCCTTCGGCCGGGTCATCCTGGACAGAGAAGTGCCGCTGCCCTGAGAAATATATCGGGCGGACGCCGAAAACAGCGTCCGCCCGCTTTTTATTTGAGATACGTCGTGCGCGGGGTGTAGAAGCTCTCGCCGGGTTCCAGGTGGAGGCTCAGGAAGCCCTCGTCGCTGCCCGCGGCTATGAGCTGGCGGATGACCTGGGGCTCGCCGGAGTAGTCGGCCGTATAGTCCTCGAACACGGCCCAGGCCGCGCCCGCCGCAGATATCTCCTCCGGCATCTCCTCCGGCGCGTACTCCGTGCGGCTCAGGAGCGCGCCCTCCGCGGAGTAGAGCAGCACGGCCAGCTTTTCCGAGGGGCGGCGGCCCTCGACCTCGAGCGTGATGTCCATGCCGTAGCCGCGCTCGCCCTTCTTCGCGCTCTCGCAGCTTTCCGAGAGCGAGTGGGTCATGCTGCCCATGTTCGCCGACACGCCCTCGCCGGGGACAAGGTAGACGCGGCCGTCCGCCTGCTGGTACACGGGGTTGCAGTAGGCCGACATGCGCCCGGCGCCGCTGTCGGCAAAGAGCTTGCCTGTGAGCACGGTGGTCTCCATGTCATCCGAGACGTTTATGCTCAGATGGACGTCCGCGAGCTTGTCGCCGTAGTCGCTGCCGGTGCAGCTCTCGCCGTCCTTCTCATAGCGCGCGGCGATAAAGGCTATGCCCTCGATGGGAAAGCTGGTCTTGCCGTCCACTACTTCGGCATAGATGCGCCGGGTGTATTTTGCGGCGTCCTCGCGGGATATCTCGCCGCCGCCCGACAGGGAGGAGGCGTTGTCCTGGACGTAGGCCTCGAAGTCGAAGCTGTCTATATAGTTCTCGGTGATGTACACGCCCACGAGCCTGTCGGCATCTGCGGGCTCGCCCTCCTCGCGGAGCAGCGAGCAGCCCGGGAGCATGAGGGAGAGGGCGAAAATGAGGGCGATGGCGAGTTTCTTCATGTGTATGTCTCCTTTTTATGCGGGCTCGGTGAAAATAGAGGGGGGACCCCCGGCGAGGGTCCCCCCCTCGGACCCCCTCCTGCGCTTTTATGGGCATGGGGTATTCCGCGCTCTGCGGAGCGCGGCCAGGGGGCGCTGCCCCTGGACCCCGCCGCCTTTTGTAAAAGGCGGGCGAAAACTTCGTGCTTTGGCGCGGAGCGCCGTCAGACGAAGAGGTCGTTGTCATCCTTGAGCCGCTTGTGCGCGGCTACGAGCCTTGCGCCCAGCAGCACGGCGAAGCAGCAGATGAGCGCGCTCACGGGGAAGTTCACCGAGAGCAGGCTCACGCCCAAGGGCCTCGCCAGCACATTGGCCAGCTCCACCGCCGCGGAGAGCAGCAGCATCGCCGCGAGCGCCGCGGCGCAGAACCGCGAAAGCCTGCCCACCGCCTCCATCACGGCGGAGCTCAGCTCGCCGTCCAGGTCGTAGCGCCGGAGCGCGGCCAGCGTGAGCGTGCAGGCCGCCACGCCCAGCCCGGACGAGATGAGCGAGAGCGCGATCTGCATGATCGCCGCCGCGCCCATCGTCTCAAAGCGCAGGATGAGGACAGCCGCGCCCAGAGTTGCGCCCGCGCCGTAGGCAAAATACAGCGCCGCAGCGCAGACGCCCCAGCCGCACAGCCGCAGGAGCGGCCTGCCCTCAGCCGAGCAGCAGGCCCGCAGTATCCGCAGTCCGGCCCAGGCCAGCAGCGCCGCCCACACCGCCGAGGGCTGCACCGCCTCCGAGGCCATGAGCCCATCCATGTTCAGCGGGCTCCTCATCACCGCATACACCAGCCCCGCGCAGACCAGGAGCAGCAGGTCCTCCGGCCTCGCCCGCCGCCGCAAAAGCTGGACTATGAAGCCCAGCGCGGGCAGCGCCGCCAGTACCAGGCACACGCTCTCCGGCGTCTCGCCGTCCATGCCCGCAGTCAGCGCCTGTATCTGCGCAAAGGGGAACCAGAGCCGCCCGAGCGCCGACTCCGCCTGCGAGACCGAGAACAGGTACACAGAGCAGCCCGCCACCGCCGCCGCGGCGCAGAGGATGAGGCAGCGCGAGGGACTGAGCACAGTCTTTTTGTCGCCTTTCATTCTTCTTCCTCCTCTAGTTTGCCGTCGAATTTCAAAATGTCGCCCACGTCACATTCGAGGTGATAGCAGATGCGGTTTATCGTCCCGAACCTCACGCCCCGGGCCTTGCCCGAGCGCAGGATGGAGAGGTTCGCCTCCGTTATCCCCACCTTGGCGCAGAGCTCCTTCGCCGTCATGCCGCGCTGACGCAGGACCTCGTCCAGATGCACCCGTATCGCCATCAGACAAAAAGGTCGTTGTCGTCCCGCAGCCTCTTGTGCGCTGTGATGAAGCGGGAGACTATGAGCGCAGCCAGGCAGAACAGCAGCTGGAAGATGGGGAACTCCACGTTCACACTGTTCTCGCCCCGGGTGTTGATGAAGATGAGCTTCACGAGGTTCGCCGCTAGGCTCGTGAGCAGGATGGCAGTCACGGCGCGGACGCTGTAGCGGTAGAAGCCGCGGGCCTGCGCCACGGTCTCGTCCGTGAGTTCGCCGCCCTCGCCCAGGCTGTTTGTGAGCCGCAGCCCCAGCAGGCAGCCGTAGGCGGTTATGCAGTTCGAGGCCACGGAGGCCGCGCCGTCCGCAAAAGCCGCGAGCGTGAAGCGCTCAAAGAGCGAGGCGAGCACCGCAAAGACCGTGACCCCCGCGAGGGCGGCAAAGAGCATCCCGATAAGCAGGACCACGATGCGCACCAGCTTCACGAGCCGCCTGTCGTCCGAGGCGCTGAAGTACCGCAGCAGCCGCAGCGCCAGCCAGGTCACGAGCACGGCGAAAAGGCCCATCTGCGCAAAGGCGGAGTATATCGAGCGGTGCGAATCCAGCGCCCGGCCGATGAGCACCAGCAGCACGGCGCTCAAAAGCGCGAGCAGCCAGTCCTCGCGCCAGGGCCTCCGCCGCCGCGAGAGCAGGAAGAGCGCCCCGGCCGGTATCAGGCACACCAGCACATACAGGATTATCGCCAGAATGCGCCAGACCGCGCCCGTCTTCGCAATGTCCCAGAGCAGGTCCACAAAATACCCGCAGGGCAGCTTGAACGCCAGCTCGACGAGCCCCGGCTGCGCCGCCAGCGCCGCGCAGACCCCGAGCCCCAGCGCCGCCGCCAGCGCTATGAGCTGCCAAAACCTCTTCTCCGCCATGTCTATTCCTCCTGAATTATCGCAAAACAATAATTTTCTGCTTTCAGTCTAACAGCTCAATTATCGTTTGTCAATAATTTTTTGCCGGACAAAAAGCTCCCCCTTGTTCAGGGGGAGCGGTTTTCAGCCTTTGCGCTGCGGCGGGGGAGGGGGGAAGTCGAGTATCTTCCTGATGCAGAGGGCGTAGACCGTGACGCTGGCGATGGGGCCGAGGATATCGGAGACGGGCTCGGCCCAGAAGGCGGCGCGCGCTCCGAAGGCCGTGGGCAGCCAGAACAGCGCGGCGAAGTAGACGAGCTTGCGCCAGGCCGAGAGCGGCAGCGCCAGCTTCACCTGGGCCATGCCCGTGAAGCCGTCCACGAGGGCGTACTGCACGCCGAGGGGGATGATCGCGAGCGTACACACGTGGATGGCCGAGAGCGCCTCCTCCGCGAGCCCGGCCTCAGTTGTGAAGAGGCGCACGAAGAGCCCGCCGCCCAGCCGCGCGAGGGCGAACATCAGCGTCGTGTATCCGACGCAGAGCAGCGCGATATGCTTCTGCGCCTCGAGGATGCGGTCGCGCCGGTGCGCGCCGTAGTTGAAGGCGAGGATGGTCTGCGTCCCGCCCGAGATGCCGCCCAGCGGCATCGTCACGACCAGCATGAAGCTCTGCGCGATGGTGGCGCAGGTGATGAGCCTGTCGCCCAGCTCCGGACCGCCGTAGCTCTGCAGAACGGCGTTCATGGAGATTATCATGACGCTGTCCACGAAGATTATGAGGAAGGGGGAGATACCGGTCAGCAATATGCGGCCGATGAGTCTCATGCTGTAGCCCCCGAAGCCGATGCGCACGGGGACCTTCTTCCCGAAGAGCACGCAGAGGACATAGACGCAGCTGGCCAGCTGGGAGATGACCGTAGCGAGCGCCGCGCCCGCGACGCCCATGTCAAAGACGAAGATGAACAGCGGGTCCAGCACGATGTTGAGCGCCGCGCCGAGCACGACGGAGAACATGCCCTTCTTTGCAAAGCCCTGGCTGATGATGAACTGGTTCATGCCGAGGGAGAGGAGGTTGAAGGCCGTGCCTGCAAGGTAGATGGAGAAATACTCCTCTGCGTAGGGGTAAGTCACGTCGCTGGCGCCGAAGAACATGAGCATCGGCCGGCGGAGCGGGTAAACCGCCGCCGTCAGGACGAGGGCGCAGACGCACAGGACGAGGAAGCTGTTGGCGAGGATGCGCCGGGCCTCCTCCGGTCTGCCCGCGCCCATATTGATGCTCATGAGCGGCGCCCCGCCCACGCCCACCAGAAAGGCAAAGGCCCCGAGCATGGTCACGACAGGCCCGCAGACGCCGACGCCCGCGAGCGCGGTCTCGCCGGTTACGGGGATATTGCTTATGTAGATGCGGTCCACGATGCTGTAGAGCACGCTGACGAACTGCGCCAGCATACTCGGGAAGGCGATCCGCCAGACGAGCGGACGGACAGGGTCGCGGCCGAGGTCGTTCTGCTTTTTCACGGCGATGCTCCATTCCAAAGTTCTGCCCGGCCCGCCGGGCAAGTGACATTATAGCCCGTTTTCCGCGCAATGCAAGCCCGGGGCGAGGAACAGAGGGTGTTGACAAGTATACTTGGCAGCGGTATAATGGCGGCGCAAAGAAAACTTGGCACGCAAAGGGGACCCGGCAATGAACAGGGAAGAGATATTGGCAAAGAGCAGAAGCGAGAACGCGGGCCGCTCCGATGAGCGCGAATTGCAGATAATGGCAAGAGCCTCGAAGCTGGGCATGTCGGTCGGCGCGCTCATGGCGGCGATCACCGCGCTGTTTTCGCGGGCGGTAGATGAGCCGCTGCTCGGGCTTTCGGCCTGGGCGCTGTATTTCGGCATGTACGGGAGCCGCCAGCTTTACCACTACGTCAAGACCGGGGAGAGGCTGAGGCTTATCCAGGCGGCGGCGGGCATCGTGCTCGGCCTGACCTTCTTTGCCGGGATGTTCGCCATGGGGCTGTCAAAATGAGGGCAGAGACGCCGCTGGTTCTGAAAAACAGGCTGAGGGAATACCGCGCCCGGGCGGGGCTTTCGCAGGCGCAGCTTGCGGAGCTGGTGGGCGTGTCGAGGAACACGATCAGCTCCATAGAGACGGGGCAGTTCAATCCCACGGCCAAGCTGGCGCTCATACTGTGCATCGCGCTCGACGCGAAGTTCGAGGAGCTCTTCTATTTCGACTGAGCCCGCCCGCAGGGGCGAAACTCTGCGAGGCTTGGGGACAAAATGAGGAGCCGACGGGGAAAACCCATCGGCTCCTTTGCTGTCGTATCCGCTCAGGCCTTCTCGAAGGCGTCCTTGCCCATGCCGCAGACGGGGCAGACCCAATCGGCGGGGACGTCTTCCCAGGCGGTGCCGGGGGCCACGCCGTTGTCGGGGTCGCCGACGGCGGGGTCGTACTCGTAGCCGCAGACGCAGACGTACTTATCCATTCTCTTCGCTCCTTTTCGTTTACTTTATTTCAAAATACAACTCAGCCAAAATAACGGGCCAGCAGACCCTCGAAAGCCTTGCCGTGGCGGGCCTCGTCGCGGGCCATCTCGTGGACGGTGTCGTGGATGGCGTCGAGATTCAGCTGCTTGGCCAGCTTGGCCAGCTCGAACTTGCCGGCGGTGGCGCCGTTCTCGGCCTCAACGCGCATCTCGAGGTTCTTCTTGGTGCTGTCCGTCACGACCTCGCCCAGCAGCTCCGCGAACTTCGCCGCGTGCTCGGCTTCCTCGTATGCCGCCTTCTCCCAGTACAGGCCGATCTCCGGGTAGCCCTCGCGGTGCGCCACGCGCGCCATCGCCAGGTACATGCCGACCTCGGTGCACTCGCCCTGGAAGTTCATCCTCAGACCTTCGATTATCTCATCGGGAGCGCCCTTCGCCACGCCGACGACGTGCTCCGCCGCCCAGCTCAGCTTGCCCTCTTCCTGCTTCTTGAACTTCTCCGCCGGAGCCTTGCACTGCGGGCACTTCTCGGGAGGGGTGTCGCCCTCGTGCACATAACCACATACGCTGCAGATCCACTTTGCCATTTTTCTTTTCCTCCTAATCGATTTATCGTTTGAATTTGTAAACACCTTATGTAAAAAACGGCTATGTGGCCGTTTTTTGCCCCTTTAAACAGCCCCGGCAGGTCCCCGAAAAGCTCAGGGCGTGGCCCGTCACCGAGCCGCCCGTCTCCCGCTCGACCTCCCGGTCCAGCGAGCTCAGACTGGGCGAGCACACGTCCAGCACGCTCCCACACTCCGAGCAGATGAAGTGCGCGTGCGGCCGGGTCTCCGCGTCGTACCGCTCCTGGCCCGCGACCGTCCCTACGCTCACCGCTGAGCCGTCCTTCACGAACATCGCCAGGTTCCTGTACACCGTCCCCAGGCTCAGGTCCGGGTACTCCGGCTTCAGCCGCGTATACAGCATCTCCGCGCTCGGGTGCTCCGTTGTGTTCCGCAGCGCCTCATATATCGCTTCGCGCTTTTTGCTGTATTTCCGCGCCTCCATCGCCGCCTCCTAAAACGATAATAATTATTATTTCCGAAATGATATTAGCACAGCTCTCGCGTTTTGTAAAGGGGGTGACGCAAAATTTTTTCACTTTTTTTCGGGCGGCGAGGCCCGGCGCAGATTCGACGAGATATCCGCCAGCGCCGCCGCGGCCTCCATGTCGCAGCGGCGGGCCATGTCCGCTATCGACAGCATCCCCACCAGCTTCCCGCCCTCCACTACGGGCAGGCGCCGCACCTGGTCCCCGCGCATCAGCCGCGCAGCCTCCGAGACCTCCAGCTCCGGAGCCGCCGTCACCACGCCCCGCGTCATTATCTCGCCTATCTCCAGCGTCCGCGGGTCCGCCCCGGCAGCCACGCAGCGCAGCACGATGTCCCGGTCCGTCAGCATCCCCTTGAGCTTGCCCTTGTCGTCCGTCACCGGCAGCGCACCGAGGTTCATCCGCTTCAAAAGCCGCGCCGCCGCTATCACGGGCTCGCGCTGGCCTATCGTCACCACCCGGCCCGACATTATCTCCGATACCTTCATTATAAAATACACCTCCCGGTACGTTCTACTCGGATTCTTGACGCACCGGGAGGCAAATATTCAATTCTCCGCCACAAGTTTCAAAAGCGCCGGGCCCACCGCGTCCGCATACAGCCGCACCGCCGTCAGCGCCTCCGGCAGCGTGTTCCCGCTCGAGCCCACCTCCAGGATCATCGAGCCCGTCGTCAGGTGCTGGTTATAGCGCTCCTGCGTCACCGTGACCGGGCGCGCCAGGGTCGGGTACTTCGCGTTCACCGCCTGCTGCAGATAGAGCGCAAGGCGCAGGTTTTGCTCCCAGTTCGGATGGCTGAGGCCACCTTCGCCCGTCCCCACCAGCATCATCAGCTGCGACGAGGCCTGGCCGTCCAGCTCTGCCATCGTCTTGTACACCACGTCGTCCCCGCCCAGCGCGTCCCGGTGCAGGTCTATCACCACCGCTATATCCGGGTACTCCGCCAGATACGCCTCCACCGCCGCGCCCGAGCGGTTGTAGGAGCCGGTGTAGCTCGGGTAGTCGTATATCTCCCGGTCGTGCAGGACCGTGAGGCCCTGCTCCTCCAGCGCCGCGGCCAGCTCGTCTCCCACGCGGATGACGTTCAGCTCCTTGTCCTCCGTCCGGTAGCTGTCCGAGGCCTCGTACATGTGGAGCCGGTCCGGCGTATAGGCCTCGCTGCCGTGCGTGTGCACGATAAGCACCTGCGGCCCCTCCGAGGGCAGGACCTGAGTCGGCCCCAGGCGCACCAGCTCGCCCACGTCGATCTCATAGCTGGTCGAGTTCTTTATCGAAAGGCCGCTGTAGATAGTCGTCTCCACGATGTTGGCGGAGCTTTCCGGGGCGGCCTCCTCGGGCTCCGGGCTCGGCTCCGGCGAGGCTCCGGGCTCCGGACTCGGACTGAAGCTGAAGCTGAGCTCCGGCTCCGGCGAGGCGCTCTCCGCCGCCGCGGACTCCCGGGGACCCAGCTCCAGCTCCAGGCTGGCCGTCACCATCCGCCCGCCCAGGACCTCGCCCAGCCGCGCCGCCAGCGCCTCACCGGCCCCGCTCACCGTCAGCGCACGCGCTCCCAGCAGCAGTACCCCCGCCGCGGCCAGCTTTTTCGCCCAGCCCATCGCCTCACCCCCTCATGCAAGAATATGCCCCCGACCCTGCGAAAATTACCCCCATACTTGCGCGCGGAGCGCGTTCGTGCTACAATATCTACCCCGCGGACGGGGCGGAATTTCCGCCGGGCGCGGGCTCAGATAGACATAACAACTTTTGCGCTTTTTCGCGGGAGGAAAGACTTATGGAGCACATATTCAGGCCCCGCGGCGTCTGCTCGCAACTCATGCGGGTGGAGGTCGAAAACGGGATTATAAAAAAAGTTGAGGTCAAGGGGGGGTGCAACGGCAACCTGAAGGGCATTTCCAGCTTGATTGTGGGGATGGACGCCCGGGAAGCCATTTCCAGGATGGAGGGTATCCGCTGCGGATTCAAGCCCACTTCCTGCCCCGATCAGCTCGCAAAAGCGTTGCGGGAGTGTCTCGAAAAAGACTCAAATTGATTTACATAATATCTCGAAACCATTACAAAGGTAACAAAATTCGAGCTTTTTGTCACCCAAACTTGCGTGATTGCAAAAAAATTTACGTCGATTTCCGGCGAAACTGAAAAGTTCGGCACAAAGCACAACACAATATGTAGATGATTCGACAAAATACGCCCAATTTATCCATATGATGTGGTGGCCTTGTTAACTATAATTAAATTTCGGAAACTCTGTTTGTCTAAAATGCCGATTGAATATAACTTGCATTTTTGACTATAATTATTGCAGAAGAGTTACGGAAGCCCGCGGCGCGGGCGGAAGTGACACGGCTTGGACAAACTGAGGTGTACAATGGCCAGAAACAGGAAATTGGATATAGTCCTGCTCGCGGCGACCTGTCTGCTGTGCCTGACGGTGAGCGGTTCCTTCGTGATGAAGGGCGGGGCGGAGGCGGTCTATGAGCCGCCCGCTTGGGAGCTCGAGCTCGAGGCCGAGGAGCCGCAGAACTCGGGCGAAGCGGTCCCCGCAGACCCGGAGGGCGCCGAGTTCAGGACCGAGAGCGGGCTCAGGCTCGTCCCTCTCTACATAAACGGCGCGCTCTACGGCGCGTGCCGTCTCGTGGACGACAAGGCGCGGATCTCCCTCGAGGAGTTCGCGGATGCCGCCGGGCTCGAGCTCGACGAAGAGACCTCCACCCTGGGCGGGCTCAAGCTCGAGCTGGACGCGGAGGGAGAATATTTCTGCGTGTCGGGCAGATACTTTTACCTCGACGGCGGGCTCGCTGAGGATGGCGGCGAGGAGCTCTGGCCCCTCTCCGAGCTGGGACGGGCCTTCGGCTTCACCGTGGTCTGGGACAGCGCTTCGGACAGCCTCAACGTGGACACTACCCGGCCCGAAGCCCTCATCTCCGGGGACGAGTTCTACGCCGAGGAGGACGTGTACTGGCTCTCCCGCATCATCTACGCAGAGGCGGGCAACCAGTCGCTCGAGGGTATGCTCGGCGTGGGCGACGTCGTCATGAACAGGGTCGCCTCCGCGGCCTTCCCCAACACGGTCTACGAGGTCGTGTTCGACAAGCGCTACGGAGTGCAGTTCTCGCCCGTCGAGACCGGCAGCATCTACCTCGAGCCGCCGGAGGACTGCGTCATTGCGGCGAAGCTCTGCCTTGAGGGATATGACATCGTCGGCGGCAGCCTCTACTTCGTGAACCCGGACATAGGCGTCTCCGGCTGGTTCCGGCAGACCAGGACCTACGTCACCAGCATAGGCGACCACGACTTCTACGCCTGATTGAAATTTCCGGCGAAATGTGATATAATACCGGGCGCTGTATGCGTCCGGTATTACTTTTTGTGGGGTGAGCTTATGGAGGAGATCCTGCGCGAGGGCTTTGCTGAGCTGGGCATCGCGCCGCCGGAGGATGCCGCGGCAAAGTTCCGGGGATACTACGAGCGCCTGGCCGAGACGGGCTCCGTCATGAACCTGACGGCCATCGAGGGAGAGGGTCCCGTGGCGCGGCTGCACTTTCTGGACAGCGCCGCACTTTTGAGCCTGGCGGACTTTTCCGGCAGGCGCGTCATAGACGTGGGGACCGGCGCGGGCTTTCCCGGGCTGCCCCTGGCCATACTGAGGCCGGACGCGCAGTTCACCCTGCTCGACAGCCAGGAAAAACGCATGGGCTTCCTCTCGCGGACGCTGGAGGAGCTGGGAGTCGCAAACGCCGCCTGCGCCTGCATGAGGGCCGAGGAGGCCCCGGGGGACTGGCGCGGGAGCTTCGACATAGCCGTGAGCCGGGCGGTGGCGCGGCTGAACGTCCTGTGCGAGCTCTGCCTGCCCTTTGTGAAGGTGGGCGGGCTCTTCATCGCCATGAAGGCCGAGGACTGCGCCCAGGAGCTGGAGGAGGCCCGGAACGCCGCCGAGGTCCTGGGCGGCGCGGAGCCTGAGCTGCGGCGCTACCGCCTGCCCGGGACGGACATAGTCCGGGCGGCCGTCCTCATAAAAAAGCTCCGGCCCACGCCGGAGAAGTACCCGCGGCGCTGGGCCAAGATTTCCCGGCAGCCGCTCTAGGAACAAACGCGGCCGCGGCCGCGTCTTATCCCTATGGAGGTTTTGACATGAAAAAGCTCATTTCACTTCTGCTGGCGGCCTGCCTCTTCTGCGGGGCGGTCCCGGCCCTGGCGCTGGACGCGGGCGAGGCCCGGGCAGTCATCGGCGCGGACCTCACGGACGAGCAGATCGCCGCGGTGTACGCCAGCTTCGGCGTGGAGCGCGGCTCCGTCACCGAGCTGCGCGTCACGAACGCGGACGAGCGCAAGTACCTCGAGGGCTATGTGGACGAAGCCCTCATCGGGACGCACTCCATCTCCTGCGTATACATCGAGGTCCTGGACGAGGGAGAGGGCCTCGAGGTATCTACCTCGAACGTGAACTGGTGCAGCTCCGAGATGTACGTCTCCGCGCTGGCGACGGCGGGCGTCTCGGACGCGCGGATAATCGTTGCGGCGCCCTATGAGGTCTCCGGCACGGCGGCGCTGACGGGGGTCTATCTCGCCTACGAGGACATCACCGGCGAGGCGCTCGACGAGACGGCCAAGCTGGTCGGCACCCAGGAGCTCAGCCTCACGGCGAAGCTGGCCGAGCAGCTCGGCGGCTACGACTCCGTCGAGATAGTGAACGAGCTCAAGCTGCTCCTGGGCGAGACCAGGAACATGACCGACGCCCAGCTGCGCGAGGAGATCCGCGCCGTGGCGAAGGAGTTCGGCGTCACGCTGACGGATACGCAGGTCGAGCAGCTGGCGGGGCTCTGCCGCTCGCTCGAAAAGCTCGACCCGGAAGCGCTCAAGGAGAAGGTCGAGTCCGTCCAGGTCGCGCTGGGCAAGCTCGGCCAGGCGAAGGAGGCCGTCTCCGGCTTTTTCGAGGGCGTGAAGCAGGTCTGGAACAGCGTTGTGAACTTCTTCAAGGGCCTCTTCGGGGCATAACTTCTCTGAGAAGGCGGAGCCTTCTCAGAGAAAGGGGTTTGCGCTGCGCTCCATGCCTTGCCCGCCAGGGCGGGCTGCGACACTCCGCTCCGCGAGAAGTGTTTTTCCCGAGGTACACGCCCCCGGGAAAAACGGATCACAATTTATTTCGCGGCTGCGGCCGCGAAACTCTGCGAGGCTTTTTCTACAAGCTAAGCTCCGGCCCGTCCATGCGGCCGGGCCGGGGCGTTATTGTTTTTCCTCAAGTTCGGGCAGGGGGCGGCGGAGGGGTTTGCCCCGCACGGGATGGACGAGGTCCGGCGCGATCCCGGCCAGGGGGCGGCGCCCGCAGTCCCGCGCCG
>ENA-UOJG01002507-UOJG01002507.1-human-gut-metagenome-genome-assembly--contig:-C47-NODE-2507-length-15367-cov-150.876864_pt1 | contig 15367 bp, 18 predicted proteins | sample MGYA00242340_ERZ723887 | MGnify/ENA metagenome assembly ERZ723887 | reverse complement strand
CAAGAGAAAAGTATAAAGAAGGATTAGAAAAACAATATAATGATGTAATTGCAAAGGTTAAGGGGTTGCATGAACTATCTAATATTTTACAATCACTAAGTGATTATACAGCCATTTGTATTGCTATGTGTGAAAGAATATATGATGATAAAGATATTAATTATTCTGATTATATTTATTTGAATGAGTTTATTCATAATAATCTTAAAGAAGTATGTAGAATAGTTAGAAGGTGATAAACATGAACACAGATATTAAAATCGACTTAGAATTTTATTTTGTTTGGGATGGTATGATAGTGCTAAAAACAAATTCATATCAAGATGTTTTAACTCTTGCGATTAAGTATTTTAATAAATATGGAAAGGATCATGATTATAATTTATACACTGTTAATAAATATGATATGAAAGAAATAGTAAATTTAAAAGAGTGATAATTAATATCACTCTTTTAATATTTACTAAGTATGTAGCTTAATAGTCTTTTAGTCTCCTGGTTGTTGTAATAAACGCAACCATCACGATAGGATCGTATTAACATATTCAATCTTTGGTCTTTACGCCATAATTTCGCGATCATCATATTTTCGCGGTTGTTACTGCCAATAGAATAACAATATCTATATTCTTTATTAATCTGTTGGTTGATATAAACATAACCTGTATCCATATCCACCCACACACCATAATAAACGCCTTCAAAATATAATGTACATAAATATTCGCATTCAGGTGTTTTCTTTTTAATAAAGTCATTCGTATCATAAGCAAAGTTACCAGCGTTATAATCTCCGTATGTTGTTCCTGAAATTAATTTATGGAATTTGGACTTTTCTTTATTCCCTTTTTTATATTCACTATGACAAATTTGTACGATAATTTGTTCAACGGATTCACTGCCTTTAAATGTATTAAATTCTTTTTCTGGGTTTGGTGATATACCAAAATAACTAAAATATGGGTTAACAATACTTACATTGTTTGCTAATAAATACACATGTCCTTCTCGTTGTCGAAATATTGAATCAATAATATTTAATAAAATCTCAACTTCATTCGGGATATATGCATTGAATCCAGCCTTTTCTGGTATAAACTCGTCAACAATAATTGTATCTACATCCACATAACTAGTTGATTTTAAACTAGCAAAAGATGTTAGAGATGTTGCATAACCCATTTCACAGCCATTTATATAAAAGGTGGTAAAGTTGCTACCGCCTGTAATTTTAAATTCATCATCTTTGAAGTTTTCAAACTGGTCATTTAGAAATGTTTTTATCTTTTTAAGGTCTGTTTTGTAACGTCTTAAATAAAGAAATTGTTTTCCTTTTTTCTTGTATCGACTGATACAGTCTTTTTTAAAACCGTATGTTTTACCGATACCGCGACCGCCTATAATAAAGTTTAGAAATTTATTGTATGATTTTATGTTTGTTGGGCTGTACCAATCCATTGATTTTGTCATTTGAATACTCCATACGGTGTTGTGTTGTAACCTCTAGCGTTTAATTCTCCGCACGCCATCCATCTACGTGTACCATCTGAACCAATCCAACTAATCCAGCAATATCCTTCACGCTTAACATAACCGTCATAGTTAACGTACATACCTTGTTTATAATATAACCCTGTATCAACACCGTTTAAGCTTGGTGCTTTTCTAATTTTGATTGTGCAATTGGGGTAGAATGTTGCTTTTTCTCTGATAAAATCACTTGGAATATAATTTAAAACATTACCTGTTTTTTCATTTAGTACCATATTTTTAGGAATAAACACAGTAGAATACATAGCTGAATAAGGTAGTGTAATAATATTAAAACCTTCATTGTTTCCATGTTGATTTGTTCCCAAGAATCTACCGTATGAACCATTCACATCACTGTCGAAAATAGCAATATGGCTATAAGGCGTAACACCTGGCACGACTTTGAAAACAACGATTGCACCTGGTTGTAGTTGTGTTGTTTCAATACAGTGTGTTAACATTCCATTCGTTTTTCTATTCTCCCAAATATCTTTCACATAACCACTAGATGTACAATTTGCGCCTTTAAAGCCATTGTATTGGCAGTAGTCCATATATCCATCCCAACATTGGCAACCATAATACCCATCTTTATCAACTTTTTTACCCATCATTCTTTGTCTGTAATTATAATACTTATTTGTATCAATATTCATATTTATAACCTCCTAAAAAATATTGAAAAATAATCCATATTCTTGTAACTCCGCATATAATTCATTTTCGATTGTAATAACCGCACGCCGTGAGCCTTGTAATACTTCCGCTAGTGTTTGGATACCGATATTACCTTTACGCTTAAAGCTATACTCTTCATGTCCTGTTGAATCATTAGCACTATTTGGCTTAGTGATGGTTTTAGCAATATTGTTAACATAGTCGTTTGTTTCAATGTCAATACGTCCTTCAGGGGTTACAGATTGTAAAGCGATACTCGTATCTTCTCCACTCGCTTGTGTGTTACCTCGACTATCACGTGTGTAAGTTTCCGTGTAGTTCGTGTTGGCTGTTGGGTCATCCTGATCTTGAAATGGAATAGTTTTAAATAACGTATAATACCGGTCCATATTGATTTCAAACCAATGTTGAAGCTCAAATTTCCAATAAGCATAAGTTTCTTGTCCAATCTCATCGAACCAAAAATGTTTTAAAATTCCGGTTTCTAGTGCCTTGCGTCTTTCAACATCATCATAAAATTTATAGTTAAAATCGAAAATCTTTTTTCGCGCGATCTCTAACACTTCCATATCGCTTAATTCATATTGAGAGTCAATTAACTCTGTTAATGCTAGATTATGACATACACCGCATATTGTTTCTGTATTTTCGGCAAGCACCGGACTTTGCAAAGTTAATAAATAGTTAGGATCTTTTAATTTATTCATCATTACTATCACCTTCTTTAGCAACCAAATTTTTATTAATATTAAAATCTTTAACACTTGTGTTTGAATCTAATTCAAGTAATTTCATGATTTCTTCATAATCTTCATAAGGCGCAAATTCAACACTCGCATTTAATCCGAATTTTTTATTTAATTCTTCAATGGCTTTTTTACGCTCGTTTAACCAAATGTTTCTAGAAGCGATAACCTGTTGGTTGTTAGCGTTGACCTCATCCGAAACCAATCTTTCTTTCTTGTCCATATTGGCATTTTCAATTCCTAAGAATGTCATGCACTCACGCAAAATTGCCTGTTTCATCCCGTGCAATTCGTCGGCAATAAAAGGTGCGTTTGTTTGTAGTACATTAATATCTTCTGTTCTGAATCCTTTTGAAGTAAAGATTGTTTGCACGCCTTGTAAAATCTTCTTCATGAAAACTTTAAATTGCTGTAACATTCTCCTATCACCTGTAATAATATACGGTGTCCATTGCATTGTTAAATTCTGATCCATCGTTCGACTTGTCAATGCTAATTTTTTAGCATAAAAATTTAAATATGGGAATAATCCAACATATAAAGGACTGTTTTTCATAACTACGCATTCATTATTTTTTAGAGTTTTCTTTAATAATGGACTTGGTGTTACAGTATGATATAGTGTAGGCATTCCATAATGATTTAATTGTCCGCCTAAAGTGATTTCTGTACAAATAAGTCCTAAACTTTCATCTTCATAGAATGCAATATAACCACGCGTTTGTAAAATATATTCTAAATAGAATGTATTAATAGATTCAGGTAGATCTTTATATTTAAACATGTTTAAACTTAACATTTGTAAATATGTGTAATAAATAAAATCCGCCTCACTATTATTCATCGTTGCAATATCAACCGCATTTCTACAATAGTCTGTGAAAGTACTAGTATCTTTTAATAAATCCATCTTAATCATCTCCTTCATAATTATATGTTAAATAAAAAAGGTTGAATCGTCAACCTTTTATATTAATGCACTTTTTTATCTTTATAATTTCCGAACTTATCAATCTCTGTCATATTATATCTTTCTCCATTTGATCTAGAATAATCACCGATATTTTTTGTGTGCCATAAAGTCACGCCATTGTCAAATACGCGTTTTATTTTTTCCAGGTCGCTCGGATCTATACCATTACCACTAATGTTACACTTAACAGTTTGGATATAATTCCATGATATTTTAGAATGTAAATTGGGATAATCAATAACATTTGTAGCATAGCCACGCATGTCCCATACTTTATTTAACCTTTCTAAATATTCATCTGTAGGCTTGTACGCATATATTACTAATGTATTAAGATCTAAAGATAATATGCGCATTAGATCATTTGAGCCGGTTACAATACTGTCGGCAGTTGCTTGAGCGTCGTGGATTTTAGCATTGTACGTATCAATTGCGTTTTGAATGTTGGTTTGATTTTGATAACGTGTTGTTAACTCTCTTAGTTGGTTACTAATTGCGGTTGATTGCGTATTTGCACTTGCTTGTGCGTTTGCATTTGCAAGTGCATTTGCGTTTTGTAAATTCGTTTGTTTTGTATTAATTTGATTTTGCATGGCTGTTTGTCCAATGCCTAAACCAGCTCCGACTAAACTACCTGCCGCACCCCCAATATTACCACTTAATGCGTTAGCGATTCCACCACTTAAGCCACCAATTGCGCTAAAACTAGCGTTTATCATGTTTGATTTGTTCTGTAAATCATTTAAATTACTAGCTAGATTTGTATTTCTTCCCACAGTACTCAAATTTAAATTATTTTGAATACTTGCTTGTGCGCTCATCGCATTACCTGTTGCACTGGCAATTGCTGAGGCTGTTTCATTGCTACGCCTGATGTTTGACAATCCTACATTCATAGAGTTACGTGATGATTGCATTAACATGGCTGTAGTATCATTTATTATAGGTATTGAAAGCTCATATGAACTTTCAAAAGAGTTATCCATATTTATAAGTGAAGATTTTCCAATCTCATCATACGTTTTATAATTCTTAGGAATAATATTAATTTTACTAGATGATGGGTTTCCAACCATCACAAATTTAATATCATAAGGATCCTTCCATAATTCATTTTTAAATATTTTATTAACACCATTGTTATTACTAATCATTAAGTAGCTATATGGATATGAGTATAATTTACTGTTTTTATTATATCCTATAAATGCCTCTATGCTTCTGCCTAAATCATATACGGGATATTCATCATCATTATTAAAATACATATTATTCATCGTGCTACTTAGAATTTTAAGGCAATCAACATCACCTTCATGCAATCCATTAAAGTTATGTGATACTACACTTAACACACCATCAACAACTTTTAAACCAGGGATGGAATCCGTAACCATAATACTAACACATTTGCCCACAAGTTTTTCATTCTTACGAATGTGATCAAGTGTCACGCTTAAACCTGTAAGTTTTGTATAACTGTCACCACTTACACCATTTCGTATTGTTTTAACATCATTCCCATTATGTTTCGAAAAAGGAAATATGTAATAATTCAATGGGGATGGTGTTCCAGCCTGTCCACTCGTATAACTATCATTCCCAGCAAAATCGCATGTCATGGCTATAACCGCAAAAGAGTAGTTTTGCATAGGGTTAATGATTGCTTGATTTGTTGAAACTAAATCCGTTCCAAGCTCTATATTTTCATGTTGTGTATTAATACATGGACGTCTACGGTTGTCAATATTTTTATCAATATACCATTGTGGTCTATGTTCATATGCAATGAAACTAGGTAGAAAATTCTTTTCAATTTCAAATCGCCATGTTTGTATAACATCCGTTTCAAAACTAATACTAGTTGCGTTGTCATTTAAATAACCTAAGCTTGTTATAAAGCAGTAAATCCATTTAGATTTGTTCCCTGTATCACCATTCCTATAAATCATATAATTATATAATCTTAAATCATCGTAAGACCCTTCCACAACTACAGTACCGTCTTTTCTTTGATATGTGTAATTTTCAAATTCAATATGATCATAGTTATTAATGAAAAAATTAAATTGTTTTTCGGGTGTATCGAATGCACCCCAAAACGTGTTATTCATTGCGTCAATTTCTAAACCTTTTAGCAGGTAAATCTTGCTTTGCGGTGTGAATTGACTGTTTACGACTCCTATACTCATATTAATCATCTCCTTTTATTTTATCTTATTAAAAAATAGTTGAAACTTCAACTATTTATTTATCTTTGATATAATCATAAATTTCTCGCGCTTTCGTTCCTCTAATTGGTTGATTAGGGTCGGCGGGTCTTTCATAATTTGCTAGAAATTCTATGGCTAATGTGTAAGGGTCGGCATTTGATTTTGAAAAGCTTGCAAAACTTTCGGGGTAGGTTGCTGTAGCTATCCATTGTGCTCCGTTTTCCATTTCCCATTGAATTCTTTCGCATTCACCTTGACCAAACTTAGATACATCCGGGTAATAACCTTTTTCTTTTAGCCAGTCAATAATTTTCGTCCAAGGTGTCCACTGTACCAAACCATAACCACGACTGTCAACGGGTTCGGCAAAAGGTATATCGCCCTCCCACCTATTTGGGTTAACTGTCGATTCAAAATAAGCATTTCCTAACATGCCAGCAACCGCGTTTGCGGTCCATCCTTTCGCCTTAAAGAATTGCCAAAATGCCAACCAATTTTGTTTAGACTCATCTTCGGTTAGCGGTCTTGTGCTATTAATATCACCAGGAATAATCCACTTGCCTGTTGGGGGTTCGGGTTTGATCTCTTCTTTAGTTTTATAAAAACCAAAGTCAATACCTAAACCATCTAGCATGAAATAATGTTTAGTGTATTTGTATGTGGGTTCGGGTGTTGGAGGTTGTCCACCTTCAAATGTTTTCCACTGTTGCCCGTATCCATTTACAATATTTGTGTCATTTACATAAAATACTTCCGTTGGTAGAACGGAACCACTTAAAGCGTAGCATTGGTTTCCATAGTTACATGTCACACCATAGTAAACGAGTCCGGCATTTTGCGTAAATGTTTGGTCGATATGACAGTGGTCACCTGTAGCCATTCCAGCCGTACCCGTATGATAAATTAGATCACCTTGTTTATATTGTGTTGCGGTTGGAGGATTAGGATCATGCGTAAAACTTACAGTAACATAGCTTAACCCGTTAGGAGTCCAAACGGGATTATCTGAACTATAGGCACGCGTATTACCTACACTATCACTATATGAAAGGTGACAAGAAAAAGGAGCGTAAACGGGTACACGTACTTGCCCACTAATTGCGTTGTCAAATGGATGTCCACAGCAGTGTGACTCGGCTGTAGGACTAGACCATTGAGTGATGTTCATTGTTTCCATTGGAAAAAGACAAACTTCATGGTCATCATGCACTAGCTTTTGTCCTTGTTTCATAAGTTCAATTCCTCTTCTAATATTGTTAACTCGTATAATTTATCTTTACATATATTATAGCGCTCATAGTCTACACCTTTTAAAATGTGCATTGCATGCATATAGAATTCAATATAAAAATAAACACTTAAACCTTCCGGTAAACTATATGGAATATCTTCCGGTTTTTTCATTTTATAAATACTTGATAATTCACATTTTTTAGTTTTCATATTTACCCCCTAAAAAGAATAGCAAGTAGTAAATACTTGCTAGCTTATACGTTTCCAAAAATATACAACATAATATGGTTGCATTAAAGATGTTTTGTCAGCGTTTCCATTATCATTTCCATGTGAGTGTACCCCAATTGATATACCATTTTGTTGTAATAAACCACCATAATCAATAAACGACAATTCTCTCTTTGTCAGCAAATGTTTATATTCACCACCAGTATCATTTACTGAGAAACTTTGTGTATTTTCTCCGTCGCTTCCGGAACCAACACCAACAAGTGTTCTACCTTGCGCAAACTGCTCCCAAGTACCTTTTAAATAGGTACCAGGGTTAGTATCAGTTAAACTGATATAAACAGATCCAACAGGGTAAATAGAATCTAGAGTTGTATTAATTAACTCTGTCAATTCTTTTTTAGTTGTTGTAAATTTTGTGTCTGTTTCTTTTTTGAAAGTATTAAATGCTGCTTGGTTTTGAGAAATTGTTGTATTTGTTTTACTCTTAAAAGTTGCTAAATCCGTACTAACAACATTAATGCTAGCATTGATCGCGTTTTCTTTTTCTTGCCAATCTTTATTAAATTGCTCTTGTATAATTCCTTCAATTTCAGTATCTAACTGTGCTTTATTTTTCTGCCATTCAATATTAAATTGTTCTGTTGTAGCTTGTTTAGTTGCATTAATAGAATCTTGTAGTTGTGATTCTACAACTTTATTCCACTGTACTACTACATCATCAACAGCTTTTATCACCCATCCAATATAACCTTGCAATTGATTAATACATTGGTAAATATTCATACCCGTATTAAATGCACTTACATATTGTTGCGCTAGATTTTTACCGCTTAACTTTAATTCACTATATTTCGGTAAAATATTTTGTAGTTTATCATCATCAATAATACCCATATTACTTACCTCCGTCATTATATCCGATTAACTCTTTTAGCTTGTCCGGTAAAATATCCGGATTAATTTTAGAAATGTTTTCCACAATACTAACAACTTCTGTAATGATCGCATAAGTGCAAATAATTGGCACTAAATCAACACCAAATGGAAGAGTTAGAAAAGTTCCTGCATAATTAATCGCAATGCCTAACGCGTAACAAAAGATAAAACCAACTTTTTTAAATAGTCCATCTCTCAGTTTACTAGATTTTATTTGTTCACCATTTCTAATTGCTCCAACAATTCCAGTAATAAGATCCAAACCATTAAAAATCAACGCTATTAAAATGATTTTCATATTAATCACCTCTTTCATTTTCTATAATAATAAAAAATAGTTGAACATTCAACTATTTTTAAACAAAAGAAAAAGAGTTCAATCACGAACTCTTTTTCTAAAACAAAAATATATGAAAGGAGGACTCATGTCCATACATATAATATCACAATTATACGTTATATACAACTTTAATTGCACATGTCACACTCGAAGATGTATCTTTGATTGTTACTGTTGCTAATCCTTCAGTAGTAATACCTGGTAAACCTTTAATAGTTACATGTCTTGCATCCTCTGTTAAAGTTGCATCTACCATATTTTGAGCACTAGATGTAACAGCTAAATGAATAGGAGCATTCAATCCACTAGTCTGTACTGTAAATGGTACTGTTACATTACCCTCTTTTTTAACCTGTACGACTTGAGGGTTAGCATAAATAGCAGTAACTTTTTGTGTTACATTTCCCGACACAAAGGCAATTGCGTTTGCGAATCGACTTGTTGCGATTCCCTCCCAGTGATGCAAAAAGTAATTCCAATATAAACCTTTCGCGTTATAGGCAACACCAACAGAATATTTCTGATCAAACACACGATAAATTTCACTATCGACAACTAAAGCTTCAATTGTACCCTGTCTAGTACTTGGCAATGTTGGTAAAACTAATACATGTGCTTTAAACTCGGCAAATTCTAATTGGAATGTTTGCGCTAACCAATCAATGTTTAAATAACTGTTTGACTTACCATTTAAAATGACATAAATATCCTCATAGTCATTTTGTTTTGTAACTGCCATTGCGTTATATTCATTTGTTGGCTCGGTTAAATAAGACGCGTACTCTGTAATTTTACGCGCTAGTTCTTTAGCCGTTTCGGTATCCGTTACCGCACTTGTATTAACGATCTTCATATGACCGTTTTCATAGTGTGTAACTAAAGCGGATTTCATATAATTATAATCGTCTTTGTTATCTCCATTATACATAGAATCAACAATACGTGCGATTAAACTATTTACACCATCCCAACTTACAAAATATTTTCTTAAATCATCATCCGTAATTGTGGCAGGATAAAAGCTTTTTCTATTTACAATATAGAAGGCTGTTTTAATGTCCGGCAACTCACGTTTAAATAATGTGTTCTCCGCGTCCGCTTGATTATATTCATGCTCTTTGGCGCACTCAACAAAATATTCCTCCATTGTATAACCTAAACTCATGTTTTCCATTTTAAATGGCGCTAGTTTATTTCTTAAAATATTTCTATGTGCGATAACTCTACCGATTCGAGTGGCTAGCGTCATAAACTCAACGCCCAATGTGTCCGGATATTCTAATAAACCGTTCATAAACTCTAAAGAGCTTGTTTCGTTTGGGTCACCAATTGTACTTTTAAAATTACTTGAACTTAAATTATACATTGCGCTGGCAACTTCTTGACCCGTTGGTTCATTCTCTAAACCTAAATCATTTTGAATTGTTTTTGCAACATCTTTTCCTGTTGTTCTTGACATATTAATCACCTCATTTTCTATACGCCTAATTTTCGTAAGTCTAAACCTTTGTGTTGTGGTTTATCGTCCTTTGGTTTTTCAATTCCAATTTGCATAAAAAGTTTTGAGTTCGCTTCCGTTAACGCTGTATTTTTATCAACTAAACTTTCATTTAATGTTTTTAAATTATCCAACTCCGTAAAAGTCTTTTCAACTTCAGAACGCATATCATTTAACATTGTTGAGCGTTTAGCTTGATCCTCAACCGTTAACACCTCAGTGAACTTACATCTTAGTTCATCCCTATCCATATGTGTACACTTCCTTTCTTCTTTAAATATATTATATCAGCATTATAAAGTCAATAATAAATAAAACCCCCTTTTAGGAGGGTTTCATAAATATAGGTTGTAAAGTTTAAAGTGTTACCAGCTAGATTACTATGCCTAATTATGTTACCGGCATGTTTCACCATGAGTAGACCCGGTATTCATGTCTGATTTCCATTCTTTATTCCTTACATATTAATAATAACATGTTATTCTCTTTTTTCCAAATCTTCTTTAATTTTATCTTTAACATATTGACTAAATTTTTTATTTTTCAATAAATCTTCAATGTAATCAACAACTTCAACATCATTTTTATTCACACATACACAATACTTATTAACATGTTCTCGATACCATTTATTTCGAGTTTCTTTCGATTTTTCACTCATCATTATTATCACCTTCTTTAGTCCATGTTAATGGTTTACCTAATATATAAGTATGAACAAATTCATTTGTTTCATGATTAACAATGCTCCAACCGTCTTTTAAATATTCATTTAACGCGTCTATATCTTTTCTGTAAGCTGAATAGTCATAATCCTTTATACTTCTTACAATGACAACTTTATTTTTTAATGGAGGACTTCCAAACATAATTTCATTAAATTCGTTTAATCTTTTATCACACTCTTCAAAAATCCCGCCATTTTCATATGTTAACAATTTATATTGCAATTCATCAATATCTTTTCGTAAGATTTTATTTTCATTTCGTAAATGAGTATAACTATAATCCATAACCAAACCAACGCAAACAACAACTACTATATTTAATAACAATTCCATAAATATCACTCCTTTATAATCCATATAAATATTAGTACCATTCCTATAGCATATACAGTGAACAGAAATGTGACACTCAAACAACATAAAGCCATAATTAAATATTTTATTATTAAACTTAAAACACTTATCACCTTACCAACCTCCTTACCTACTTTTAATACTAAATTGTCTATCAACTAACACAATACCACCAGGGACATGCGTCTTTTTAAGACAGTCATTAATAACATTGCCAACTCTAAAGTTATCATATGTTACATTTTGTTTTGCCTTTTGTGTCATTCCGGCACATTTTACGTTCAAATAATAGCAAACTCCATCACGAATATAATATAACTTATCTTTACAGTCGTTTTCACTGATAAATTCTTGCTGGTGTTCTACATATTCCTTATAACTGATTTCAATTTCTTCAACATAAGATTTTGCCCCAATGAAATAAGAACGATTAAATACAGATTCTAGACCCCAATACCCAAGTTCTTTATCATCAATAATATCTTTAATTGCGTCAGGAACTTGTATACCTACTAAATGTATTGAATCCGTATCAATATATGCAACTCTATGAATACCTACTTTTTGTGCGGTTGATATTGTATATTTACGTGCATATGCAGTAACAAATTCACCATAAGGTAAATATATAGGATCGCGAAATTGTTCATCAATCACTTCTTTCACTTCTCCATCTTCATAAGTTGTATACATAGGATCATGCAAACGTAACACGCCGTCATCCTTATCAATAAATGGAATTTTAGGTGTAACATTCGGGTTCGTTGCAAACTTGCCATAAACTGAATTTAATTGTCTTTTGGCTATAAAACGTCGAGCGCCTTTAGAATTCTTTTTAACTTCCATTTGCTCGTCGATAAACTGCCTAGCAATACCAACACAGCCTTTAAACTTATATCCATTATAGAATTCAACATCGTAAACGTCATATTGTTCGTTAAACAACTCCCAATCAACGCTGGTTAAAGTCATGCGCACAACCTCACCGTTTGAACTAGTTACATATTTCTTACTACCAAAGAACCTAGAAAACTTATCCAATGCAATGCAAGGAATATGGCCCTTTTTTATGTCAAACGCAAAACTTACAACACCAACCCAAAGAGGATAATCCTCATCCTGCTGGTATTCTCCTTCAAAATACACGGGGGTGTCATATGGTAAATTCTCATAATACATACGACTAGGAAACAACGAATTTACATCAAATACAATACCTTGCCCGATTTCCTTTTCTTTTAGTTCCGGATTTGCCCAAACAAAACCACCGCTATAAGCCGGTCTTAAATCACTATCAACATTCATTTCTAAAGGTGGGAATATCTTTTCAAACGACATAGGCAACGTTTTCTTAAAAGCTTCAAAACTACAGCTAGTAGCGGTCATTTTGTTAAATCCGAGTTTGAAACATTCGTTTAAAGCCATACCTTCAATATCAATATCATTGAAAAGATAATCAACTTCATGTTGTGTTAATTCGTGTCCTATCTCACGTTTAGTCTTATAATCTAACTTTAATTTTCGTATTGGTAAATTAAAATCATGTGCGATCTTCTCAATACTAAATGGAATTAATTTAAAGCTATCCCATATTGTGGTTTTTATTGACCGATAAATTGAATATTTCCACCATATTTCAATGGAATACCACAAGCCGGTATTCGATATAATTGTTTTAAAGCAACCTGTTTTAGGTTTGTCCGAATACTCATATCCGTTACTTAAAAGCCAGCTTACAATAAATTCACCATCAAAAGCAAGGTTATGAAAATATAACTTGCGTGTTCTTCGTTGACACCATTCTATAAAACCGTCAATACTATTCCCATATTCTTTTATACTTGAATCGCTAACAAAGCTTGCACCCCATGCCCAAACACGACAATCTAAAGGGTCGGTAGTAGTCTCAAAATCACACGCCCAAATTTCTTTAGGCTCTTTTTTCTTTGACATACTACAACCCCCTTTACGTTATTTATACTTGACTGTTCCACCATCAACATAGGCACGTCCGGTAAATACGGCCAAACTGTCCTTTACATCTGACATATCCGTTCTAATATTTTTACTTAATTGTTCGTTAACGAACATTTGATTTTTAGTATATTCACGTGACATATCTATATAGTTAAAAACTGAAACTGCCTTACGTTCTTGATAGAACCATTGCAATAGTTGTTTATCTGATAATGATTTTATATCTTTGATTAGTTGTTTACCTTCCTTTTTTGTGATATTGCCGCCGCGTATTTGTTCCTCAATTGCGGTTTTATAATTACTCCTAAGATTTTTTATTTTCGGATTTTCCTTCTTAGTATTCTTTTTCAAATTTTCAATTCGCTTATCCAATTGTTTAGGATAACGATATGATTCTATGTTTACATGGTGTACTGGTTCAAAAAATCCACCACGATCATCACGTAAAGTTGACCTGGCATTTTTAACACTTATAGATGTTACAATTCCCCCTTTTGTTTCATTCAATTTACTAAGCCCGACGGCCTTTGAAAGTTGTCTCCTTTGCTTATTTTGCTTATCAATTAATTTGTTGGCTTTTTCAATCTTATTTCGATTAAAAACAACACCATATTGATTTTCGATAAATCTATTTTCTTTGTTAAACTTGTCAATCGAACGTAAATACTTATTAAACTCTTTACGGTCGTTAAAATCTTTTATGGTACGAATGTCCGTAAATACAACACTCTGCCCCATGTTTTGCGCTTTTGTGGCAGTTCGTTTAGCACTTGCTATAGCATTTCTTAACCGCTTAACATCTTTTGTTGACTTCCTCATTTTAGCCAATTTAAACACCCCCATTTAAAGATAAAATAAAAGGGTGTTGGCTAAACACCCTTATTTTAATAGGCTATTTCACAGCCATAGACAAATATTTATTGCTAGATGAATTTGATTTCTTTTGAATAATAGTTACACATACCGGTTCTTTAGTCCAATCATAGTTAAAGACTTGTTTCAATTGTTTCAATGATTGTAAGAAAGGTTTACTATTTGTAGCATACGCCTTACCGTCTTTATCAATTACAGTAATTAACTTGCTACAGATAATCTCGCCTGTTTTCTCGTTTTCCTTTTCTACATCTTGTACAATGTAGCCAGTCAAATATAAATCTTTACCAACTTGGTCGCTTAAACCCTCCGCGTTATTTACCGCGTTGAATAAGTTAACACGTTGTTCATGCGTCATATTCTCAGTTACTACTAATCCTGTGTTTTCCATTGCCATTACTTCATTACTTAAATTTTCCATATTAATTTTTTCTCCTTTAATTTTAACATTGCTTTTTTAATTAAATTATTTCAAGTTGTTTAATTTTGAAATCAGCATAACAACACTTTTACAACCTATACGCTTTTATAGAGAAGTCATAACTCATTAACATTTTACATGTCGCACCTCCAGTAATTTATCAATTTGAATATTTATTAACACAAACCACATAACTAACATTATGATTAATAATATAATGAAATTTATGTATCTGTTTGATACTTTATAGTACTTAAAGTTTCCTTTACAATGCTGGTATATTTGGTATCCAGATAATAACACCCAAACTATGAAACTTGCAAGGATTAAACGACTAATCATAATTATATCCTCGTCTTTCATTTTCTTGAATCATATCATCAAGTGATACAGCACCTTGTAAAACTTTTCTTTTAAAAAGTGTTAACGTCTCATATTTGAATGAATACGACGCTATAATACTTTTCGAATTTAATTTGCAAATATCCATTCGAATTAGGTGGCGCCTTTGATAAACTAAATGAAAGGCTAATTTATAATTACATAAATATGTTTCAACAACATCAACAATAGTATTCACATTATCCATAGTTAGATCACTAGGATGATGATCATGTTTATAGATTCGAC
>ENA-UOJG01002502-UOJG01002502.1-human-gut-metagenome-genome-assembly--contig:-C47-NODE-2502-length-15389-cov-5.711165_pt1 | contig 15389 bp, 20 predicted proteins | sample MGYA00242340_ERZ723887 | MGnify/ENA metagenome assembly ERZ723887 | reverse complement strand
TCAATATACTGATGAACTGACACAGCACCAGAAATAATATCGCTGAATTTTTCCCTCAGCTTGAATTGGCCTATAACAATTCGGTGAATATGATCTCCTGGTGCCCGTCGGTGTATCGCTATGACCGATATAGCAAGAAGGAAGGGATTGAGGAAGGGCTTCACGAATACCCGAACGAGAATTATGGAATGCCCATCCCTCCGTACAGCAAAGGATTCAAGTTATTCTCTGAAAGCCATTTGCCTGAAAAGATTACCGTGTTTGGTGTTGCCCAGCGCAATCAGGATATCTTCAATGCGGATGAGCTGAAGAAGATTTTGGATCGCTTTGTTATCACCAGGACTTTTAAGGAGGTATCTGGAAAGGACATAAAGAAGATTCGCCAGGTTACAGTGCGGTTCTCCGATGCGGAGCGTGAGGTATACAAAACTGCGATTGAATTTTTTGAACGGATGCGCAGAAGGTATTTTGCATCTACTGGGAACCTGCGTAAAGACGCTATGATGCGCCTGATCCAGCAAATTACTTTGCTCCTTAGAATCAGCGCTGCCCCAAACACGGTGGAGGAATACCATGGCGGATTGCCTACAAAAATTGCCAAGGTAATGGACATGCTGGATGACGCAAAGGACGAGATTGTGGCTATCGGTGTGCGTCATAAGAACGTGGTCAACGCATATGCGGATGCCATTCGTGACCGCTTTCCTAATAGACCGCTGTTTGTGGTCACGGGATCGACTACGACTCTTGCGGCCAGGCGGAAGCTTCGGAATACGCTGAAAGAAAGCGGGATCGGAATCCTGCTCTGCACACAGCTAAGTCTACCCTCTTCTGTAAACTTTGAGTTTGTGGATACTGTAATCATTCCTGAGCTGCATTACAACAACTCTCGGATGAGCCAGTTCTATATGCGGTTTATTCGATACAACTCCACCCGGATGAAGAACATTTATTTTGTCACCTATCTTGGAAGCATTGAGTCAAACCAGATGCAGATGGTGTTGGCAAAGGAAAAGCTCAACCTCTTCATGCGCGGGCAGGACACAGATTTGGATGAAATCTATGAGCGGTTCGGTGTGGACTACGATCTCCTGTCTGTACTTATGTCCCGCGAAATGGATGAGAATGGAAAAATGTATCTCAAATGGGGCGAACAAAATATAGCGTGATGGTTAATTTGCACCGTTTATAAACGGTAGATGTAATAGGAGGTGTTTGAAATGCTTTACAACCTTGTGAATCGCGGCGGGCACATTGAAGTGCTGGATGATTGCGGGCGGTTCGTTCTCTCCGCTGACACTATTGGTGAGGCTAACCGGGAGTTAAACGAGCTGGAGAAAAGAACAAGCTCCCCTTAATTGGGGAGCTGTCAGGAACATGATAAAACATATGGATGTGCAGGAGAAATTAGTGTGGATGAGTTCGTAATGATGAAGAAGATGAACGGCACAGAAACCAGGACAAAGGATTTGTGGGGCGTTCAAATTCTGGACGGCAAGTATTACATATACTGCAACCGAAAGCCGATCTGTTATGGAACCATGCAGAACGGCCTAACGCCGGCTGAGATATTGAAACGGCACTGCGGCGCAAAATTTGTCAGGGTAATATGATTCCCTTTTGCATGGCAACCCGCTTCATGTCATTCTCCCATGCGGTTTTTCTCCGATACCGCAACCACTTGATGTATTCGTCCCATCTGTGGTTGGATGCCTCGTTGGAAACGCCAAACACTCTTTGGATATCCAGTGGGGATTTGATTTCAAGCATAGCAAACAGCGGCATTGGGCAAAGCAGGGTGGCCGCAAACTGATCGGCTTCAATCTCAAAATCGGATGTCTCCATCGGGCAAAATCCGTGCTCAGCAAGCATAGGTTCTGCGACCAATGGAAGATGTTTCAGAACCACATGCCCAAGCTCGTGGGCTTTCGTCCATCTCTTTCTTCCAGAAACATTGTTGTCGGCGTTGTCTGAGTTCCATAAAATCAGATATCGATTGTTCGCCACATCATAGTGGGTGCATCCCGATTTGCTTTCACATAGCAAGATAACGTCCCGAATAGAACAGCCGTTTGTTTGAGCAAATTGCTGATAGGTTCTAATACGGCAGTTTGAAAATCTTGAAATGATGTTGTCTGGCTCAATCGGGAATCTAATCTGTTCCATGTCTCTGTATATCTGCAACACCTGATTATAGATAAACGGATATCGGATCATTGATACACCTCCATCCAGGTACTCATTGCAACTATATCAAATCATGTGTCCGATAAACAGGACTTATTGCTCTTCGTCCTTGAAAGCCTCGTGGAATCCAAGGCGCAGCATACCCATCATACGTTCCTTGTCCTGCGGAGACATCCTGGACTTGGCTCTTTGCAGAGATACAAAGTCTTCGTCTCCGACCAGCTTTTCTGCGGAGTCTTGGATGTCGGACAGGCCGATCAGGTAGTCAGCAGATACACCAAAATATTCAGCAATCATTTTGACTTTATCGACGGAAGGTGATGTTGTTGTTTTCCATTTACGGATCAGAGAGGCGGCGATGCCAAGATCCTCTGAGAGTTTTGTCATCGAAATGCCTCTGTTTTCACAAAGCTCTTTTATCCTGGTATAAAGCACGGACTCCATTCTGCGTCCCTCCAAAAGATAATATTTTATCGTTTCGCTGTTGACATGGCTAATATTTTCTGATATAGTGAAAGGCACAGCGACACTTTATTATCGCTTTTTGAATTATTATAGCTCATATTTTCCCGTAAGTCAATCAAAAAGTTTTGGAGGAAAAGTAGTAATGGTAGTACGAAACGGCGTAGAATCCAAGCGGATGACCAGTGGTGATTTCGATTTAACAAGTGTATCCTCCAGCCGTGTGCTGCTTCCCTGCCGCCCATGGGGAGAAATGAGGCTGGAGATGATGAACGCAGCGTATGGCATGATGACACAGCAGGAGTTACATAAAGTCAAGGATTTCCCATATGAAGAAGTGATCCAAAATGAGCAATTGAACATAATGTTCAATATCCAGCGCAGCCAGGTTCGTTTGACAGCACACGCATCTGGCGATGTAGTGTGCGGGAAGAAATTGAATGCTCGTATTCCGGTTTTGGCAGATCGGGACGAGGTGGAAGAGGTGCTAAGCGCATTCTTTGCCAACGGGTGCTCTGGCCTAAGTCAAGAGTACGCACAATATTATAGCAGTGTTTTCGCTTCCTGGAAAAAGCAAAAATAATTTTGCTATTTCCTATTGACAAACGGCGGATCATCTGCTATATTAACATTCGCAAGGAGTAAACTAATCTACTCCATAGTGGCAATCAGAAATAGGAGGATGGCACGTGGATAACAGTAGTTACCGTAGCCAGTACATCCAGTCTGGTAATGAGAATTTCTCGGAGCAGTCTGTATCGGTGTACGATGCTTTCTGGAAGAGACTTGAAAAAGCAGAGAGATCTATCGGAAAGTCATTGGAGGATGGCTACACAACAGAAGAGTACGCAATACTGATCGGCAAGATGAACGTCTCAAACCTAAATGCTTTTGCCACATACAAAAGCAGAGTCAACCGGTATATCAAGTGGTTGAACGAAAGGGGTTTGATTGACCAGCCGTATTTGGATAACCTAAAAAATGTGACCTATGATATGATTCCATCGAACCATGTCTACGACACAAGGTACTTCAAGGACTTCTCTTCCCTCCAGCAATCAATCAGCGACACCCTATGGGTTGCTGAGCGGATTGACGACAGAATATTCAGCACACAAATCACGGCAATCTATTTGGCCTGGTGTGGCTTTTCCGCTGAGGAAGCTGTTGCGATGAAAAAGGCAGAAGTCCTGGACGACTGCATTGAGTTTCAAGGCCGCAGATATTTCCCGAACAAAACCATCATGGACTATATCAAGGAGTATCGAGACTCCACCAGTTATGAATCCCAGGGCAGAGGCGTAATCACACTCAAGTATGTGTATTCCGATTTTCTTTTGCGCACATGCCGTGCGGATCGAGTTGATACAAAAACGCTGCGTATTTTGATTCGCAACTTTGGAAAGAGCGGCGGAGAAGAAATCAACCTCTTTGCCTATGACAAGGTTTACTGGTCTGGAATCTTTAACCGGGCATACACATACGAGCTGGAAAACGGAGAGATTCAGAGCGGTGATATTGAGACGATTGAAAGGGTCTTCCATCAAACATATCCGTCCGTATCCGTTGCAAATAAGAAGCTTCGTGATTATCATAAGTTCAGAGAATACTTCTTCCCAGATACAAAAGGATGATTTCACATTGACTTGGAGGGGCGACCCTTTAAGTCATATATAAGGAATTAGTTAATCAATTTTATATCCGAACAGTTCCAGGTGGAACACCTTTTATGGGAGGGCAGGATCGATACCTGAACGGATAATTAGAGCTGGTTCCAAAATAGATGATTGGAGTGGTGTAATTTGATTGTATGTACCTACTGTCGTAAGGAGAGGCCGTTTTGGGCTGTGGATAAAACAGACGGCACCGGCGACTACTCCGCACACATTATCTCAGGTACAAACACTTTTGTGGACACATCTGGGAAAGAAATTCACTTTCGGTTTTGTCCAATGTGCGGAAGACCTCTGGACGATCCTCCTGACGATAGTGGCGGACGGGTGCTTGGCCTGATTCCAGGGCCGGTTTATCGCAGTTTAACAAGAAGGAGTGTATGACATATGGGCAAGGCCAGAAGTGACAGCGGCTATTATTGGGTAGACCGAAAACTCACCTGTAATGGTTGCAAATATCTGAACTTTTATAAGTGCGGATGTCGGAGAAATCAACCGAATGGGCAGGTTCGTCCTCTGTCTTCTTACACAAATGGAGACGACTACATCGCCATTCTGAAGCCGCCCGACTGCGATTATGAAAAAGAGAAGAAGTCTGCCGAAAAGGTAGACACGGAGGAATAACATGCCAGTTTTTATATTGCTCCTGTTTCTCGGCGTTGCAGTGTTATGGCTTTTACTTTCCTTTTGCTTTATCCCTATCGGGAAGTTCGTTTACCGATTGATAAAGGACGCAAAAACTTCCATGTCAAAAAATGACTACAAAGAAAAAGACTGAAGAAGAAAAGGATGGTACGGAACAGAATGGTTAAAAAGGGTTTTATCGGCGCAATTGTGCTTGCCGTGATTCTTTTCGGCGGTGTAATCCTGGGTCTTATGTGTACCGAGCGAATCCCAGCCGGCTATGTCGGTGTCGTGTATAACATGAACGGCGGCGTGGACGGCGAGGTTCTCCAACAGGGATGGCACCTTGTCTCCCCTACTAAGAAGGTAACGACATACTCAATCGGTATTGAGCAGTCCTATCTTACTGCTGAGAGCAAGGGAGATTCCCCTGATGATGAGAGCTTCAACATCCCGACCTCTGACGGGAAGACGGTTCGTGTTAATCTGGAGTTCTCCTATCGCTTTGACGAAGACCGTGTAGCGGAAACCTTTACCCTGTTTAAGGGTAAGTCCGGCGAGGAAATCAAGAATACATTTATCAAACCCAAGATTATTGCCTGGACGCAAGAGGTATCTGCAAATTATCCTGTAACGGATATTTTTGGCGACAAACGAACCGAAATCAATGCGGAGCTTGATGTATACCTGCGTGATAAGTTTGATAAATACGGCATCATCATTGACACCGTAAACTTCACGGATATTTCTGTGGATGCAGAGACCGCAGCGGCGATCCAGAAGAAGGTAAATGCTCAGCAGGAACTTGAGCTTGCAAATATTGAAGCGCAGACTGCCAAGGTGCAGGCCGAGAAAGATAAAGAGGTTGCCCAGATTGCGGCGGAAAAGGCAATCATCGAGGCGGAGGCAAAGGCTGAAGCAACCAGAATTGCTGCTGAGGCCGAGGCTGATGCAAATGCTCAGATTGCAGCTTCTCTTACACCTGAGCTGATTGATAAGATTATGTATGAGAAGTGGAACGGCGAGCTTCCCACTGTTTCCGGTTCCAATGCAATCGTGAGTATGGAAGGGTTGAAGTGATGCTGATGAAGAAAATCTATGTTGATATCATCTCTGAGAAAGAGAGAAAGCTTCATCAGCTCCAGGCGGATGCGGAGAGTGCCGTTGACATCGTAACGCGGGCAATCTCTGGCCTGGAATTGGTAAACCAGGAGATTGAAGATACTAAGTCCGAGATTGACGAGTACATCTCCCGGCTTACGGAGCAGCGTGACACGCTGGTTCATAACCAGAAGCGCAACTGCGTTGTGATCAAGAATTTCTCCAAGCTCCTGGCCGTTGATGAAGCGGAGGAAGAGAGCGAAACAGCATCCTAATCGGATGCCGGTAGTTACGACACTAACAGCAATTTTATATGTATGAAGATTTGAAAACATATCATGTGTCGTGTTGTGGGTGAAGATAATTTAAGGCGCATACAGCAATCTAACACAAAATTGAACTTGAAATTCAACATAAAAAGCGCCTTGTTTGTTTTGGGGCAGTAATCCTAACTGGTAAGGAAGTGGTTTGCTAAACCACCAGTAATCCGAAAGGATGTGCAGGTTCGAGTCCTGTCTGCCCCGCCAATCTGCTGGTGTGATGGAACAGGCAGACAAACGGGACTTAAAATCCCGTGGGGATACCCCGTGCGGGTTCGATCCCCGCCACCAGCACCAAATGGGAGCGTCCGGTGACAGCATCAATGTGTATAGGGCGGCGAGCACTTACAGCAATTTTCTTTGAAGTTCTGCAAAAACTTTGCGTTCGGTTCGACTCCGAAGCTCCCAAAGCCGTCACAAAAAAATAATGTCCAGTGCGGTTAATTTTATCGAGTCTGGATTGTTAGATATAATAGAACATGCGGGAGTAGCTCAGATGGTAGAGCAACGGACAAAATAGTTTGTGCTTTGCAAAAGCGCGTACAGCAACATCAAAATAGGAATCTGTTTGTCGGAGGTTCAAGTCCTCCCTCCCGCACCGCCTCCTTTCTTTATTTGGTTGGTTGTAGGAACATCTAAAATATGATCACAGTTAGGTAAGGGTCACGCTTCAATGGTTGTGCCAGAACCGAAGAAGTGCTCCAGTGCAATTCTGGTGAGCCTAACACTAATATCTATGCGTAACGCCGGCAGAAGTACAATGCGGGTGCGATTGGTAGATTGTCAGTTCGATTCTGACCGCATAGGCCATATGCCAGGATAGCTCAGCGGTAGAGCACGTAATATCACCCCATGCGAATTGTATGATCCGCACACAGCAACTTTCTGATTTGCCTGTTAAGCACGTGGTCGCGGGTTCAAGTCCCGCTCCTGGCACCGGAGGAAGAGCTGCTTAAACCATTCTAAACCAACCTCATAAATGGGCAGAAATGGTGACAGTCTGGAAAGACAGACATTTACGCAGTAGTGGTCAAGTGGTAAGACAGCGGCTATAAAAAGTGTGTGCTTTTGGTACACGAACAGCAATATTCAAAAAGGCCAGCCGCCATCGCAGGTTCGATTCCTGCCTGCTGCACCAGGGGTAAGAGTTGACTTCACCATTCAAACAGTCCCTAAAAAGTTGGCAGCAATGGTTCGGTTCTGGGAAGTTTCCGAAAAAAAGCTCCCATGATAAGAGGCGCACAGCAAAACACTGGTTAAAGTTTTTAGACTCATAATCTGAAACGATAAGGTTCAAATCCTTTCCGCCTCTTGCCTCCTTTAAGGCACAAGCAGCAACACAATGGACATAAGTGCCTTGAAGTTTTCTGTTAGGATTTAGTTAATCAATCTAAGGAGGAATCTAAAATGAGCAACAATTTCATGTCCGCAATGAAGAACACGCTGAACGACGAGTACAATGTCTCTGTTACGGAAAACGGCGCTGTTGGCTACCGTACCTCCGGTAAGGAGCTGCTCGATCTGAACTTTGCCGTGTCTTCTCTCCGCAGAGCAACCCCGGCAGACATCGCAGCCAGGTTCACAAGGGCTTTCTTCGAGGATCAGGTCACGGCGATGAAGTGGCTGTTCTTCGCCCGCGATATTCGCGGTGGCCTGGGAGAGCGCCGTCTGTTCCGCGTTGTGCTGGAGTATATGGCAAAGAACTCTCCTGAGTATGTCAAGCCGGTGATTCGCCTGGTGCCTGAGTATGGCCGCTGGGACGATCTTTGGTGCCTGTTTGATACCGATTTGCAGGGCGATGTACTGGATGTGGTGTGCGCCCAGCTCAAGGAAGACATTGCCAACATGAACAGCGGCAACAGCGTTTCCCTGCTGGCAAAGTGGCTCCCCTCTCTGCACTCTTCCTCTGCTGATAAGCGCCGCTATGCAAAGCTGATTTGCGGTTACATCGGCATTCAGGAGTGGGACTACCGCCGTGCGCTTTCCGCTCTGCGCACGAAGCTGGATATCGTGGAGAAGAAGATGTCCGCAAAGGAGTGGGACGAGATCAAGTATGAGGCCGTCCCGTCCCGCGCCAATCTGATTTACAACAGCGCGTTCCTGCGTCATGACGAAGAGCGCCGCCGCGACTTCCTCTCCAAGCTGGAAAAGGGCGAGACTAAGATCAACGCCTCCACCCTCTTCCCCCACGACATCGTACATCGGTACACCAATGGTGGATGGGGTACGACCGTTAAGGCTCTGGATCAGACGCTGGAGGCTCTTTGGAAGTCCCTTCCCGATACCGTGAACGGATGCGGTAATACCATCGTTGTCGCAGACGGAAGCGGCAGTATGACCAGCAGAGTCGGAGGCGGTAATGTGACCGCTCTGGATGTGGCAAACGCACTGGCGATTTATTTCGCTGAGCGCTCTTCCGGTCAGTTCAAGGACAACTATATCACCTTCTCCGAGAATCCTCGGCTGGTTGATTTCAGCCACGGCAAGACTCTGCGGGATAAGATCAGGATTGCGCTGAGCCATAACGAGATGGCGAACACCAATATCGAGGCCGTGTTTGATCTGATTTTGGACACCGCTATCAAGAACAACATGTCTCAGAGCGACATCCCTCACAACATCCTCATCATTTCCGACATGGAGTTTGACGGATGCGCCGTGACAAACACCCACCGGAGAGGGTACAGATGCGTCGATGCCCGGCTGTTTACGGTTCTCGCCCAGCGCTATGCGGATGCTGGATACCAGCTCCCACGCCTTGTGTTCTGGAATGTGAACAGCAGAACCGGTACGATTCCTGTCAAGGAAAACGACCTTGGCGTTGCCCTGGTCAGCGGGTTCAGCACGAACATCGTGAAGATGGTTATGAGCGGACAGACCGATCCTTACGAGTGCTTGCTTGAGACCTTGAACACCGAGCGCTATGCGCCCGTTGAAGAGGCTCTGAGAGGACTGTGATCGTTTTAGGAGAGGTGGGGGTTCCACCTCTCCTTTGATTTTACCAGGAGGAATGTGCTATGGAAGCAGTTACCGAATACATCAAAAGAAATTCCAACGGCAGAAAGCAGCCTATTCGCGGCTCCACAATTGCTTCTGCGTTCGGCGTGTCTGGCGTAAGGGTTAGAAACATGGTGAACTCTGCGAGATGCAAGGGCGATCCGATCTGTTCCAATGGGAACGGCTACTACATTGCGAGAGACAAGTCCGAGATTGAGAATACGATTGCGTCCATGAAAGGGCGAATTAGCGTGATGAACAACGCTGTGGACGGCCTGGAAAAATACTTACATCAAATGGGGTGATTGGTTCAGATGGTGACTTCGCAGCAAATTTTATCGGCTAAAAAATGCGGAGACATTTTTTCTTCTGACTGCAAACAAGATGTGATTGCGGAATATCGGGAAATCGCAAGGGTGTATCACCCCGATATTAGTACAGATCCAAAAGCAAACGAGGTCATGGCAAAGGTAAACCAGCTTTATGAGGAAGCTCTCAGGTTGATTGATGCCGGCACCTGGGAGGTCAGTAACCAGATCATTCTAAAAGATAAGTCTGGAAAGAAGTATGTAGGGAGATATCTGAAGCAAGTCCCATTTGAGCTTGGCGAAGCATATATCGCAAATTCGTCCGTTACATATCTGTTTGCGCAGAAAAATAAAAAGTTTTTTGATAACGCAGTGGAGCAAATCAAAGGACTAAGGTATGCAAATAGAAAAATGGAGGATGAGATATCCAGATTCATGCCGCAGATATTGTATGCGCTTTCTCTGGAAGATGGACGGTACTGCATTGTGCTGAAAAAGCCAGAAGATGTTTTCCTGCTCTCCGATGTAGCAGATTTCTTTGGCGGTTCTATCCCTGATCGTCATGTGGCCTGGATTATGAGCCGGCTTTCCAATCTATGCTGTTATTTCAGCTATGCAGGAATTGCTCATAACGGGCTTACCATACAGAACTGTTTTATCACTCCGTCCAAACACGCCGTTCTTCCGCTCGGAGGCTGGTGGTATACACAAAAGCTTGGAGCAAAGATGATTGGAGTCCCGCGTGTTATTTACGATGTGATGCCGCTCAAGGCAAAGAGTGAAAAGAAATCCGATGCCATGACGGACTTGGAATCCGCAAAGCTGATTGGTCGGCAGATATCGGATTTGTCCTCTCTCCCAGAAGCATTTCGCCAGTTTCTGAATACAGGGTCGGCGCATGATGCGGTGGAGGAATTTAGTCGATGGAACAAAACACTGGATAAATCTTACGGAGAACGTAAGTTTGTCAATATGCAAGTAACAAAATCAGACATTTACAAGTAGGAGGAATGAAGTATGGGTTGTGGAAGTTGGACTCCCCACGATTGGGACAGTTATTCCAAGAGTTCTATCGCTGGAAAGAGCGCCGCTGGTATTTACACCAGCAAAATGATGAAAGCAGAATTTGATCCGAAAGATATCCCGGTCAGAGAAAGCCGGGACAGCGCAGACCATCCGAGCAGCAATGCGATTATTATTGGCCTGGATGTAACAGGTTCCATGAGCGACATTCTGGAGGGTGTAGCAAAGAAACTGAATGTGCTGGTATCTGAGATTCTGGATCGCAAGCCGGTCACTGATCCCCAGATTATGTTCAACGCCATTGGGGATGCCATGTGCGACACCACTCCGTTTCAGGCTACGCAGTTCGAGTCCGATATCCGCATTGCGGAGCAGTTGACGCAGCTCTACTTTGAGCGCGGCGGTGGTGGAAACGGGTTTGAGAGCTATCCTCTCGCCTGGTACTTTGCCGCCATGCACACGGACATTGATTGTCTGAACAAGAGAAATCAAAAGGGTTTCCTTTTCACCATGGGTGACGACTGTTATCCCACTAAGCTGACTGCGCGGGAAATCAAGCAAATCTTTGGCGACACCGTTGAGCGTGATATCCCTGTAGATGAACTTCTCAACCTGGTCAATCGCAAGTACGAGGTGTTCCATCTGGTTCTGGATCGTTACGGGGACAGCAGCCGAATTGCAAAGTGGCGGTCTTTGATGGGCGAGCGCGTTATCAAGGTCAGCGATTACACCAAGGTGCCGGAGATCATTGTGTCCATTCTGGAAACCATGGGCGGCAAGGATGTTGACGAGGTTGCCGCAAGCTGGGACGGCTCCACCTCCATTGTGGTGAAGAGCGCCCTGGACGGTCTGAAGAGTGTAACCGCCAAGAGCGATATGGTTGAGTTCTAAAAATAAAATAAGATGAAATGCCAGAAAGGGGTATTGGTATGAATAAGCAGGTAAAGGTTGTGATCGGCGCAAACTTTGGCGACGAGGGCAAGGGATTGATGGCCGATTACTTCTGTAGCAAGTTGTCAAAGAACGGGAGTGTGTTAAATATCCGGTTCAATGGTGGCGCACAGGCCGGACATACCGTTGTGGTTCCTGCATACGGAAAGCCAAAGCGTCATGTGTTCAGTCACTTCGGCGCTGGGAGCTTCGTGAGGAATACCGATACTTACCTTTCTGGCGATTTTATTTTGAACCCCATGTTGTTCTGCAAGGAGTTTGATAAGCTGCGCAGAGAATGGTGGTTGCAGCCCAAGGTATATATCAACCACAACTGTAAAATCACAACTCCCTACGACATGCTGGTGAACCAGATTGTTGAGAGAGCAAGGGGCGATCAAAAGCATGGAAGCTGCGGAATCGGCATTAACGAAACGGTTCTGCGGTATCGTAACCATGGCGTTGGGTACACAATCACCCCTGGCTGTGTTGGTTCGGTAGATCTAAAGCACTCTCTTCAGATGCAGCGCGACTACTACCTCCCGAAAAGACTAAAGGATCTCGGCGTGTCGTCTGTTTCCCTGGCGGATTTGAATGTGATCCTCAGTGAAAATATAATTGACAACTGGATTCTGCAAGTCAATGAGATGATGCGGTATTGCACAGTGACGGATGATAATATCGTACACGAATATGACGGCATCGTATTTGAGGGCGCACAAGGTCTGTTGCTGGATGAGTTCTATGAAGAGTTTGCGCCTCATTTGACCACTTCCCGCACCGGATTCTCTGGTGTAAATAAAGTTCTCTATAACAGCGGGCTTTCAAAATCTGCTGATTTGGAGGTTTGTTTTGTTACAAGAACTTACTTTACGCGGCACGGCGCTGGTCTTTTCCCTACAGAATGCACTTCTGAAGAGCTGTTTGGAGAAGAGCGGAGTGACGACACCAATGTGTGGAATGAGTTTCAGGGCAGTTTCCGGTACGGCAGATTTGAAGAGCGTCGATTTCATGAGGCTGTGGGTAATGAACTGAAAAAGGTTTCCAAGATGTACCCCAGCGCAAATCGCACATTCGCATTTACCCATGCGGATGAGACATCGAACCTGGTTCTTACCGAAAATGGAAAGAAAGAAATCTATGAAGTGATCCGAAAATTTAACCCGGACGGTTTCTACCGTTCCATTGGCAATACGAGGCAAAATGTAATCGCTACCAACCTGAAAACGCACAGATAATCTCAGTAAAAATAGGTGCATAACAACCGCAGAAGAGAAAGGGAGTATCAGTTTATATGCTCAAAAAGATAGACCGTAAAAACCGCTTTGTTTCCATGTTTGATCCGAAGACTGGGTTCTATGCAAGAAGCGGAGTGATTGATGAAAATGGAAAAGATACCGGTGTCGATCCCTTTATGACATCTTACCCGGAGCTTATCGATGTCGGTGTGATGGGACATTGTGTGCATGGTGCCAGCGGTCTTTGTCTCAAGTCAGGCGTTCAGTGTTATCAAAATGGCCTTAAAACGCATCATCCAAATATGTCCCTTGAAAATTTCAAGCGCATTGTAGACGAGTGCAAAGGCAAGACGTTCCAGCTTGCGCTTGGTGGGCGCGGCGACGTTGACCAGCATGAAAACTTTGCGGAGATTCTTCAGTATTGTCGAGAGAACAACATCGTCCCCAACTTCACCAGCTCTGGCCTTGGCTTTACAAACGAGATTGTTTCCCTATGCAAAGAGTATTGCGGCGCAGTGGCAATTTCCTGGTATCGTCAGTCGCACACAATCCGAGCCATCCAGATGCTGCTTGATGCAGGAATCAAAACAAATATTCATTATGTCCTTGGTCAGAATTCTATTGATGAGGCCATTGAGCGGCTGAGCAATCATGATTTTCCGAACGGGATTAACGCAGTGATTTTTCTGCTCCATAAGCCAGTTGGCCTGGGTAGTGAGGAAAATGTGTTACATGCCGGCGATCCAAAGGTACAGAAATTCTTTGACATCATCGACCATATGGATGCGTCGTTCAAAGTTGGGTTTGACTCCTGTTCCATCCCGGCCATTCTCAACTATACGCACAACATTGATCCAAACAGTATTGACACGTGCGAGGGCGGGCGATGGAGTATGTATATTACATCTGATATGAAAGCTCTCCCCTGCTCATTTGACAACCAGGATCTTCGCTGGGCTTACGATATTTCCAATGACACCATTCAAAACGCCTGGAACAGCAGCCAATTTGAGGACTTTAGAAACCACTTCCGAACCTCCTGCCCAGGATGTAAGAAGCGAGCAGCCTGTATGGGTGGCTGTCCTATTCGTCCTCAGATCGTGATTTGCAGCAGTGAAGAGAAGACAGTGTGACCATGAGAGATATAAAAAGGATTCGCAAATTCTGCAATCAGCTTGCGGATATATGGGAAATGTATCCTGATTTGAGGTTTTGCCAATTACTTATTTGCTCTTCTCTATTTCGGGGTCGAGACCCATTTTATATAGAAGATGAAGAGGCAATTCAAATCATTAAAAATAACATGAACGGAGTGACTACAAGTGAAAAATAAAGCTACTTGGATTGTGGTAGGGATTGTCTTTGCCATTATCCTTCTGATCGGCGGTCTGTTCATCAGCTCCAACAACAAGGCGATCTTTTTGGAGGAACAGATTAACGCAGCCCAGGCCGATATCAATGTCGCAGAGAAACGCCGCTATGACCTTGTGTTCAATCTGGTTGATGCCGTACAGTCCTACCAGGATTACGAAGGTGAGACGATGGAGAGTATCGTTTCCGCCAGAAATAGCATGGAGCATGGCGATGTAGAGGGCGCTCAAATAGAAATTACTGCTGTTGCGGAAGCTTATCCTGAGTTAAAAGCCAATGAAAACTACAAGCAGTTGATGAATGAGCTTGCGTTGACGGAAAACCAGATCGCGCAGTATCGCAACAACTACAATGAGCAGGTTCGCTCCTATAACAAAATGGTGAGATCTTTTCCCAACAATATCATTCTGAACATCTTGGGATATGAGGCGATTGATACGACCTATACGGACTATGATGCGCCGGTAGACGCACCGCAGGACTTGTTTGCCGATGAGAATTAAAAAGAGAGAGGTTCTTTTCAGTGTTATCATTGTCCTTATAATGATTTTTATTGGCATCTTTGTCAGCGATGCAATCCTGGAAAGTGCAGTATCAAAAAGCGAGTCATATCGAACCGCCACGATTATCGAGAATACAGACCAGTTCTATTATGGAATGGACACCGATTTTGGGAATGCCCTTGTATACGGTGAAGTATCATCCAATGAGTCTGTAACTTACGATGAGATCGGCGGCGGATTTATCTACATTGAAAAGAACAAAGAAGAATACACCAGGCACACCAGAACCGTTACTAAGACAGATAGCAACGGAAAGAAACGCACTGAGACAGAGGTTTATTACACATGGGATCATGTTTGGAGTGATCGCAGGCATGTAGAGGAAATTGCATTCCAGGGGCGCACATTTCCATATGAGTCAATCGAACTTCCTGCCGAGCGCCTTAATCTTGATTCTGTCGGGGTAGATAACCGCATGAATTATATTTATGTGGGTTCCGATGATCGCTACTATTACAATGTCGTTCCGATGCCGATGACAGGTACGAATTACACATCTCTGCAAAAAGGTACGATCATCGATTCCTCTTCCCAGTTTCTAGATATGACCACAGAGCAGGTGATATCCCAAATGGAACAGAACGAAACTTTT
>ENA-UOJG01002493-UOJG01002493.1-human-gut-metagenome-genome-assembly--contig:-C47-NODE-2493-length-15424-cov-7.137680_pt1 | contig 15424 bp, 6 predicted proteins | sample MGYA00242340_ERZ723887 | MGnify/ENA metagenome assembly ERZ723887 | reverse complement strand
CTCCCAGAGGGAGAGCCAAGGTCGCTTCGCTCCTCGGAATGACACGTCAGGGTGGTGCGGCAGTGGGAACAGTGCATTGCATCGAATTTGCAATCCTTTTGCCGCTTCGCGGACGGGAGCGGCATGCCGCTCCCCTACAGGTGCAATCGGAGCATGCCGCCTTACAGCATCTTCTTCAGATACTGGCCCGTGAAAGACGCCGGGCAGGCGGCAATGTCCTCCGGGGTGCCGGTGGCGACGATCGTGCCGCCTCCGTCGCCGCCCTCGGGGCCGAGGTCGATGATGTGGTCGGCGCATTTGATGACGTCGAGGTTGTGCTCGATGACGAGCACGGTGTTTCCGGCGTCCACGAGCTTCTGCAGCACGTCGAGCAGCTTCTGCACGTCGTACATGTGCAGGCCCGTCGTCGGCTCGTCGAGGATATACATCGTGCGGCCCGTGGCGCGGCGCGCCAGCTCCGTTGCGAGCTTCACACGCTGGGCCTCGCCGCCCGAGAGCGTCGTGGAGCTCTGGCCGAGCTTCACATAGCCGAGGCCGACCTCCACGAGCGTCGCGACCTTGTCGCGGATGCGCGGCAGGTTCTCAAAAAAGCTCAGCGCCTCGTCGGCCGTCATTTCCAGCACGTCCGCAATGGACTTGCCGCGGTAGCGCACCTCGAGCGTCTCGCGGTTGTAGCGCGCGCCGTGGCACACGTCGCACGGGACGTAGACGTCCGGCAGGAAGTGCATTTCGATCTTCACAAGGCCGTCGCCGCTGCAGGCCTCGCAGCGGCCGCCCTTGACGTTGAAGGAGAAGCGGCCGGGGCCGTAGCCGCGGGCCTTTGCGTCCGCCGTGGCGGCGAACAGGTCGCGGATGTCGGCAAACAGGCCCGTATAGGTCGCGGGGTTCGAGCGCGGCGTGCGGCCGATGGGGCTCTGGTCGATGACGATTGCCTTGTCGAGGTTCTCGATGCCCTCGAAGCGGTCATGCCTGCCGGGGCGGACGCGCGCACGGTTCAGCACGGACGAGAGCTTTTTGCTGATGATCTCGTTGACGAGTGACGACTTGCCCGAGCCGGACACGCCCGTCACGCACGTCAGCGTGCCCAGCGGGATGCTGACGTCCACATTGCGCAGGTTGTTCTCGCGGCAGCCGAACACGCGCAGGAAATTCCCGTTCCCCGCGCGCCGCTGCGCCGGGACGGCGATGCGCCGCTTACCGGAGAGATACTGGCCCGTGATGCTGTCGGGCGCGTTCATGATGTCCTGCAGCGTGCCCTGCGCCATGATCTGCCCGCCGTGCACGCCCGCGCCGGGGCCGACGTCCACGATATAGTCTGCCGCGCGGATCGTGTCCTCATCGTGCTCGACGACGATGAGCGTGTTGCCGAGGTCGCGCAGGCGGCGCAGCGTGTCGAGCAGCTTGTCGTTGTCGCGCTGGTGCAGGCCGATGCTCGGCTCGTCGAGGATATAGAGCACGCCCATCAGCGACGAGCCGATCTGCGTGGCAAGGCGGATGCGCTGGGCCTCGCCGCCGGAGAGCGTCGCGGCCGCGCGGGACAGCGTCAGGTACCGCAGGCCCACGCTCTGCAGGAAGCCGAGGCGTGCGCGGATCTCGCGCAGGATCTGCTCGGCGATGACGGCCTGCGCGCCCTCGAGCCGCAGATCGTTCACGAATGCCAGCTCGCGGTCGACTGGCATGTCGCAGAATTCCGTGATGGACAGGCCGCCGACGGTCACGGCGCGGGAGATATCGGACAGGCGGCTGCCATGGCAGTGCGGGCAGGGGGAGGCGGACATCGTCTCCTCCAGCTCCTTGCGCATGGCCTCGGACTGCGTCTCGCGCACGCGGCGCTCGATGTTCGGAATGATGCCCTCAAACGCCTGCTCCAGCGTTCCGCGGCTGCTGCCGCGGTCGTAGTGCAGCGTGAGCTTTTCGCCGTGCGTGCCGTAGAGGATGACGTCCATGGCCTCCTTCGAGAGGCTGGAGATCGGCGCGTGCAGGTCGAAGTGATATTTCTGCGACAGGGCGTCGAAGTACATCCGCGCGATGGAGTCGCTGCGGATATTGCCCCAGCCGCTGGCCTGGATGCCGCCGTCGTAGATGGAGAGGGACAGGTCCGGGATGATGATGGCGGGGTCGACCTTCAAAAGGAAGCCGAGGCCGCTGCACTCCGGGCATGCACCCATGGGATTGTTGAACGAGAACATGCGCGGCGAAAGCTCCGGCATGGAGATGCCGCACTCGTCGCAGGCGTAGTTGCGGGAGAACAGCGTCTCCTCCCCGGTGTCCGGCTGCTGGATGACGACGAGCCCGCCGCCGTGCTCCAGCGCGGTCTCGACGGAATCCGTCAGGCGGCGCGTCAGGTCGCCGCGCAGCACAAGGCGGTCGACCACCAGCTCGATGGTGTGTTTTTTGTTCTTCTCGAGTGTGATCTCCTCGCTCAGGTCATAGAGGATGCCGTCCACGCGCACGCGGGAGAAGCCGCTCCGCCGCGCGTCGGCCAGCAGCTTGACGTGCTCGCCCTTCTTGCCGCGCACGACCGGGGCCAGCACCTGAAAGCGCGTGCCCTCCGGCAGGGCCAGCACCTTGTCGACGATCTGGTCGACGGTCTGGCGGCGGATCTCGCGGCCGCAGCGCGGGCAGTGCGGCGTTCCGGCGCGCGCCCACAGCAGGCGCAGGTAGTCGTAAATCTCCGTCACCGTGCCCACGGTCGAGCGTGGGTTGCGGGACGTCGTCTTCTGGTCGATGGAAATGGCGGGGGACAGGCCTTCGATCACGTCCACGTCGGGCTTGTCCATCTGGCCCAGGAACTGCCGCGCATAGGCCGAAAGCGAGTCGACATAGCGCCGCCGCCCCTCGGCATAGATCGTGTCGAACGCAAGCGACGATTTGCCGGAGCCGGAAAGCCCCGTGAATACGCACAGCGCGTCGCGCGGGATCTCCACATCCACATTTTTCAGGTTGTTTTCGCGCGCGCCGCGCACGAGGATGGAATTTCGCATAGCTGCCTCCTGCCGTTGATTTCTCTGAAGTCTTATTATACCACGCTGTCCGGATCGCAGCAACGAAAATTTATAAACAAATGTACGATTTTTCGCCGACCGCACACGCCATTGTAGGGGAGGGGACAGCCGGGCCCGGCGCTGCACTAGCAGCCCGTACAAGCCACCGTTAAAATGGGGATGGCCCCCGATTTGTCATTGCGAGGAGGCGCAGCCGACGTGGCGATCTCGCAGAACCTGGCCGAATCGCGAGAAAGCGATCGGCGAAAACGCAACTGCCTCTCCGAGATTGCACCCCAAGGGCACTTCCTCGCGCTTCGCGCTCAGGGCGCCACGTCAGGGAAGCGCGAGTTGCATCAGCGCTCTCCCCCTACAACATCCTGTTGAAAAAATCAAAAATCGCCATCAATCCGGATTTTTCCGTTCCAATTTCTCCTTTTCGGTTGCTTTCGCAGAAAAAATCCGTTATGATGGAAGGTAGAATCTGCAATTGCATTTTTCACGGCCGTTTCTGCCGCTGCCCGGCGTTTTTCCGGTGCATAACGCAGCCGCGTCCGGTTAAAACAAACGAAAAACAAGGGACACGGGCTTTCGCCCGGCAGACTGTCAAAAAAACTGCCAAGCCAAAAGCTTCGGAGGGAAGAAAAGTGTGAAAGGAAACCGTCAGGGTGTCCTTTCGCGTCCAATCACCCGCCGCAGCGGCAGAATTGCAAAATAAGATACAACAAAATTCTATTTTGCAATTCTGAAAGCAGCTTGGCGAAAAGCCCGAAGGGACTTTTTGACAAGCTGACGGGCTTTCGCCCGGCCCCTACCGGCCTCTGCCTGCATGCCGGAGAGGAGGGCTTTTCTTGGAAGAAGATGATCTGTTATGGGTCCTGGGGGCCTTCCCCCAACCCGTTTTTCTGACGGACGGCGAGACCGTCCAATGGCGCAACGCCGCGGCGTCCGCCGTGCTCAATCCGGGCGCGTCCCTGCAGCCCATGCTGCAGGGAACGGCGTTCGGCCTGTGGTCGCGCAGGGGCACGCTGCGCCTGAGCCTGCCGTTCGGCGGGGCGCTGTGCGATTTTTCCGTCCGCGCGATGCAGCGGGGCCTGCTGTTTCTGGCCGACGCTCCGCACGAGCCGTCTGCGGCGGCCGGGGCGGCGCTCAAGGCCTCGGCCATTCTCCGCCGTCCGCTGCAGAATGTCATGACGGCGGCGCGCGAGCTGTTCGACCGCGTGGAGGACCTCGAGGAACCGGCGGCCACGGCCGTCTCCTCCGAGCTGAACCGCGGGCTGTATCAGCTCCTGCGCCTGTGCGGCCAGCTCACCACGGGCGGCGAGCTGCTGGCCGGCACCTGCAAGCCGGAGCGGCACCGCGTGGACCTGACGGCCCTGCTGGACGGCATCGCGGACGATGTCGCCCCGCTGTTCGAGCGCGCCGGGCGGCGCTTTGTCTACCGCGGCCTGCCGGCCGCCGTCACCGCCGATGCGGACGCCCAGCTTGTGGAGCGCGCGGTGTATAACCTGCTGTCCAACGCGCTGGCCTTTACCCCGGCGGGCGGCGAGATCTGCCTGAGCCTTGAGCGGCGCGAGCAGTCGCTGCTCATCCGCGTGACGGATACGGGCGAGGGCTTCCCGGAGAGCGTGCTCGGCACGCTGTTCGACCGCTACAGCCTCATCCCCGTCGGCGACCCGCGCTGGGGCACCGGCTATGGCCTGCCCATGGTCCGCGAGATTGCCCGCCTGCACGGCGGCACGCTCATGGCGGCCAATGTCCCGACCGGCGGCGCGGACGTGATGTTCACGCTCTCGCTCGTGCGCCGGCCCGCAGCCGTCCGCACCGCGCAGCAGCGCTTCGATTACCTCAGCGGCTACCGCCATGCCCTCGTTGAGCTGTCCGACAGCCTCTCCGCGTCGCTGTACGACCCCGCAACGGTGTCCTGATCAGCAGACTGCCGATGGCGCATTGCAGGGGGGCGGCACAGAGCTGCCGATTCCATAATGGCAGAGGCCAAAAGTCAGCCTGCATGGCGGTCCGTGACCGCCATGCAGGCTGGCAATATCTGCGATACGCATTCTGTGGCGTGAAGCTCTCAAGTTTGTCATTCCGAGGAGCGAAGCGACGTGGGAATCTCGCAGGATCCGGTCCGATAACAGGGGAACCAGCGGCGAAAACGGAACTGCCTTCCCGAGATTGCACCCCAAGGGCACTTCCTCGCGCTTCGCGCTCAGGGCGCCACGTCGGCCTTTGGCCTCCTCGCAATGACAATTCGGGGTCGTTTGCCATTTTAACGGCAGCCTGTACTAGACGCAAGTGCGGCGCCGGGAGCGGCATGCCGCTCCCCTACAATGGCGTGTGCGGTCGACGAGAGTGCACGGAAATTTGCCGTTGCGCCACAAGACGTCGAGGACGCCGTCCCCTACAACGCACGGCCGGCAGCCTTGGCAAATTCTCCGCTTTCCGCTTGCCCCGTGCCTTTCTATCCTGTCAGATACAAACCAGATACAAAAATCGGACCGGCTCATTTGGGTGAGCCGGTCCGGTTTTTATGGCAATACCGCATAATTCAACAAGAGCATTCGGCGAGAGATTTTTTGCCGATACAAGGTTTGAAAAGTGCAGGAATACTTTGTGTATTTCAAACTTTTCGAACCGCAGAATCGGCGAAAAATATCCGGCGAAGGCCGAAGAGGAATTATGCGGTGTTGCCTTATATCACGGCGCTTCTTCATCGCCGCCGGTGGACTCGGTCGGGGCGTCCGTGGGCGGTTCCGTCGGCTCCGGCTCCGTGGGCTTTTCCGTCGGGCTTTCCGTCGGGCTTTCCGTCGGCTCCGTCGGCGCCTCCGTGGGGGGCTCCGTCTCCTCGACGAGCTTGGCGACCAGACGGTTGCGCCAGTCGTAGCTCGAGTGGTTGACCTTCTCCGTGGACAGCAGCTTGCCGTTCTTGTCGTACTTCATGCGGTAGGTATCGACCTCATAGCCGTCGTAGCCGACCTGGATGCGCTCGCCGTCCTTATAGTCCTTGTACTTGTCGTAGTTCTTCATGCCCTTGGAGATCTCGACCTCCTCGGTCTTGCTCTTGTGGGTCATCGCGGCCTTGTAGTCCAGCTCCACGGTGTAATCCTTCGTCTCCGTGCCCATGAAGCGCACGCGGACATAGCCGCCGGAGGCCTCCGCCAGAATGCGGATGGGGTAGGTCGTGTTGTTGCGGAATTTATAGTCGAGGCTGCCCCAGTAGATCGTGGCGTCCATGCCCCAGGGGATATAGTCCGGCACATACTGGTGCTCCTGCCGCGCGATGACCTCGAGGTCGGATTTCAGCGTGCAGTAGTACAGCACGGACGCGACCTGACAGACGCCGCCGCCGAGCTGCTGGACGGTCTCGCCGCCGACATACACGCCGCCCTCCTTGTAGCCCTTGGCCGCCGTGCGCTCGCCGACGACACCGTTGAACGAGAACGTCTCGCCGGGCTTGAGCACATAGCCGTTGATGGCCAGGCAGGCCAGACGCAGGTTCTCACTTCGGCCGATGAGACCGGCGTTGTACGGGCTGTCATAGCTGGCAAGCTCATCGTGGAACAGCTTCTCCTGCAGGGATTCCTTCGTGTACTGCGGCTTGATGACGTCGAGCGTCAGCGTGACCTCGCCGCCGGGGCCTGCCTTCTCCAGCTCGTCCATGGCCTTTTTGATGTCGAAGCCGTAGCCGTCCGAGCCGTCGGTCACCTCATAGGTGTCCTCGTTGCACACGGCGTTCACCGGCGCAACATAATACTTGTGGTACAGGGCGTCGAGGTCAAAGGCCTTCGGCAGGTCCTCCTCCACCACATACTGCATCTCGAAATTCGCGTCGGCATAGGCGGTGAGCACGGCCTTGTACAGCTCGTCCGTGTTGATCTCGCGGCCCGCGCTGCCGAGCTTGACCGTCAGGGTCTTGAGCTCGCGCTCCTCGCCCTCGTCGTCCGTCACGGTCGTCGTGCCCTCGGTGACGGAGGGCTCCGTCTTTTCGCTCACGGCGTCCTTGGCATATTCGTCCAGCATCGTGCGGACGTAGTTTTCATCGAGCGTGAGGAAATCGGCGACGTTCAGATCGGTGCGCTCCGTCAGCGCGTTCTTCTTCACGCGGGAGAACAGGCCGCCGCCGCGGCCGTAGGCATAGGCAGCCTCCACGGCCTTGTCGAGGTCGAGGCGAACCGCCGTGTCCGACGGCGTCAGGCACAGCTTTGTCAGCAGCGTCATCGGCTTGCCGTCCTCGTCGAGCGGGGTGTTCGGGTCCTCGGTCGGCTCCTCCGTCGGGGCCTCGGTCGGCGCTTCCGTCACCGGCTCCGTCTCCGAAGGCGCGGTCTCGGTCGGCTCCGTCGCCTCGGTCTGCGCGGAGGCATCGAGCGGCTTGCCGAAAATGTCGACGAGCGGGATCTGCGCCGGGTCATATGTCGAGGTGAACGTGTCATAGGGGCGCGTGTAGAGCGCGACGTTCATATTTTCCTTCCCATAGACGCTCACGCCCTTTTCGAGCGCGGCGCGCGCCTCCTCCTTCGTCATGCCGCTGAGATCGACGCCTGCGACATAGAGGTTGTTGACGATCCTGCCGTCGTCGCGCAGGAACATATAGCCCACGCCGCAGCCGACGAGCACGACGGCTGCAGCCAGCAGCGCGACGATCAGGCCGAGGCGGGACTGCTTTTTCTGCTTTTTCTTTTTCGGCGCACGCTGCGGCTCGGCATAGGACTGAGCCTGCGTCGGGCGTTTGCCTTTTTCAAATTTACCCATTTGAATCTCCTTCTCCGGCGGTACTACGGCAGAATGCCGCCTATTCTCCAGACGGCATCCGCCGCCGTTTGTTCCTATCCTATTATACCGGGAAGCTGCCAAAATGCAACAACGTTTTGCCAACAAAAGCGTTACAATTGTGAACTTTATGTAAACCACCAGAGCAGGATCATGGCGGCTGCCCCCCGAAGTGCCGCTGCGAGGCCGCGGAAAGTGGTATCATAAACGGACACTGACTTTCGGCTAAGCAGGGTTTTGAGAGTCTAAGCAGCCCCACAGAAACACTTCTGTGGGGCTGCTTTTGCACCTTGGTTTTTTGTCAAGCCCTGGGGCTTGCGCCGTGCTCACCGCGGGGCAATACGCCCCCGGTAAGCACGCCGTTTCGGATAGAAATCAGTGAATGCTCTGGCAGTATCTGGCGACCACTGCCGCAAGCTGGGCACGGGTGGCCGTAGCCATGGGCTCCAGCTTGCCCGTTTCTGTGCCGAGAATAAAGCCGTTGGCAACAGCCCACTGCATGGATTCCACAGCATAGGAGGAGACACGATCTCTGTCAGAGAAGCTGCTCAGGTCTTCGGACACCTTTTCATAGGCGCCGGTCACCTTGGCATACCGAGCGAGGAAGGAAACCATCTGCTCGCGCGTCACGCAGTCGTCAGGCGCAAAGGTATCCGCGCTGACACCGGTGGTGATGCCGTTCTGGTAAGCCCAGCGCAGGGCGCTGCCGTACCAGCTCTCCAGATTCACGTCGGTGAAGGGCAGGGCCTTGGAATCATCCACAGCAGGTTCTCCCGCAATGCGATAGAGCAGCGTCACCACCTGGGCACGGGTCGCGGTCTCATCGGGGCGGAAGGTGCCGTCGCCGTAGCCCTGCATAATGCCCTTAGACAACACATAGTCCACGGATTCATGATACCAAGCCGTTGTGCTGAGATCCCGGAATTCCTTCGACGGGCACGGATCATCACGGTTGCTGTTTGCCGTCAGATGCTCCACCTCATCGATCCGCTGTTCATTGCGCTCTGTCTTTTGGACCGTGAACCGAGGATCGGCGTCCTTGCCGGCATTCGTCTTGGTGAACGTCAGCTCTGCGACTTGTTCTCCGGCAGGCATGCTGTCCACGGAAACATAACCAAGCGTTACCTTTCCGGCTTCAGCCTTGTAGGAGAAATACTGCGCGTTTCCAATGACATTCTTCAGCTCCCAGCCGGCAGCATCGTAGCTGACGCTCATAAGCCCGTTCGTGGTGGGGGTCGTTCCTCCCGACACCAGCTTCAGGGTGACCGTGTTCTGATCCTCCGAGGTGATGATCTCCGAGGATGCAGTCTGTTCGCCCGCGATGTCAGCCGCCGGTTTCGTCGATGCGGTTTTTTCTGCTGCTGTATTAAGCGCACCATAAGACGCGGCCGCTTCTTCAACCGCAGCAGAATTGAGCATGTCTGTCAAATCCTGAGACTGTACCGTGTGGGAGCCAAGCGGCAGATTGCTTACGATCTGCTCCAGCTCCGTCTGGTTGGCCTCATGATTGTCGATCTTCAGGATCGTTGCCGGATATACATTCTCGCCGAAGCTGGCCAGCTTTTCGCCGGTCCAGAAGTTCTTGGCGGAATCGTATGTCAGACGGTAGAGCTCATTGGCCTTGCCGGTAAAGTAGGACAAATACAATGCCAGCTGTCCATTGACCGTCGTGGGAACCATAGAGCACAGCGGCGTGCCGTTATTGTCGCCCATGAAGTACATTTTAAATGCACTGGTCAGGTTAGACTTTGCGATCTCATATTTGCCTGTCGTACTGCTGTAGTCGATCCCGTCATAAATCTGGAAGGTCCACACGTTGCCGCGGTTATCCAGCAGCAGCAGCACCTCCGCATCCGTTTCCGCAGTGCCGTCCTGGTCCAGATCAAGCTTTGTCTTGCCGAGCGAGGTCATCGCCGTAAACTTATCGGCTCCGTTTCCGTAAAGCAGGAAATCCATGAACAGCATGAAGCCGTCCGTGCGAATGCTGCCCAGTTCCGCAGGCTTGTTGAGCATAAAGTTATAGATACTGTAGCAGGCCGGTACGTCGCCCTTGGTAAACAGCTCGCTGTATTCCAGATCAAACAGCGGCACATTAAAGTTACCGCCCGCAACGGCATCATAGTCCGCCAGAACCTTGCCGCTCTCCATGTCGACCTGATGGAGCTTCCGTTCATTTCCGTCAACCACAATGACATTGTTGCGATCCGTGTCATATGCGGTAGAGGTAATGCCCTCGACATCCATCACAGCCCCCGGCGTCCATGTAGTATCATTTTCCATATCCCACGTATAGAACTGGGAGGTGGAGGAGCCATCCATCAGCGCGCCGGTCAGCGTAACCTTCAAAACCTCAACGGTTACCGTGCAGGCTGCACTCTTGGTAGGATCCTTTACAGAGGTTGCCGTGATCGTGGCAGTGCCGTCTCCAATGCCGGTAACCGTACCGTCTTCGTCCACGGTAGCCACATTCGTATTGTCGCTGGTCCAGGTCACCGTATCGGGATGGATGCCGAAAGGCGTAACTTCCGCCTCCAGCGTCGCCGTGCCGCCCTTGAAAAGCTTCAGCGTGCTGCGATTCAAGGAAACCTCAACAGGATCATTCAGCTCAGACTTGTTCAGATTGATCTTGTAGGTACTGCAGTTGTTTGCGTAGTCATATACCTGCAGCAGCAGATGCGCTGCATTTGCTGTTCCGTTTGCATCCAACGACATGGTAACAGCCTCGCCGCGGCTTGCTCCCTTCGGAGAACCGCCCGTCCTCGCAAGGATTTTCCCGGTCGAGTAATCGTACAGCACCGCTGCTGCAACATATCTGTTGTCGGAGGCCGTAACGGTCATGACCCGTCCGTCGTTGATCAGGTCCTCGGAAAGCGTAATGTCGGTCAGCGTAGGAGCAGTCTTGTCAACAAACATCGTATAGGTCTGACTTGCTCCCTCACCAAGCGCATCCCAATCCGTCGAAAGCGTCGAGCCGCTGTAATCCACATAATACTCCGGCGCCATGGTAAGCTTCACAGTCAGCTTTTCGCCTTCCGCAGCATCCGGCGCACAATCCACGGACAAGCCGCTCTGCACCTGCATCCACGTCTTCTGGTTCGAGAAATAGTAGGCGCCAATGATCGGAGCCTGAGTCTCCTTGTTGAGATATACCGTACCGTCCTCGCCGGTCACAGTGATCCGGCCATTGGCCGCATTTCGGATCAGGCAGAAATAAATATCAGAGATCTTTGCGGTATCCGGGTTGATGGAGTAACGATCTGCATCGTAGAATCCGTCGTCTACATACAGATTTCCGCCAAGGGAATAGGAGTCATCCACGCCTTTGTATTTTATGGTCAGCGACTGGAGCTGCGCTGCCTGCTGAATTGCAGCGAGCATGTAGGGAGGACGGGTCTCCATGCCGTAGTGATACTGAATAAAGCTGCCGACATCAAACATGGAGGCATCGGTCCAATTTCCGTAGTAGCCCAGCACCGGGATAGAATGGCTGGTCCCTTCGACACCCTCTTTACTGCTTACCTCGTTGGCAAATACATAACCCTCGACATAAGCGCCTGCACCGCCGTTCTTTTCGTCGTAGCTGTCCAGACCAAGAACCTTTGCATGAATCGTGACGTGAATCTTTCCGTTTGCAGGCACCGTCACGGCAGCGCTGCTCAAGCGGGAGAAGAACAGGTAAGCATCATAGGTATCGATGTCTCCGTCCTTATCCAGATCCGCACGGCTCTTGCTGCTGATCTCGGTCCGCACGCCGGTCACATAGTCCAGCAGCGCCTGACCGTCATCCGCGGTTACCTTGCCGCTTCCGTCAAAGTCGCAGCCGTCCAGCTCCGCAGGCATTTCCGGCTTCAGCGTTTTCCCATCTACGTCCCAGACAACGTCTGCGGCTAATGCGGCAGTCTTTTTGTCCGAGAAATTCATGACTTGCCCGTTCCCGTTATTGAGCTCGCCCTGAAGTGCCGCCTGCGTAAAGAAATCAGCGCTTAAGGTAAACGTGCTGTCCGTATTCTCCAGATTGTACAGCGTAAAGCCAAAGGAATACTCACCGGTACGCTGGGGATCGTCTCCCAGCTCGGCTTTGATCTTTCCGTCTGCATACGAATCTGTTGCATCCTGATCCATCATCAAATAGCTTCCGCTATTTACAGCCGCGCCGATATTTGCAAGGCCTGCACCCTGCTGCAGAACAGAGTAGTAACCCTCCAGTGTCTTCCCCTGCTCATCAACACCCTGCTTCTCAACGATCGGCTGAGCAGTTGACATCAGCAGGCTTTGGGCCAGCGTACGCACAGCCAGTCCCGTCTTTTCGGCCAGATCATTCTGCTTAATGTACTCAGCGACCAGCGCCGCCATTCCGGCTACCTGCGGAGAAGCCATAGAGGTACCGGACATATTCTGATACTCTCCGCCGTCCTTCAGGGAGTAGATCCGGCCGCCGGGCGCCGTGATCTCCGGCTTCATCGTCAGGGCGCCGGGAATGCCCCAGCTGGAGAAGCTGCTCATCGTATAGTAGTCTTCTCCCAGATCCCAAGACTCCCGCTCGGAGCTCACAAACATCTCGCCGCTATAATACAGAACACTGCCATCCTGGCTCGTCACCTTCGTGGAGTTTTTACGCAGGAATGCGCCATCCGTCTGAGAAATAGAGACGCAGGGCTCCGTTTTTTTATAATCGGTCAGATCCATATAATTGGAGCCCGGCTGATTATTCACGATAATGGTCGCAATTGCGCCATTGGCAACCGCGGCTTCTGCCTTCTCGTAAAATGAGGTATCGCCTCGATTGCAAATTGCAATTTTTCCTGCCAGGACATCCTTGACTGCTGCAAACTCTTCCGCGGTACCGATCTTGTCCAGATAAATATACTCATGGCTTCCGCCGATGGTATAGATCGGTTTGTTCTGATAGCTTTTTTCCGTGTAGGTCATGTTATGACCTTTGACCTTCAGATAATTGTCTGTAACGCCCGCGTTATCGACGGAGGCTACACACAGCGAGTTAACATAGGAGCCGGGGCTGCCGTTTGTAGCCCAGTTCACACTGCCCGCATAGGGAAGGCCAAACGCAGTTTGGTCAAACCAGCTGCCGGAATTACCTGCAGAAATTGTGACAACCATGCCGCTGCCAACGATTTCATCAAGAATATGACGGTATTTCTCTTCCGTATACTCGGAGTAGCCCGGGAAGCTTCCGCCCAGAGAGAGGTTCGCTGCGTCCGCGCCCAGCACCATGGCGTCTTCAATCGCGACCATGTAGTCTGAATCATAGGCGCCGCCGCGCTTGCCGAAGACCTTCATCGTCAGGATCTGCGCATCGGGCGCCACGCCCTGCGTCATGACGGAGTCCAACGCTGCGACATAGTTTCCGGCTTCGTCCTTAACAAAACGGTTTCCCGCCGCGATACCGGTCACGTGCGAGCCATGATCGCCCTGCGTATCATTATCATGCGTGATATCCGTGTCCGCATCCACATAGTTAAAGCCAAACGGGATTTTCTCGTTGACATAAAAATCTGCTGCGGTCAGTCCGGCCTTGCGAGTATATGCATTTAGCTGATTCAGCACCTCATCGGTCAAGTCAGCCTCCGTCATGATCGTCGCATTACTCCCCTGCAAGGCATATTTCAGCGCATCCGGATCCAGAGAGGGATGATCCACATCGGCGCCTGTGTCGATAATTGCGATCCGGCTTCCTGCGCCGGTATAGCCTGCCGCCCACGCAGCGCTGGAGCCGATCATCTTATCGGAGGTAGCCATATTGGGATCCGCCGTCTCCTCCTGCTTCACCACGCAGGGCTCATACCGGTTCTCAAGAATGACCTCCTGCACACCGGCAACTTCCTTGATTTTCTCGATCTGCCCATATTGGACATTTGCAGAAATGATATTGGCTGCCAATGTCATATTCCAAACAACATCCAGTGTTGCACCATTCAGTGCCTGCTTGGAGATGGCGGCAGCCATGCTGTCCTGCTGCTTCTCCAGCTTCCGCCGATATTGCATGGCGCTGCGATCAGCAGCTGCAATCTCATCAGAGGTAAAGCCCTTTTCCAGGGTAGAGGCGTCCTTTAGAATAATGGAGACACGAACCATATCGGTGTCTTCGTGTTCTACCGTCTTTTCCACTACGCTGGTATTCGCCTGAATGGGGGACTCTACCTGAACAGAGCTGCTGTCTATTTCCTCCCAAGTCAGTCCGTTGCTGCCTGATTTCGAGACGCCTGTTTCCTCAATTGCCAGAGATGGCGCAGCTAAACTAACAGCTAACACCACGGCCAGCAATGCAGCCACAATGCGTTTTCTTAAGTGTGTGCTTTTCATAAACCTACCTTCTTTCTTTATTTTGGTATGTCCACAAGCCGGGCATGCGGCCGCTTCTACACCAATGGTGTTCTGTATATATTATCACAAACATCCGGTATATGCAATTAAAAATACACATACAGAGATGCCGTGCAGTTCTAAATCTCAGCCGGAAACATGTCTGATTTTTTCCATTATTTACAAATTCTGGAAATATTCAATCGTTACTGCAGAAACGCCGGCACCGGCCGGCAAAGGCTTGCCGTCATGATAAAAATCCGAAAAGCTGCCGTTCCAGCTCCTCATATCATAAGAGCTTTTTGCTTCTCCCGGTGATGTTATTTGCCCTTGCCACGCCGGACAGACTGTTTTGTTCCATGCTTCGTGATCAGTCCGCGGCATTCGATGCGCCTTTTTTATCCGATTTTGTTTGTTCCGACAAGAGAATACGGTCATTGTCCAGGGCCTTGCCAGCACTGCTTTTGAACTTAGCCAGCAGGTCCTCCACGGTCATGCCCGCCCGTTCCGCTCCGGCAACATCCAGAATGATATGGCCTCTGTCCATCATCAATGTGCGGTTGCCAAGCTCCAGGGCCTGGTGCATATTGTGGGTGACCATGAGGGTGGTGATACGGTTCTCCGAGACGGTCTGACGGGTGATTTCCAGCACCTTTTCTGCCGTGGCGGGGTCCAGAGCAGCGGTATGCTCATCCAGCAGCAGGAGCTTCGGCGGCTTGAAGGTGGCCATCACCAGCGTCAGCGCCTGACGCTGGCCGCCGGAAAGCAGCCCCACGGGCTGCTTCATCCGGTCCTCCAGGCCCATGTCCAGCTGAGCCAGCTTTTCCCGGAAGGCGGCTTTTTCCGCCCGGGTCACATGGCTGAGCCAGCCGCCGGAGGCCGCCGCCAGAGAGAGGTTTTCCTCAATGGTCATGTGGGGGGCGCTGCCGCGCATAGGATCCTGGAACAGACGGCCGATTTGGCGGGAGCGCTGATATTCCGGCAGGAAGGTGATATTTCTTCCGTCCAGATAAATGCTGCCGCTGTCGGGGAAAAAGCTGCCGCTGATGGCGTTAAGGAGGGTGGATTTGCCTGCGCCGTTGGAGCCGATGATGGTGACGAAATCTCCTGGGAGCAGGTGCAGGCTCAGGCCCTGCAGGGCTGCCTTTTCATGGATGGTGCCGGGGTTGAAGGTCTTGGATATTTTTTCAATCTTCAGCATGAAGGCGGGCCTCCTTTCGCGCAGCCATGCGGCGGCGCAGCATAGGCAGCTGCTTTTTGAAATAGGGGGTGGCGATGGCCAGCACCACGATCACCGAGGACACCAGCTTCAGCATGAAGGCGGGCATATCCAGCCGCAGGGCGATGGT
>ENA-UOJG01002484-UOJG01002484.1-human-gut-metagenome-genome-assembly--contig:-C47-NODE-2484-length-15482-cov-17.797498_pt1 | contig 15482 bp, 14 predicted proteins | sample MGYA00242340_ERZ723887 | MGnify/ENA metagenome assembly ERZ723887 | reverse complement strand
TGGTGGAGCTGTCCAGCGGCGGCAATGTGGGCAAATACACCGGCTTTTACTACACGGCCTCCATGGCGGCGCAGGTGGCAACGCCTATGCTGTCCGGCCTTTTGATGGATAAGTGGGGCATGCGGGTGCTGTTCCCCTATGCCACCGTATTTGTGGCGCTGGCCTTCGTCACCATGCTGTTCGTCCACCACGGCGACAGCAAGCCCGACGCGGTGATGGGGCTGGAAGCTTTGGAAAATTTGGAGAACGACTGATATGAAACTGTTTTGGATACTTCTGGGAATCGTAATCCTTATTCTGTTGCTGTATATTCTCTGTCTGCGGTGCAACCGCCGCCGGGACTGGAAGAAATTTCAGGGCTGGCGCTATGCCCACCGGGGCTTTCACGACAAGCCCCGCATCCCCGAAAACTCCATTCCCGCCTTCAAGCGTGCCGTCCAGTGCGGCTTCGGCGCGGAGTTGGACGTCCATCTGATGAAGGACGGCCATCTGGCGGTGATCCACGATGCCTCCCTGCTGCGGACGGCGGGCGTGGACGTGGAGATCGAGGATCTGACGGCGGAGGACCTGCAGCAGTACAAGCTGGAGGGCACCGAGTACCACATCCCTCTGCTGGAGGAGGTGCTGCCCATCTTCGCGGGAAAGGCGCCGCTGATCGTAGAGCTGAAGGCAGAGCGGGGCAACGCCGACGCGCTGGCCGCCGCTGCCTGCAAGCTGCTGGACAAGCACCGCAGCGTCACCTACTGCATGGAGTCCTTTGACCCCCGGTGCCTTATGTGGCTGTGGCAGAACCGGCCCGACGTGGTGCGGGGCCAGCTCAGTGAAAACTTTACCCGCCACGGCGACGGCAAGAATCTGCCCGGCGTGGTGCGCTGGGCGCTGAGCAACCTGCTGCTGAACTGCCGCACCCGGCCCGACTTCATCGCCTACCGGTTTGAGGACAGAAAGAGCCTGTCCCTGAAGCTGTGCCGCGGCCTGTACGGCGCAAAGGAGTTCAGCTGGACCATCCGCAGCAAGGCGGACATGGACGCCGCCGAGGAGGCGGGCGCTCTGGTCATCTTTGAGCAATTCGACCAAAGGGGGATGGAAAAATGAGAGTCATCACCGGTTCTGCCCGGGGCAGAATTTTGAAGGAATTACAGGGCATGGAGACCCGCCCCACCACCGGCAAGGTGAAGGAGAGCATCTTCTCCATCATCCAGTTTGATATCGAGGGCCGCCGCATCCTTGACCTGTTCGCGGGAACGGGCCAGCTGGGCATCGAGGCCCTGAGCCGCGGCGCAAAGCAGTGCGTGTTCATCGACCAGCGCAATGACGCCGTGAAGCTGATCCGGGAGAATCTGGAGGTCTGCGGTCTCAGCGACCGGGCGATAGTCCGCAGCGGCGACGCCATGTCCTACCTCAAGAGCGGTGAAAAGTTTGACATCATCTTCCTCGATCCTCCCTATGCCTCCGGCCTGTTGGTGAAGGCGCTGGAGGATATCGCGGCATTTGACATTTGCCGTGAACATGGTATAATTGTGGCGGAAAGTGCCGCAGAAACCGAGCTGCCGGCGCTGGCGCCGCCCTATTCGCTGTATCGTCAGTACCGGTATGGCAAGATCAAGCTGAGCGTCTATCACCGCAGCGGAAACGAGGACACCCTATGAAGATCGCCATTTATCCCGGCAGCTTTGACCCCATCACGCTGGGGCATCTGGATATTCTCAGCCGGGCCGCCCAGTGCTTTGATAAGGTATATATGTGTGTAATGGTCAACTGCGAGAAGAAGCAGCCCATGTTCACGCAGGAAAAGCGGCTGGAGCTGATCCAGAAGTCTATCGCCCACATCCCCAACGCGGAGGTGGAGCTGTTCTCCGGTCTGCTGGCGGACTACGCGCGGCTGAAGGGCTCCCACATCATCGTAAAAGGCGTGCGCAACATGACGGATTATGACGCGGAGCTGCAAATGGCCCGCATCAATCAGGGCATCGACCCGGAGCTGGAGACGCTGCTGCTGCCCGCACGGGCGGAGTTTGAGCATTTCAGCTCCACCATGGCCCGGGAGATGATCCGCTATGGCCAGCCGCTTGAAAAGTATGTACCCGCTCCCGTGGCGGAGGAATTGATGAAAGGATGTGACCACTGACATGGAAGAGAAAGACGTACAGCGCTTGATCGACATGCTCTACAACATGATCGACGAGGCCAAGAGCGTTGCCTTCAGCGCCGAGAAGTGCGCCATCAACCGGGACGAGGCGCTGGATATTCTGGACGAAATGCGCGCCAAGCTGCCGCTGGAGCTGAAAAAGGCCAAGGAGCTGATCGCCGCCCGCAACGACTATGTGGCCGGCGCCAAGAAGGAAGTGGAGAAGATGATGCGGCAGGCCGAGCTGGATGCCAAGACCATCGTCTCCGAGAGCGAGGTCATTCAGCAGGCCCGCCAGAAGAGTGCCGACATCATCCGCCGCGCCGAGGAACGCAGCCGCGAGCTGTACCGCGTGGCCAATACCTACACCGAGGATGCGCTGCGCCGCACCGAGGAGGCCATCCAGTCCGCGCTGGCCGAGGTGCAGACCTCCCGCACCCAGTTCCGCGCCGCTTCTCAGGAGCAGATGCAGGCGGCACAGGATCATTTGAAGCAGCAGGAAGCCGCCCAGAACCCCGCGGAAAAGTAACCGGCGCTCCTGTTGTGGAAAACCACGGGGATTTTACTTAAAATTTCTGCGTTTTGCACAAATACATTTTATATTGTGGTCATGTAAAGTCGAGACACAACATGTTGTGTCTCGACTTTTTTTGCGCTTTTTGAACTGAAACATGCGTTTTACTTATGCCGCTTATTTAGGAAAATGCTGGAAAAATCATCGACAAACGCCTGCTGCTGCAAGAAAATTTCTCCTTGCAATCCAATGATGAAGCCTGTATACTGAAAGCACAGTGGTGAATTGTGGGGGAAGTATCCACCTTTGTGGTGGAAAATCCCACGATTCTCCTTTTCCAACTATGGGAGGTGAGGAACATGACAGGTCAATATGCGCATACCATCGACGCCAAAGGCCGTCTGTTCATCCCCGCCAAGCTGCGCGAGGAGCTGGGCGCCACCTTCCATGTCACGGCAGGACAGGATCACTGTCTGTCGGTATACTCCGACGACAGCTGGACCGCCGTGATGGACAAGCTGAAAACCATGAATTACAGCGAAGTGAAGCGCCTTCGCCCCATGTTCGCGCTGGCCGCCGACTGCGAGCCGGACGCGCAGGGCCGCATCCTGCTGCCTGCGAAGCTGCGGGAATATGCGGGTCTGGAGAAGGACGTGGTGGTCATCGGCAGCTTCGACCGCGCGGAGATCTGGAACGCCCAGCGGTGGGCCGATATCGAGAACGCTGCGCTGGCCGACGGCTCTCTGGAGCTGGCCATGGCGGAAATGGGGCTGTAAGTCATGGAGTGGAACCGCAATATTCCGGAGGATATCTCCTATGGGCACCGTCCGGTAATGCCGGTCGAGTGCATGGAAGCGCTGGCGCTCCGCCCGGACGGCGTATATGTAGACGGTACGCTGGGACGGGGCGGCCATTCGCAGATCATCGCCGGATATCTGACTACCGGCCGGTTGATCTGCATTGACCGGGACAAGACCGCTATCGACGCCGCGCAGGAGCGGCTGCGGGACTATCTGGATCATGTGACGCTGGTACACAGCAATTTTGACCGCATCGGCGAGATTCTGGAGGAGCTGAACATCCCCGGCGTGGACGGCATGCTGTTCGATCTGGGTGTCTCCTCCCCGCAGCTGGACGACGCGCAGCGGGGCTTCAGCTATATGCACGACGCGCCGCTGGACATGCGGATGGACCGCACGGCGGCGCTGGACGCCCGTCAGGTGGTCAACGAATGGCCCTACGAGGAGCTGCGGCGTATCCTGTACGACTTCGGTGAGGAGCGCTATGCCCCCGCCATCGCCAAGGGTATCTGCCGGGCGCGGGAGACCTCTCCCATTGAGACCACCTTACAGCTGGTGGACGTTATCAAATCCGCCATGCCGCCGCAGGCGCTGCGGGAAAAGCAGCACCCGGCCAAGCGCAGCTTTCAGGCCATCCGCATCGCCGTCAACGGCGAGCTGGACGCCCTGCCCCCTATGCTGAACGCCGCAGCCGAGCACCTGAACACAGGCGGACGGCTGGCCGTGATCTCCTTCCACTCGCTGGAGGATCGGATCATCAAGAAAACCATGCAGGAGCTGGCCACAGGCTGTACCTGCCCGCCCAATTTCCCCGTATGCGTATGCGGGAAAAAGCCCAAAATGAAGCTTATCTCCCGCAAGCCCATCACCCCCAGTGAAGCGGAGCTTGCGGAAAATCCACGGGCCAGAAGCGCCAAGCTCCGCGTAGCGGAGAAGCTGTGACGCTGTCCTTGTCAACGGATGGCCTATTTTTACGAAAGAAAGGAAGTTTTCTCCATGACTGACGAACGCCGTCGAAACATCACGACAATTTACGGCAATCTGGCCTATGATCTGGATTCTCTGGCACGGGAGCGTCAGCTGGAGGAAGCCGGCGAAATGCCGGAGCGCAAAGCCGAACCGAAGCCGCAGGCACAGCCCCGCCGCCGTCCCCAGGCTCAGGCGCAGGCCCGTCCCTCCGCACTGGTGATGGGCGGTGTCGTGGTGGTGTGCGCACTGGTGATGGTGCTGCTGCTGGGCTATGTGCAGCTGACCACCGTATCCAACAACGTGTCCACCATCAAAAAAGAGCTGGCCACGCTGGAGGAGGAGCACGTCTCCCTGCTGACCGAGTATGAGAAGGTCTTTGATCTGGCCACCATCAAGGCAGCCGCCGAGGCGGCCGGTATGTCCAAGCCCACCTCCGGCCAGATCCAGTACATTGACCTGAGCGGCGCCGATTCCGCCGTGGTTTGCAGCGAGACTCCGGGACTGACGGAAAAAGCCGTCTCTGCATTGAAGGAGGGCGCACAGTCCATCTGGGAATATTTCCGCTGATCCCCCCGTATAGTTTTCAACAGCAAGGAGTAAGAAGCTGATTTCTTGCTCCTTGCTTTGGCCTTTCCATAACCCCGTTTTCCCGCCGCAAAAAGGAGTGCCATTATGCCGCAGAACTACCCGCAGAACCGACAGAATCCCAGCCGGAAGGACGAATCCATCCGCCGGGCCAACCGCGTCATCCAGAGCCGCACCTTCGTGCTGATGCTTATCATGGGCATCGGCATGTTCATCGTGCTATTTTTCAAGCTGTACTCTCTGCAGATCACCCGTCACGAGGAGCTGCAGTCCAAGGCCGTCAGCCAGCAGACCCGCAGCAGCGTGGTCACCGCCAACCGCGGCACCATCTACGATGCCTCCGGCAACATTCTGGCCATCTCCTCCACGGCGGAGACCATCTTTCTGTCTCCCAAGGAGATCAATGACGCACTGAACGACGAGGAAAACCCCGTGGCGTGGACAAAGGAGATCCTTGCCGGTGCGCTGGCAAAAATTCTGGACATCAGCGAGGAGGGCATCCTGAAAAAGATGGCCCGCAGCGACTCCATGTACGAGGTGCTGAAATACCGTGTGGATGAGGATATTGCCGATCAGGTACGGCAGTACATCAACGACAACAAGGTCAAGGGCGTTTTCCTGACCACCGACGCCAAGCGCTACTATCCGTACAGCGATCTGGCCGCGCAGGTGATCGGCTTTGTGGGTGTGGATTACACGGGCCTGTTCGGCCTTGAGGCCGAGTATGACAAGGAGCTGCAGGGCCAGTCCGGCCTCGTGGTGACCGCCAAGGCCAACGGACAGAATGACCTGCTGTATGAATACTCCCAGTACTTTGATCCGGAGAACGGCGACGAGCTGCAGGTAACGCTGGAGGCCACTGTGCAGTACTATCTGGAAAAGGGCATGAAGGACATGTGCGACGCCTTCTCCCCCGCCAACGGCGCCACCGGTATCGTTATGGACGTGCGCAACGGCGGAATCCTTGCCATGGCCTCCTTCCCCAACTATGACCTGAACGACTTTACTACCGTCACCGACAAGACGCTGCTGGAGCAGATGGCGCGGGGCGAGCTGGACGAAAAAGGCGCCCAGCAGAAGCAATGGCGCAACAAGGCGCTGAACGACACCTATGAGCCCGGCTCCACCTTCAAGATCCTGACGTTGTCCGCCGCGCTGGAGGAGGGACTGATCGACAAGACCACCTCCGTCAATTGCAGCGGCGCGGTGAATATCTCCGGCCATACCATCCACTGCTCCAACAAGGCCGGTCACGGCCTGCAGACCCTTCAGCAGACGGTAGGTAACTCCTGCAACCCGGCCTTTATTTCCTACGGTCTGAAGCTGGGTACAGAGAAGTTCTATCAGTACATGCGCTCCTTCGGCATCATGTCCCCCACCGGGGTGGATCTGGGCGGCGAGGCTACCGGCGTGTTCGCCGCGGACGCCAACTTCACCCAGCTGGATCTGGCCTGCTACGCCTTCGGCCAGAACTTCACCGTAACACCGCTGGCGCTCATCACGGCGCAGGCAGCCTGCGTCAACGGCGGCTATCTCTACACCCCCCATTTTGCCCAGCAGATCACCGACAGCAACGGCAACGTGATCTGGCAGCATGACGATACGCCGGTACGGCAGGTCATCAGCGAGGAGACCTCTGCCACTGTGCGGGAATGTCTGGAATACGTGGTGGCCAGCGGCACCGGCAAAAACGGTCAGGTAGCGGGCTACCGCATCGGCGGCAAGACCGGTACGGCCGATAAGGGCCAGTCCGGCGACGTGGTGGTCTCCTTCCTGTGCTTCGCACCGGCGGACGATCCCCAGATCATGATGCTTATTACCATGGATACCCCCAGCCGCTCCACCGGCACCTATGTGTCCGGCGGCAACATGGTGGCTCCCTATTCCAGCGCCATCATGTCGGAGATCCTTCCCTATCTGGGCATCGAGCCCAGTTACAGCGCCGAGGAGCTGATGGGCGTGGACACCACCGTGCCCAACGTCATCGGCATGACGGTACAGGAGGCCAAGGACCGCATGAAGGAGCGGGGCTTCACCTGCAAGATCGAGGGTGACGGCGAGAAGATCACCGATCAGACCCCCGTGGGCGGCGCCATTATCCCCGGCAAATCCACGGTGGTGCTGTATGCCGGAGCCGAGAAACCGGATAAAATGTGTACGGTACCCTCTCTGGTGGGGCGCACCGCCTCCGAAGCCAACACTGCCGCCACCAACGCGGGACTGCTGATCCGCTTCACCGGCACCACCAGCTCGGAGTCAAACACCGTGCTGGTATTCAGTCAGGAGCTAGAGGCCGGTACGGAGGTGCCCGCCGGTACGGTCATCACCGTGCGACTGGGCGACACCACTGTCCGGGACTGATGCGCACTTTTCGCAATATTTATAGCATGAAATTGCATTTCACTTGCGTTTCCTGCCTGCTATACTGGCAATAGCGCGGTCATAACCCGCCGCAAAACAGGATAAAGGAGATCGTTCCATGAAACTAAAGGATGTATTGAAGGGTCTGGAGATCCTCTCCGCCACCGCCGATATTGAGACGGAGATCACCGGCGTCAGCTATGACTCCCGCACCACCGAAAAGGGCGACGTATTCGTAGCCATCAGCGGTGAGGCGGTGGACGGCCACCGCTTTATCCCCATGGCCGCCGAAAAGGGCGCGGCCTGCGTAGTGTGCGAGCGTATCCCAGAGGGGGATATCCCCTATGTGCAGGTGGAAAGCTCCCGCAAGGCGCTGGCCCTGATGGGCGGCAACTGGTTCGACCATCCCGCCAGAGAAATGACCATGATCGGCGTCACCGGCACCAGCGGCAAGACCACCTCCACCTATCTCATCAAGAGTATTCTGGAGCAGAAGGCCGGAGCCAAGGTAGGGCTGGTAGGTACCATCCAGAACATGATCGGCGATCAGGTGCTGCATACCGAGCGCACCACGCCGGAATCCTTCGAGCTGCACCGCCTGTTCCGCCAGATGTCCGACGCGGGCTGCACCCATGTGGTGATGGAGGTCTCCTCCCACGCGCTGGTGCTGGATCGGGTGTACGGCATCCGGTTCGCCGTGGGCATCTTCACCAACCTCAGTCAGGATCATCTGGATTTCCACCATACCATGGAGGCCTACTGCGACGCCAAGGCTATCCTCTTCGACCGCTGCGACGTGGCCATCTACAACGCCGACGATCCGTGGCATGAGCGGATGCTGGCCCACTGCCCCTGTCGCACCTTCAGCTACAGCGCCAAGGGCGAGGCCGACCTCTCCGCCAAGAACATCCAGCTCCATGCCGGCAGCGTGGACTACGACGCCGAGGCGGACACCGAGTGGGCACACGTCCATGTGGGCATCCCCGCCATCTTCACCGTGTATAACACGCTGGACGCCATCTCCGCCTGCTGGAATCTGGGCGTGTCCATTGAAAACTGCGCCGACGCGCTGGCGAAGAATCACGGCGTGAAGGGCCGCATGGAGATCATCCCCACCCCCGGCAAGAGCTTCACCATCCTCAACGACTACGCCCACAAACCTGACGCGCTGGAAAATGTCCTCTCCTCGGTACGCGGCTTTGCCAAGGGCCGCACCGTGGTGGTGTTCGGCTGCGGCGGCGACCGTGACCGCACCAAGCGCCCCATCATGGGCGAAATCGCGGCGCGTCTGGCGGATTTCAGCATTGTCACCTCCGATAATCCCCGGACGGAGGAGCCCATGGCCATCATCGATGACATTCTGGAGGGCATGAAGGGCTGCACCGCCTATGCCGTAGAGCCGGACCGCGTGAAGGCCATCCACTATGCCATGGATCACGCCCAGCCGGGTGATGTAATCGTGCTGGCCGGCAAAGGACACGAGGACTATCAGGAGATCAACCATCAGCACTTCCCCATGGATGAGCGGGTCATCGTGGCCCAGCACCTGAAGGAAATGTAAACCAGAGAAAACGCCTTTCCACAAGGCGAAAGAAAGAGAGTCGTTCACATGGAAATTATTCTGGCTGCCATTGTCAGCTTTGTTGTCACCGCCGTGGTGGGTAAGCTTCTCATCCCGGCCCTCGTCCGCCTGAAGGCGGGCCAGAGCATCAAGGAGATCGGCCCCAAGTGGCATATGTCCAAGCAGGGCACGCCCACCATGGGCGGGCTGATGTTCATTATCGGCATCGGCGTGGCCATCGTGATCTGCGGCTGGGCCGGTATGCTGGCAGGCAGCTTCCAGCACCTGTATGTGTATCTGTTCGCGCTGGTATTCGGCGGCATCGGCTATATCGACGACTACCAGAAGGTAAAGCACCATCAGAACACCGGCCTGACCGCGCCCCAGAAATTTCTGCTGCAGCTGGCTGCGGCCATCGCTTTCCTGTGCCTGATGCGGTATGAGGGAATGCTGAGCCCCAACCTGTATGTGCCCTTTTTCAACACCTATATTGTGTTAAACTGGGGTGTCTATCTGGTGTTTGCCGCCTTCGTCATCGTGGGCACCGTCAACGCCGTCAACATCACCGACGGTATCGACGGCCTGTCCAGCAGCGTGACGCTGCCGGTGGCGGCCTTCTTCGCGTGGGAGGGCTGCGGCTATATGCCCCAGTATCTGGTGCTGGCGGCCATCCCCGTGTATTACACCCAGCTGAGCATTTTCAGCGCGGCGCTGTTCGGCGGTCTGGTGGGCTTTCTGCTGTATAACCACTACCCTGCCAAGGTGTTCATGGGCGACACTGGCTCCCTGTTTCTGGGCGGCGCGGTGGCGGCGCTGGCCTTCGCCTACGACATGCCGCTGGTGCTGATCCTGGTGGGCTTCGTCTACATCTGCGAGACACTGTCCGACATCATTCAGGTGGGCTATTTCAAGCTGACCCACGGCAAGCGGATCTTCAAAATGGCTCCGCTGCACCATCATTTTGAGATGTGCGGCTGGAGCGAGAAGAAGGTGGTGGCGGTATTCGCCACGGTGAGCCTGCTCTTCTGCCTGCTGGCCGTTGTGGCGGTGAACGGAAGATTTCTGGCCATGTAAAAACTACTGGCATGAAATCTTCGATTTCATTGCCAATGGGGATTGCGGCCGACTGCGCAGTGGAGCGAAGCGGAACAAGTGCCCTTGGGGTACGCGCGTCCTTCGGACACACTGGCGGCCGAGAAGAATTTTTCTGACGCACATGTCGTCAGAAAAATGATTTAACTTTTTCGCGGCGTCCGCGCCGCGAACTCTGCGAGGCTTTTTACTCATTACAGAAAGGAGGAACGTCTTATGCCGCAATATTCCCAACAGCCCCCCGTGAAGCACGCGGAAAAAATGCGCCGCAAGGCCGTGGAGCGCAAGCATCTGCTGGCCGCCAAGGGTGGACGTATGGACGTTCCCTTCCTGCTGCTGACCCTCCTGCTGACGGCCATCGGCCTTGTGATGCTGTTCTCCGCCAGCTTTCCCTCCGCCTATTACGAAAACGGGAACCCCGCCTATTACTTCAAGCGGCAGGCGATCTTCGCCGTGCTGGGCCTCTCCGCCATGTTCGTGGTGGCAAAGGTCAACTATCAGCGCTGGCGCGGCGCGGCCCGGATGCTGCTGATCTTTTCCATTTTTCTGCTGATTCTGGTCATCATCCCCCATGTGGGCATTACCAACAACAACGCTACCCGCTGGCTGGGCATTGAAAATGTGTTTACCTTCCAGCCGTCGGAGATCGCCAAGCTGGCGGTCATCGTCTACTTTGCCGACAGCATTTCCAAAAAACGCGAGAAAATGCTGCAATGGCGGGAGGGTATCCTGCCCTACGCCATCATTCTGGGCGTGATTTCCATTCTGATGCTGCTGGAGCCCCACCTGTCCGGTACCATCCTGATCGTGGCCACCGGCGCTATCATGATGGCGGTGGGCGGCATGCAGGGCTGGCTGATCGGCGTGGGCGTCGGCGGCGTGGCCGCCGTGGCGGTGCTGTTCGTCAAGCTGGTGGAGGGCGGCGTGATCTCCTACGGCAGCGACCGTATCGCCATGTGGCACGATCCGTGGCTGGACATGAGCGACAAAGGCTATCAGATGGTGCAGAGCCTGATCGCCATCGGCTCCGGCGGACTGCTGGGGCTGGGCCTTGGCAAGGGCCGCCAGAAGTTCCTGTACCTGCCGGAGGAGCATAACGACTTCATCTTTGCCGTGGTGTGCGAGGAGCTGGGCCTGATCGGCGCATGCGTCATCATGCTGATCTTCGCCATGCTGCTGCTGCGTGGCTTCTGGATCGCCCTCCACGCCCGCGACCGGTTCGGCACGCTGCTGGTGGTGGGCGTTATGACCCATCTGGGCCTGCAGGTATTCCTGAACATCGCCGTGGTGTCGGGCCTTGTCCCGGCCACCGGTATCTCCCTGCCCTTCTTCAGCTACGGCGGCACGGCGCTTGCTCTGCAGCTGGTGGAAATGGGCATCGTATTGAGCGTTTCCCGGCAGATCCCCGCGCCGCGAAACGGATAGAAGGAGCTTACTTACTATGAATGTGATCTTTACCTGCGGCGGCACCGCCGGACATGTGAACCCGGCACTGGCGCTGGCGCGGTATATGCAGGAGAAGGACCCCGCTACGAAGGTACTGTTCGTGGGCACCCCCAACGGCATGGAGCGGGGCCTTGTGGAAAAGGCGGGCTATGACTTTGCCGCCGTGGAGGTCGGCAATTTCCGCCGCTCTCTGTCTCCAGAGGGGCTGCGCCACAACTTCAAGACCGCCAGAACGCTGGTGACCTCCCGCCGGGAGGCCAACGCCATCATTGCCCGCTTCAAGCCCGATCTGGTGGTGGGCACCGGCGGCTATGCCAGCTATCCGGCGGTAAAGGCCGCCGCCCGGCACCGCATCCCCACCGCCGTACATGAATCCAACATGATCCCCGGCCTGACCACCAAGCTGCTGGAGGACTGTGTGGACTGCGTGATGGTGGGCTTTGAGGACTGCCGCCGCCACTACAAGCACCCCGACAAGGTGGTGGTCACCGGTACGCCGGTACGGGGCGATTTCTTTGAGCTGACGAAGGAACAGGCCCGTCAGAAGCTGGGCTATGCCGACGATAAGCCGCTGGTAGCCTCCTTCTGGGGCAGTCTTGGCGCGGCGACCATGAACGAACGGATGCTGGACTTCTTTGAGCAGGAGCAGCAGGCCGGTTTCCCCTTCCATCACATCCACGCCGCCGGAAAGAGCGATTGGCCCCATATCTCCGGCGAGCTGGAAAAGCGCGGACTCAGCAGCCCCATGCTGGACGTGCGGCAGTACATCTATGATATGGCGGTGGTGATGGCCGCCGCCGATCTGGTCATCAGCCGGGCCGGTGCCAGCACCCTCAGCGAGGTGACGGCACTGGGCATGCCCGCCATTCTGGTACCCTCTCCCTATGTGGTGGCCAACCATCAGGAGAAGAACGCCCGGATGCTGGAGAGCCACGGCGGCGCCGTGGTGCTGACGGAGGATCAGGCCACCGGAAAGGCATTGTTTGACGAGACCTCCGCCATCCTCCACGACAGCGGCAAGCGTCAGACCATGGCTGCCGGTATGCGGGAGCTGGGCATTCCCGACGCCACAGAGCGTATTTACAGCACTCTCATGTCCCTGCTGTAACAGGGCAAGCTCCGCCCGGCATAGGATGGGTAAAACCATCTGAAAGGCGGAGCGATATGGCATATCTGACGATCGAGGGCGGCCGCCCTCTCCATGGCCGGATACCGGTGCAGTGCGCCAAGAACAGTGTGCTGCCGGTGCTGGCCGCCACAGTGCTGGCGGGGGATACCTGCCGCCTTGTGGCCTGTCCCCGTCTCAGTGACGTGGAGACCGCCGCGGAGATCCTGCGGCATCTGGGCTGCACCGCCCAATGGGACGGCGGCGACCTTCTGGTGGATACCACTCACATCAGCCGCTGGGACATTCCCGAAGCGCTGATGCGCAGAATGCGCTCGTCCGTCATCTTTCTGGGCGCGATCCTCAGCCGCTGCGGTCAGGCGGAGCTGTCCTATCCCGGCGGCTGTGAGCTGGGTCCACGGCCTATCGACCTGCATCTGACCGCCCTGCGGACGCTGGGCGCGGACATCACCGAGCTGGGCGGGAGCCTTCTGTGCCGGGCCGCGCATTTGCAGGGCGCGGACATCGTACTGACACTGCCCAGCGTGGGCGCCACGGAAAACGCCATTCTGGCCGCCTGCGGCGCGGAGGGCATCACCGTGATCTCCAACGCGGCGCGGGAGCCGGAGATCGTGGATCTTCAGGACTTTCTGCAAAAGCTGGGCGTTGTCATCCACGGTGCAGGCACCTCGTCCATCACCGTGCAGGGCGGCGGCGCACGGCACGGCTGCACCCACCGCTGCATCGGCGACCGCATCGTGGCCGCTACATACCTGTGCGCGGCGGCGGCCTCCGGCGGCAAGATCACGCTGGAGGGCATCAACTACCGGCATCTTGCCACCGTTACCACGGCGCTGCATCAGGCGGGCTGCCGCCTGCAATGCGAAAGCGACGCCATCACACTGGAAAGCGACGGACGCCTGCGGGCCGTTGCGCCGGTGCGCACCTCCCCCTATCCCGGCTTCCCCACCGACGCGCAGGCCCTGCTGATGGCGGCTCTGCTGCGCAGCGAGGGCGCCACCATGTTCGTGGAGAACATGTTCGAGAGCCGCTATCGCCATGTGCCGGAGCTGCTGCGGATGGGCGCGGATATCCGGCTGGAGGGCCGGGTGGCCGTGGTCTGCGGCGCACCGGAGCTGCATGCCGCCGCGGTGCGCTCCACCGACCTTCGGGGCGGCGCGGCGTTGGCGGTGGCCGCCCTGCAGGCGCAGGGCATCACACAAATACACGACATTCACCACATCCAGCGGGGCTACGAGGATCTGGCCGGCGACCTGCGGTCGCTGGGCGCGGAGATCACCGCCGCGGAGGGATCAGAGATATAGAAAGGGTACGCTTATGGCCAAACGAAGCAGATACAACCGCAGACGGCGTCAGGGACGGTTCTCGTTCCTATATAAGATACTGGTCTTTGTGGCCATCTGCGGCGCGATCGCCGTGGCGCTGGCGCTGTTTTTCAAGGTGGATAAGGTCACCGTCACCGGCAACAGCCGGTACAGCGCCGACAAGATCGTGGAGGCCGCCGGGATACAGACCGGCGACAACATGTTCTTCCTGAACAAGTATCATGCCTCCGAGCAGATCACCGCCGCGCTCCCCTATATCGAGACCGTGCGGATCAGCCGCCAGCTGCCTGACACGCTGGTGGTGGCCGTGACGGAATGTACCGCACCCGCCGCCGTGCAGCAGGATGGTAAGCTGTGGCTGCTGTCCGGCGACGGCAAGATCGTGGACTGCAAGGCCGCCACCGACACCGGAAAATACGCCGTGGTGAAGGGCCTGTCCCTGCTGGAGCCGCAAGTAGGCACCGCTATCCAAGTGCCGGAGGAGGAGCAGTCCTCCGCTCAGCTGCTGCTGACGATGCTGGGCCTGCTGCGGGACAAGAGCATGCTGGCGGATGTACAGTCCATCGACCTGAGTGACAGCTCTTCTGTGATACTGCGGTATCTGGATCGGTTCGACGTGACCTTCCGCTGGGACGCGGACTTTGATTACAAGCTGGATTACCTGCGGGCGGTGGTGGATCGCCTTGAGGACAATGAAAAGGGCGTCATCGATATGACGCAGGAGGGAAAGGCCAGCTTTATTCCCGGATAAGCCGCGGCAGACGAACTTTTTATCAGCCGTGATGAACTTTTTTGGAAAATCAGCCGTTTGCACTTGACCTGCGGGCGGATAAGCAATATAATACAAGATATAGTATTCAAATTTGGACGATTTGTCGTTTTTATACCATTTCTGCCGGAGGAAACGAACATGGCTTTTGGACTTGAAACAGGCGTGGAAAATGTAGTCAACATCAAGGTGGTCGGCGTCGGCGGCGGCGGCAACAATGTGGTCAACCGCATGGTGCACAGCGGCGCGCAGGGCGTGGATTTCATCGCCGTCAACACGGACAAGCAGGCGCTGAACGCATCCAGCGCAAACTATAAGCTGCAGATCGGCGAAAAGCTGACCGGCGGCAAGGGCGCAGGCTCCAACCCCGATATCGGCCGCAAGGCCGCCGAGGAGAGCCGCAACCAGATCAGCAAGGCGCTGGAGGAGACCGACATGGTGTTCGTCACCGCCGGTATGGGCGGCGGCACCGGCACCGGCGCAGCCCCTGTGGTGGCCGAGATCGCCCACGAGCTGGGCATCCTGACGGTGGGCGTGGTTACCAAGCCCTTTGGCTTTGAGGGCCGCCGCCGCGCCCAGCAGGCTGAGGCGGGCATCGCCGAGCTGAAGGAGCGGGTGGACTCGCTGGTCATCATCCCCAACGAGCGGCTGAAATACGCCACCGATCAGAAGATCACCTTCGCCAATGCCTTTGAGATCGCCGACGATGTGCTGCGTCAGGCGGTGCAGTCCATTTCCGATCTGATCCGTGACACCGGCTTCATCAATCTGGACTTTGCCGACGTGACCGCCATCATGAAGGATGC
>ENA-UOJG01002479-UOJG01002479.1-human-gut-metagenome-genome-assembly--contig:-C47-NODE-2479-length-15517-cov-5.386496_pt1 | contig 15517 bp, 7 predicted proteins | sample MGYA00242340_ERZ723887 | MGnify/ENA metagenome assembly ERZ723887 | reverse complement strand
CATCACCATCAAACTGGGCAGCGTGGATGAGGTGCTTAAAACTGTTCAAGATCTGGATTCTTTCCTGAACAGCAAGTCCGCACTGCTTCTGCTGGCCGGCGATGCCCGCTATGTAGATTTGAGCGCAGTTAACGGAATGTCCCGCAGCGCAACTTCCTCTACCGATATTGTACGCGGTATTGTGAAGTTGGTTCGGAACCTTTCTTCCGACGGGGGTCCTGAAGGCGCCAACGGCAATATCGTAAAGAAATTGCTGCGCGGCGATCTTGGCCTTGGTATCGTAAGCAGCTTCTTGGATGTTTACAAGACCATTGGTGACCTGATTGGTATGCCCAGCGGCTATCAGAGCAATATGGTATATAATATTGTTCAGCAGCTGGTTCTGGAGAATACCGGTTGGTTTACTGCAGAGGAGAAGGCGCAGATCCGGAACAATCCCAGTCTGGAGACCAGCAAGCTGGATTCCATCCTGCTTGATAAGCTCTCCACTCAGTTGCTCAGCAACATTACCGCACAGATTACATACGCCGACGGTACCAATTCTCGAGACAGATATGCACAGTATTTGGAGAAGGGTTCCGCACCGTATATTGACACGACCAACCTGCATTATGTAACGCAGGAGGATCATGACAAGAACGGCGAGGCCATCGGTAATGTATATCTGTTCCGTTATCAGGATCAGAAGCTGGTGCTGAAGCCCACAGATACGCTGTTTGACTTTGGCTTCCAAGCCTTTGAGATGGTGTGGAACACCGCCTTGAAGGATACGCTGGGCCAGTTGAATTCCGGTGTGGGCGGTTACGACTACAACTACTATATGTGGTACACCGGTGCCACGACCCACAACACGGCTTGGGACTACAGCAATGTAGCCAACAACTACGCCGCTGCCGATGTGCAGGCTTGGGCCGCTTATGAGTGCCAAAAGGCTGCAAAGGACCTGAAACCCGGCCAGACCCTTGGCGAAGAGTACAAGGATGCGGCCACCTATCTGGCTTACATCAAGGCGGATCTGGAGAAGTACAACAGCCGTGACCTGGTGAAGTCTCCTACCTACACCTGGAGAGATATTGACTCCACCACCCTGTTCAACAAACTGCGTTACAGCCCCATGTCTGTTTACTACTTTAAGCAGGCAACCGGTCCCCTGAACTGCAGCTTTGCTGAGACCGGTATGAAGAACATTGAGGCATTCATGGCAAATGATTACAGCAGCTACAGCTCCATGCTGGCAGCGCTGAATGATTTCCTGGTTGCCGCAGTAAAGGACTTCCTGCCGAGTTATGATGCCAGCGGTCTGACGAAGGTAAATTCCGAGGATCCCGGCAATGTAGCGCAGACCCTGGTTGGCAATATGCTGAAGGTGCTGCAGTTCATCTGTGATCAGACGGATGCGAACATTCTCGGTGCTTTCTATCATGAGAACGGCGAGGGCACTGCTCTGACCGAGGCCAATCTGGAGAGCGCGATGATTCCGTTTGCAATTTCTGCACTGCGGAATATCCCCGACTTCAAGAAGGGCATCCACAATGAGGACCTGGACGCTTGCGACGATGCAGAGGGCGTAGCTGCTCTGGCGTTGCAGCTGTATCTGGGCTATGTGCTGCCGGATCACGACTACTCTTCTCTGGTGCAGAAGGGCGCAGACGGTAAGTACGATGTAACCATTGACAATCTGCTGCTGATGGCTCGTGATGCTGTGGGCTATGTAATGAGCCCCTATATTATCATGCACGACAAGGACGGCAACCTGTGGAATCCGGAGACCGCTACTCTGAATGACGGCGTTTCTCTGTTTGATCTGCTGAATTCCGTTGTTGTTTACTATGCCGGCACCGACACCTTTAAGGACGGCGAGCATGGCAAGGGTATTGCCAATCTTCTGGGCGTTTGCGACACCAACGGCAATTGCCTGGTGAAGCTGTCCAACTCCCTGTGGGAGAACATCAATGTGATTGCCAACAAGCTGCTGCCTGTTGCAGGCGTGCTGCAGTACGGCGATTCTGCAAAGAAAGGCGCTTTGAATTCCGAAGAGCTGATCTACACCGATGTGATCCAGGGTATGCTGAATATTGGTGTGGTAGATGCGAACGGCCAGTATGGCGCAACCGGGTTTGTAACCCGTCTGCTGACCATGGTTTCCGCACCGCCCATTAAGAGCGAAGGCATTATCCGCACCGTTTACAATGTATTGGCTGATCTGGTGAACGTTGTATTCGGCGGCCGCTACGGCACAGCCCGTAATGTGGTTCCCGCTGCTGCGACCAACGATCATCCCTTCGACGATCTGCTGCAGAAGGATACCTTTGCCGGTACTTCCAGCAACAGCAGTTACGGCGTACTGGGTACCCTGGTCTACAATGTGTATGAAGCCTCCGGCGGTGTAGGCGGCGACAGCGGCAAGACCGATACGATCCTGCCCGGCGCTATGTACACCGTACAGGCTGTGAACAGCCTGATCGGCGGCCTGATCACCACTTTGGCGGATCATAACATGAAGCTGGCTTCCGCTCGTGTGGCAGACAGCAACTTGACCCTCAGCTATGGCGGTAACACCACCACCACAACGCTGACGGTTACCAATAACTGCTACGGTCTGAACCGTGCGGTAAAGAACGCCGAGGGTAACTTCGTTGCTCGTGGCCGTTACAACATTGAGATCACGAATGTGGCCTCCGATAACAGTGCTTGCACCGTAGACTTCTCCAGCAAGACAGTTGTTCCTGAGAAGTCCGCTTCCTTCACTGTTACCAACGGCGGTTTTGATGAAGATACTGTAGTAACTTACACCGTTACTTACAACATTATCGACACCAACACCAACCAGGCTCTCTACACCGGCCTGACCTGCAAGACTTATCAGTTTGTGACTCCGCTGAAGAACTGGTCCGATTCTGTGTATCCGGGCGGTTCTCAGGACGGCAGATTCTCCAATGGTTCTTCCGGTAAGACCTCCGATGGCCAGGCTACCGTGAACAACACCGGTTACTTTGGTAACCCCTACATGAACCAGAAGCCGTTCCGTGTAAGCTATCCTACCGATATTGTTCTGGCAAGCTCTAATCTGGATGCAGTGAAGAACTACAAGATTCGTCTTGGCTATGACCGTACCCTTGCCGGTTCTCCCGACAAGACTTTGGACGGCGTTTTTGCTTACAGCACCGGTTCTGTTAAGGATTCCTTTAGCAACAAGACCGTAACTGTAAACAATTCCAACATGATGGCTGCGTTTGATAAGTTCACCGGTGATGTGCTGAACTACGAAAAGGTAGACTACACCACCGATGGCGGTCAGACTTGGGTCAAGGGCGTTGCCGCAAGCCAGGTTCCCTCCAACGGCGTATCTCGTGTGAACCACGCTTACACGCTGAGCGAGCTGAACGGCGGCAAAGCGCTGGCTGCAGCTGTTAAGGATAGCAACGGTTATTACACCGCTGTTTATCTGAAGAGCGGCTCCGGCGACTTCGCTTACAGCAGCTTGCTGGGCAAGGTTTCCGGCGCAACCGGCATTGACGGTCTGTACATCCAGACCGGTTCCGTGACTCTGTCTAAGGACAGCTCCTCTTCCCTGGATCTGTTCAAGTATGATGGTTCTACGGATATTTCTCAGGTATCCAAGAAAGAAGTGAAGTTGAGCTTCTTCTGCGACAAGAACCCGGCAACCGGTAGCTTGAAAGTAACTGTTGCTGACGATGGTAACCGTAGCCAGTTCAATAGTGCATACGATTCTTTGAACAACTACATTAAGAACTACAGACCTTCTGACTTTAAGGATTACGATAAGGCCAGCGGCTCTTCCGCAACCTATGATGCAGCAACCGCTGCTTTGGCTGCCGGCTTTGAGGCCCGCCAGTCTCCGCTGAATCTGTCCACTGCCGGCACTCTGTCCAGTGCGTTCACGAAGACGCCTGTTACCTCTGAGGTGAAGACCGTGATCGGCGAGCCTGCAACCAAGCCCGTAACTTCCTTGGATCAGCTGCCTGCAGCTCTGGCTGCTTATGCAACGACTGACGGCAATTATTACTATGCTGACAGCGCTATGAGCCAGCCTTATTACACCACGGAGGCTCTGACCGATGCTGATGTAACGGTTCAGACTTCCACCACTGTTGGTGGTCAGGCTTACACCGTGGGTATGGATAAGACCGGCCAGGTTGTTGTGAAGAGCGGTTCGTCCTGGTACTTCCTGAACACCCCGGCTTATGCCACCGCATGGGATACCACCACTTATAAGGATGCTCCCTATGCGATCAACGGTGCTGAAAAGGAAGGCACCTTCAATCAGGCGAAGTTCGTTTACTACAATGCCAATGGCGTTGCCGTGAGCAAGGACTTCACTGTGAAGCACATGGTGACCGAGAAGTCCATTGTCAACAATGGTGAGGAAACCCGTGCACTTGCCATGCAGGCAAGAGACAAGATGCGCTATGCTGTGGATCAGTGTGCGCAGATGCTGAGCGTTACCGTTGCCGGTCAGATCTTCACGGATGTTTCTTCCATTCGTGACGGTATGACGGACGCCAACTTCGATCTGCCCGAGTACCAGAAGATGGTATCCGTGGCGAAGGATGCTGAAAAGATGTACGCTGCAGATATTTACCTGAAGAGTGACGAGTCCAAGACGGTGCTTGCCACCTGCGCTTGGAACCAGATCGACCAGACCATTGCTGACCTGGCAAACACCAATGGTAATGACGCTGCGGATTATACCTATGCATTCTCCACCAGCACTTCTTCTCTGCTGATTGAAGAGGCTGTTCGTATGTTTAGCCTGTACATGGGCACTGTGACCGAGCGCGGCTATATCGGAGACAAGGTGGAGGCTGAGGTTTCTCACGCCAGCGGCAGCGCTTACAGCGCAATGACCACCACCTGGACAGATTCCGGTAAGGTCGATGCAGACGGCAATGCCATCAAGAATGCTGCAATCGCCACCACCGCGACTTCCGCGAAGTACGGTGCTGTTGAGGGTGGCAAGCTGGTTAACAAGGGCGAGAAGGTTTACACCGACGAGTCCTGGACCAACTATGTGAACGCACTGGCTGCTGCTGTAGATGTTGCGACCACCGGTAACGGCGACTACGCCCATAAGGACGCTGCCACCTATGTTCCGGCTGATAAGGACAACTACACCGCCAACCTGTCTGCTTGCTTCACCGCTTACAAGAACCTGGTAGATGCAGAGAACTCTCTTGAAGAGGGCACAACTGCTCCTTCTGAGGGCTTTGCTGTAACCGGTAAGGTGCTTGCTCTGGCGAACACCAGCGGTAAGGTTGCTGGTGACAAGTTTACAGTCATTGGTTGTAATGTGATCATCAACGGCGAGACTGTGGCTACCACCGGTCAGGATGGTACCTTTACCATTCCGTCTTTGGCTGCCGGTAAGTACACGGCAACGCTGAGCTATCAGTATGGCTTTGACCGTAACATCACCATTGAGGTGAAAGACGGCAATGTGAATCTGGGCAGCTACGGTATGGTTGTATGCAACTTCAAGAAAGATGCAGCAATCAACGGTACTGACTACAACACATACAAGAAGTCAACAGGTAAATCTAAGGGTAGTGCTTCCTATAACGAAGCATGCGACTTTAACCATGATGGCGCTGTAAATGGTACAGACTACAATATCTATAAGGCATTTACAGGTAAGACACTGAGCAACGCAATCTACGGCTAAATCCTAACTTAAAGTACCCTGGCGGTGCTTCGGCACCGCTTGGGTCACACTGATTTTGATTATGAAATTGAACAAACTGAAGAGAACACTTGCTGCTTTCTTATCGTTTGTATTGATTTTGACCTTAACCTCTATAACCCCGCTGGCTGCCCAGGGTACCTTGGGCACCGAGCAGCCCCACCTCTCCTGTACCTTTACGGACAGCGAGGGCCGGGCGGTAGACGGCAATGCACTGTCTGCCGGGGATTACACCGTATCCTTTACGCTTTCCGGTATGCAGTCCTTTGCCGTGATGCAGTACACCATGTCTTATGACGCGGCTGTGCTGACGGTCAACGGTCACAGTGATTTGCTGTCGGACAGTATGCCGGATCAGCTGCGGGGCCTTGGCGCCGCCGGTGTGCTGGTGCAGAATGGGACCATCAACTTTGGTTTTATCACCAGGGTGGACCAGACCGCCACCACCACCGCCATTGATGCGGCGGGTCAGCTCCTTTTGAAGTTGCAGGTCACCGTTACTACGGAAGCGCCTGTGGACTTTGCAAAGATTGTGACCTTGGATACGGACCCGAACCAAACCTTTATTGAGGCAGATTATGCGGATTATGCCGATTATGGCACGGCTGACCAGGACTGTTATGCACTGGTCACCGCCTTTGACGGCTATACCGCAACGTTGTATCCTATGACAGCGGATCTGTCCCCGGCCACCGGCCATGCCGTTACCGGCAGGGTGCTGGCGCTGGCCAATACCAGCGGCAAGGTGGCAGGCAGTGCATTTACCGTCATCGGTTGTGATGTGCTGATCAATGGGGAAGTTGTGGCAACTACCGGCGCGGATGGCGTATTTACTATTCCGTCTTTGGCAGCCGGTACTTATACCGCTACGCTGAGCTACGCCTACGGCTACGATCGTGACATTAAGATCACGGTTGCTGACGGTGATGTGGATCTGGGCACCTACGGTATGGTTGTATGCAACTTCAAGAAAGATTCGGCTATAAATGGCACAGACTTCAATGTTTATAAGAGATGTACAGGTAAGAGTAAGAGTGACAGTACATACAATGGCGCCTGTGATTTTAATCACGACGGTGCCGTGAATGGTACTGATTACAACATTTACAAGGCATTCTCTGGTAAAATGTTGAGTGCTGAGATTTACAATTGATTATTTTAGGAGGAAACACACATGCGCAAAAGCGTAAAGAAAGTGCTTTCCGGTATTATGGCAGGTATGATGATCCTGACTGCTGCGCCCGTTTCTGCGTTGGCAGCGAATTATACGCCTGGCCAGGTTATCGAAAAGGCTGACTTGCCTGCTGCTAAGAGCCTGAGCCCGAAATTGGATGTAGTATGGACTGCCTACACCGGTAAAGATCAGGCTTTTTATAAGAATGGCGATGAGAACTGGATTACCGATGGCGCGACCGTTACTGATTTGAGTAAAGTTTCTGTGGAAGGTCAGACCGTTGGTAGCGATGGTTGCACCCTGAAAGCAAACTCTAAGGGCGAGTATTTTGTTGCTGCATCATTCATTCTGCGTGATACGGCTGGTCAATTTGGTAATGTGCAATTCAAATATGAAGTTAATTCTGCTCTGACACCTGGTGCGCGTAGCAATGCAACCACCGGTTGGGGCAAGACTGCAAAGTTACTTGCAATGGCTGATGAGGCTATGGTCGATGCTAACGGCGAAGCTTACATGACTGATAATGCAAGTGATGTAAACGGAACCGAGCAGTACATCTGCTATGGTACTCGTTTGGTTAACGATGAAGTTCCGGATGCTACATGGCAGGGCGATACTTCTACTTTGTACAACAGTGACGAGGATACTAATGTTGTTATTGATGGTATTTACATTGCAACTGTTGGCTTTAAGGTAGCTGCTGGCACAAAAATTGAAGATAGCTTGTTGACTTTCAACACCGATCCGCTGATGACCAAGTACAGTTCTATTGCATTTGGTAACGAAAACGAGATCGCTTGCAGCTACACCATGACAGGTATCTCCGAAGAAGGCGATGCTGAGGTTGGACTTTTTGAAGTACCCATGAAGGCATCTGCTCCGGAGACCAAGTCTTACACCGTTAACTATGTGACCGAGGACGGCGCTTCTCTGGGCACCGAGAAAGTGGAAGAGGGCAAGAGCCCCGCTTCTGTACCGACTCTGCCCACGAAGGATCCCGATGCTGCCGGCCACTACAGCTATGCTTGGGATACCGATCCCACCACGGCGACCATCTCCGCAGACACCACCTTCACTGCTAAGCTGACCACCACGCCGCATAATCCGCAGACTATGGACAGCAACATTGTGGATGCCACCTGCGGTAAGGACGGTTCTAAGACCGTGACCACCAGCTGCTCCGATTGCGGCTATGTGATCAGCGTTGAGAATAACGTGGTTATCCCCGCTACCAACAACCACACCCCCGCTGCTGCGGTTAAGGAGAATGTGAAGCCCGCAACCTGCGAGACTGCTGAGACTTATGACTCCGTGGTTTACTGCTCCGTCTGCGGTCAGGAGATCTCCAGAACCCAGATGACCGGCGAGGCTGCTCTGGGTCACAAGTGGGGCGAGTGGAAGCATGACGACTCTACCGCTAAGGCTGAGTCCAAGCACACCCGCACCTGCGCGAATGACGCTACTCATACCGATAGCGCAGCTTGTAACTTTACTTCTCAGGTAACCCAGAACCAGACTTCTGATCAGCCTGAGATCACCACTTACACCTGTAAGGACTGCGGCTACTCCTACACTGAGGAGACCAAGCCCGCTCTGGGTCATACCCACAACTACGGTGCCCCCGTTGCTGATTACACCAGCGGTGAGGCCTTCGTTGAGGGTAAGGAATACACCCACACTGCTACCTGCACCGGCGAGGGTACCTGCAGCCAGCCTACTAAGACTGACAAGTGCACCTTCGATAATGGTGTGGAGACCAAGGCTGCTACCTGCACCGAGCCCGGCGTGAAGACCTTCACCTGCACCGAGTGCGGCGGCACCTACACTGTAGCTATCCCGGCTACCGGCCACGCTTGGGGCCAGTGGAGCCATGACGCTGCAACTGCAGAGGCTGATGCTACCCATACCCGCGTTTGCGCCAATGACGCTTCTCACAAGGAGACCAAGGCCTGCGACTTCACCGCTAAGGTGACCCAGGAGGCTACTCTGGATCAGGCCGAGATCACCACTTACACCTGTAAGGACTGTGGCTACTCCTACACCAAGGAGACCGCTCCGGCTCTGGCTGGTGTGACCGTAACTGTAAATGCTGTGGAGAACGGCTCTGTAACCCTGGCCGGTCAGGATGTGACCGCCGGTGGTTCTAAGAAGTTCGCTGAGAACGGCACTTACACCCTGGTTGCGACTCCCAATGAGAACTGCACCTTCGTAGGCTGGCAGACCGGTAACAAGATCGTTTCCACCGATGCTACCTACACCACCGTGGCTATCGCTGACATCACCTACACGCCCGTGTTCGCTGAGTCCGCTAAGCCCGTTCAGTTCACCTTTGTTGATATGTTCAACAACGTGATCTCTTCTCAGTCTGTTGCTTCCGGCGCAGATGTGAAGATCCCGCAGGCGCCCACCTACACCGGCTACACCTTCACCGGTTGGTCCGCAGATGAGGCTACCATTAAGGCCGCTACCTCCTCCATGACTGTTTATGCACAGTATGAGAAGGACGCTGCCGCTACCTACACTGTAACCACTGACGCTGACGCTACCGTTGCTTACGGCAGCAACTCCGCGCAGGGTACTCTGGCTGACGTTCCTTATGGCACCCAGGTAACCGTGTCTAAGGCCGGCGCTACCGCTTGGGCTATCGACGGCAAGATCGTTGCTTACGGCGACAGCTACACCTTCTATGTTGCTTCTGATGTAACTGTGAAGGCTGCTTCCGCTACCACCCAGGCTCCCGTTGTGGCTGCTGTTTCTGCCAACCAGGTTGCCGGTTCTTACAAGGTTGAGTTCGTTGCTACCCGCGCTATGGTGGATGGCTGCACTTACCTGAAGTCCGGTTTCGTGTATGGTAAGAACCTGACTGACGCTGACCTGACTCTGGCCAACGTTGGCAAGAAGGGTTCCGCTGATAACTCCGGCGTTGTGAAGGCTGCTTATGCCAACAGCACCGAGGGCAGCACCCAGTTCATCCTGAGCTATGGTATCTCCGCTCAGACCGGCACTGCCTCCGCTAAGGCATTCTTGACCTACAAGGATCAGAATGGCAAAGTGCAGACCGTGTACTCTGATGTGATGAACCACACTTACGCTTAATCGCGTAGACCCCTATTTATCGCTCCTGCCGGCGGGCAACTGCCGGCAGCGATATAAGGCAATTTAGGAATAGGAGGAATGTCTTCATGAAAGAAGCTTATTCTAAGCCTGTTGTCGACGTCAAGGAATTTCAGCAGATCAATGTGATGACCGCAAGCGGTCCTGAAATTGTTGGTGGCGAAGACGACTAATTGCAATTAGTAAAATAATTGCTCGAGCGAAAAGAGCCGAGGGAGCAATCCCTCGGCTCGATTTTTTTGTTTTACCGGTGCGGCCGGTTGGTTGCGCCGGGACGGTATTGTATGGACCGGCGGGGAGACCGTCGGCTTTTTTTGCTTTTTTATGGCAATGGAGTGGCACTTATGGTACAATGAAAGCAGACGAAACGAATTGGAGGCGGCGGTATGAAAAAGATGACAAAGCGCCTGGCGTGCCTAATGCTGGCGTTAGTACTGGCCTGCTGTGCCCTGCCGTGGGTCACTTACGGTGCCACCACCTCGGTAGATCTGAACCAAAATTACCTGTTCCGTGCCCGGACTAACGCCTTTTCCTTTGGCACCGGTGAGACGGCAAACCTGACCTTTACGCCCCAGTACACGGCGGAATACACCTTAAAGCTGTACGGCCATGTGACAGGCGGGCGGAATATCCGTGCCAGCCTGACGAACCCGGACGGCACGGTCACGGACTTTGAATACCCTAACCGTACCGGCTCTACCGTTAAGGATTACAGCCATCCGTACCTGACCGCTACCCTGGAGCAGGGCAAAACCTATACCTACTCGGTTAGAGGGTGGACGGCAACCAGCACCGGCGCAACGGTAGATGTGGACTTTACCAGCGGCGAAAGCGGCACCCTTTCCCAGGAGGTGGGGCTGCGACTGTATCTGGATCAAACGGAATTTACCGCTTACAGCCAGCAGGCGGTGCTGAATGCAATGAAGCTGCTGATTGTGGATCGTACCGGCGCCCACTTAGAATGGAAGTATAAGGATGCGATGGGCAGCCTGTTAGTGGGCGGCGCCGATGTGATCGTGGATCTGTCCGCTTGCGGTGCCTGCGGCAAGAACACGGTGCAGGTGCACTATATGGGCTACACCGCCACGGCGGATTTTAATTTGGCCCACGACTATTCTGTGCTGCTGGAACGGGTGGCGGCTACGCCCACTGCCCGCGGTTATGACCTACTGGGGTGCAGCCGGTGCAGCGCGACCACACGGGCGAATTTTGTAGATTACGACGGCTTTTGCATTGCTACCCCCGGCGCAGATATGGGCGCGCTGCTGTTTAACGATACGGACGTGACCGCCGGCGGCCGGATTTATGTAGATCGGGGCAAGGACTGCACGCTGCTGGCTCTGCCTAATAGCGGCTGCCGTTTTGCCGGTTGGCAGCAGGGGAATAAGATTCTGTCCGGCGATGCCAGCTATACCTTTACCCCGGTGGCCAGCGCCACCTACACACCGCTGTTTTTGGACAACAGCGACCGGCTGACCTTTTTGTTTATTGACCCGTTTTCCAATGTGCTGTCTTATCAACAGGTGGACAGTGCTGCGGATGTTAAGATCCCCACGCCGCCTACCTACACCGGCTATACTTTTGTCGGCTGGTCCTACACGCCGACGCAGATCCACAGCGCCACCGGATCCCTGACCGTGCAGGCACTGTACCGCGCCGGTGGAGCCAAGCAGCTGACCATCACCGCCCCCGGCTGCACCTTGCAGTGCGGCAGCCAAACTGCCCGGAACAGTCTGACTGTTGCCTATGGGGCGCGGGTTACTGTGTCTGCGGCAGATGCCAAGGGCTTTTCAGCCGATGGGCGGGTGCTGGGTTATGGCAGCCGGTACAGCTTCTACGCTGTTGCCGATTTGGCGCTGGAGAAGCGCACCGATGATCTGACTCCGGTGCCCTCTGTGTCACTGCTCTCCGCCCAGTTGCAGTCGGATACCGGGCGGGTGATGTTTGCTGCCACCCGGTCCATGGCCGGGGAGGGGAACCGGCTGGTGACCTCCGGCTTCCTGTACGGCAAGAATTTGGCAGATGATGACCTGGTGCTGGAGATGGCCGGTAAGCCGGGCGCCGGTACGGACGCCGGCACGGTGCGCTGCGCGCAAAACCGCTCTACGGAGCCGGAAGGCCAGTTTGTACTGTACTATGGCATTTCCGCCCATGTGGGCACTGCCGCCGCGCGGGCGTACCTGACTTATGCCGACGCAGACGGCGCCCTGCACACGGTGTATTCCGACGTGCTGCGCTATACCTATTGACAGACCTTTCCTATTTACAATCCGTCTGACCTGTGCTACAATAAGGGCAGCAAAGGAGTGCGATTATGAAAAAAACTATACGCCTGGGCAGTTTTCTGCTGGCGTTTCTGCTGCTGGTGTGCACCCTGCCGGTGACGGCGTGGGCAGCGCCCACAGTGGACTTGAATCAAAATTATCTGTTCCGCCCCCGGGACAACGCCTTTTCCTTTGGCGCCGGGGAGACGGCAACTTTGACCTTTACCCCTCAGTACACGGCGGAATATACTTTGAATCTGTATGGCCATGGGGACGGCGGAGGCGGTCGAAATATCGAGGCCAGCCTGACGAAGCCGGACGGCACCGTGAGGGATTTTGTATATCCAAACCATGAAGGAACCACAACCCCGAATTTCGCGCGGCCCTTTTTGACCGCTAAGCTGGAGAAGGGCAAGACATATATCTATTCTGTGACGGGTAAAATAGCCTCTACGAGTGCTACCGTAGATGTGAACCTGACTAGCAGCCAAAGCGGCACTCTGTCCCAGACGGTGGGATTGCGGTTATATCTGAACCAAGAAGAGTTTACCACTTATAGCCAGCAGGCGGTGCTGAATGCGATGAAACTGCTGATTGTGGATCGTTCTGGTGCTCATATAGAGTGGAAGTATAAGGATGCTTTAGGCAGTCTGACAGTAGACGATGTTGATGTGATTATAGATTTGTCCACTTGTGGTAGTTGCGGCACGAATACTGTGGTGGTGCACTATATGGGTTATACCGCTACAGCGAATTTCAATTTAAAACATGACTACCGACCGAAAGCTTCTGTACTGCCCACCTGCACCACTGCGGGCTACACGCCCTACTTCTGCACCATTTGCGCAGATGAGGTGCACCGGGATATTGTCCCGGCGCTGGGTCATAATTACAAAGAAAGAAGCCGTGCCTTGACCAAGGCCACGACTTCTAAGGACGGCAAACGGACAGCAACTTATGCTTGTACCCGTACCGACTGCAAGGCCACTTACACCAAGACCTTGCAGACATACTATAAAGCCAGCAATATCAAGCTAAGCAAAACTGCTTACACCTATAACGGCAAGGTGCAAAAACCGTCTGTGACCGTGAAAGACAGTAAGGGCAAGTCCCTGAAGAGTACGGATTATAAAATCAGCTACCCCAAGGGTACGAAGAATGTGGGCAAATACACCGTAAAAGTGGCCCTCAAGGGCAATTACAACGGCAGTAAGTCCATGACCTATAACATTAACCCCAAGGGCACCAGCGTATCTAAAGTCACCGCTGCCAAGAAAGGCTTTAAGGTCACTTGGAAAAAGCAGACGGCGCAAACCACCGGCTACCAGGTGCAGTATAGTACCAGCAGCAAGTTTAAGAGCGCCAAGACGGTGACGATCAGCAAGAATAAGACCACTTCTAAGTCCGTGAGCAAGCTGTCCGCCAAGAAGAAGTATTATGTGCGGGTACGCACCTATAAAACCGTCAAGGTAAACGGCAAAAATGTAAAACTCTACTCCGGGTGGAGTAAGGCCAAGAGCGTGACCACCAAGAAGTAATATATTCTTGTCATTGTCGTCCGCCAATCCCTCCGGCAACGCCTTGCGGCGGTGCCACCACCGGATAGGTGCAGTCGCATTTTTGCGACTGAGGGGATAAAAGCGGGCAGATACGATCCGCCCCTACCGGTTCAATCGCATTTTCATACAATAAACAAGCCCCCGCATTCGTAAAGAATGTGGGGGCTGTTTTTGATGTATTATTTGGTCTGGCCATAGCGGTGGGCGTAATCCTCAATGCGGGCGAAAAGCTCGTGGGCAAAGGCCTCCTGATTTTCTACGGAAACACAGATTTGCTTGCCGTTTAGCAGGCGGATCTCCGTATAATACTGATAATCACCAAAGTCCACCAGCATACTCCACTTTTGCCGCATCCCCTGACTGCGCAAGTTTAGGCGGCTGTTGTACACACTGGCAATATCCTTGTACATAATGGACACGGTGGGACGAAATTTCTTGGTCAGCAGTGCGTGCATGGTGATCTCTAAATGATCTTTATACAGCGTAACGCCCTTAAAGCCCACAATGTATTTGATCGCCATAATAAGGCCGATAATAAAACACACGAACCCGGCCCACAGCATTGGCTCCAGCGAAACATATTTGCCAAGTCCTACTCTAAATATAAAAATCAGCAGTACATAACCGATCAGATACGGCGTAACAAAGTTGCCTGTTACATAGAGAAAATGCTGATACCCGGCGGCGGCTTTGTTGGCGTACCGGAAAGCATAGAATGATGGGATCGGGAATTGACTTTCTTCCATTTCTTTTCCTCAAAGATTAAATCTCGATGAATTCGTTAAACACGGCGGTCATTTTTTTGCTGACCTCCAGGTCGGTGTGCAGGCTGCCAAAGTACCAGTGCATATACTCCACCTGCTTCATCAGCTCTTGCAAGTAGGTGTTCAGCGGGGTAATGTGCACGCCTTTGTTGGTGTGCAGCTTTAAGAAGTCCTTTGCAATGGCCGGAGCCTCGTAGGTGAGCACATAGTTGACGGCGTACTTATACTCTCGCAGGTTATCCTGACCGTTTTTCAGGTCCTCGGCGGTGGGCAGCTCCGCTTTCCACCAGCTGACCCCGTCCTCTCGCATATCCTTGTCCTCGCTTTCGCCACCGCCCATCACAAAGAAGGTCTTGTTCTCAAACATAAACATTTCGCCCCGCATTAGGTGGTAAATGTTGTCGGCGATCTTGTGGGTGTTGCCGCCTTTCCAGCGGTAGGGGGTATAGCTGTCCAGCATATCAAAATTCTCATGCGCGCCGTCTAAAAAGCAGATGGTGTACTTGCGCTTTTTCAGCCACTCCAGGTTGCGCTTTTCCTTGGGGTCGTTGGGGTCCCAAAGAAAGCCAAAGTCGCCGCAGACGATGACAATATCTTTCTCCCCCAGGCGCTGGAGTTTAGGGTCTTTGAAGTGGGACAGATCCGCGTGGGTGTCGCCGGTAATGTAAATCATAATTCGCTCCGAAAAATTCAAAAAGTTTTTACGCATTTGGGCTTTTCAATTGGGCCCAAAGATGATAGACTAAGTATTATAATATCTTTAATTTGTTCAGGTGTCAAGTTCCATGAAAAAAACTGTCTCTTTCTTTTTATCTTTCGTTTTGCTGCTGTCCGCCGTGTTCTGCGTGCCGGGCTTTTCTGCCTCTGCCGCAGTGTATAAGCCGGACCGCAAGCTGTATTCCCAGGCCTATATGCTCCTTAGCCTGGATGATCCGTCCTTC
>ENA-UOJG01002470-UOJG01002470.1-human-gut-metagenome-genome-assembly--contig:-C47-NODE-2470-length-15585-cov-7.612299_pt1 | contig 15585 bp, 31 predicted proteins | sample MGYA00242340_ERZ723887 | MGnify/ENA metagenome assembly ERZ723887 | reverse complement strand
CTTGTTACATTGAAATTATCTGCTTGTTGTCCTATATTGTGTGACACTCTATTTGCTTCCGTACACCCTGTTAATAACATTGCTCCTGCACTCATAATTCCTAATAAAATAACTATTTTAAATTTTTTCATTTTCCTATATCCTCCATTAATAAAATTTTCAATTCCTCATTTTCCCTGTTTAGCTTATTATATTCAATCTCTAATCTCATACTTCTTAGGCAAATAAACAAGTTTATTATTGTTAATATAATAACTAGTATTTTTAAAAATTTATTTTCATTCTTCATAAGCTATCTCTCCCCTTCAAATTCAATTACTCCAAGTTCTTTTAGCCTCATGCTTGAATAATATTCTCTATAAAGTTGTATCCAATCATCAAATCGCATACTAACCAATAAGTCTTCTCTAGCCTTTTTATGAAATACCGTTGGAAAAGCTTGTCTGTCGCTTGCTTTACTATCTCTTACAGCCTGTTCCATTGCTTTACTTATGTTTAAATTCTCTACAAACTTTACTTCACAATGTATATAATCTATTCCTTCTATGTCATCTGCTCTTCCTGTATTTCCTTTAAATTGTGCCGTTCTATTACATTTAAACCCATTATCTTTAAACTTATTTACAACATAGAGTTCTCCTCTTTTACCTTTTTGTTTACTGTTTATTGACATCTTTAGCCTCCCTCATACCTCCAACTTCATAATCAAAAATAATTGGTTCTACAATTGTCAACGCTTCATATTTAGTTATTTTTTTTATTTCTTTGTTACTTTTAGCTCTTTTATTATGTTCCCTCATATATTCATTTGCCACTTGGAACTTGTCTAATCCTAATCTCCAGCTTCTCAAAATATCTTCCTTTTGCACTATTTGTTACCTCCTATTATTTTTTTACATAAGTCTAATCCACTATCGTTCGCCTTCATATAGTTTTCACACTCGTTTTTTCCTCTAAAAAACTGCAACTCTAATAGATTACAACCCATGCAAGTTTTACATTTACCTGTTATTTCACATTTCATAATCTAGTCCTCTAAAATCTTATAGCCTTTAAACTTTGCTATTTGTAATTCTTGTTTTGTAATCCATTTTTGCCACTTACCACATTTGCCACAATACAATCCTCTTCTGTTTCCTTGTATTTCTACAAATAAATCTTCACTATTACATTTACTACATTTTTCTTGCATAATTCCCTCCTAATCTAATCTTGGTATATGTTCCATATTTGCTGCCTCAAGCCCTGATTGTGTCATTCTATATACTGCAACCTGTTTTCCTGTATATTTGCATTTTCTCTTGTCTACAACTTTTACATATCCCATACTTTCTAGTTCTGTTAGCCTTGGGGCTGTGTAATTTCTTTCTGTGCTTGGTATATAACCTAGCTCATATAATTCAACTGCTATTTCTTTTGCTGTTTTATTTCCAGAACATAATCTGTCTAAAATTTGTTTATATCTTATTTTTTGTTTTGGTTTTATGTCTTCAAAACTTAATTGCCTTGTTATTGCTGTTATCATAATTTACCTCCTTTGTTTGCATATAAATTATTAAGTTCGCAAGCATTATATTGTCTTTGTTCATAATTGTTTTTATTTTTTTGCTCTTGTTTTAATGGATAAAAACTTTTCCAGCACTTCAGCACTGCTTCGTTTATTATTTCTATCTGTGTTACTTCATTCGTGCTTAGCTTTTTTAATTTATTAAGAGCTAATTGCATTCCTTTTTCTGTTAATGGAGATTTTATTTTTCTTCTCATTTCTACGAAACTATCTAAAGCTTTTTTTAATTCTTCAGGATAATCACTATATATATTCTTAATGTTATTAACATTCTTTACATTATTGTTTGTGTTATTTTGTTGTTCATTTGTTGTTATTTTGTTGTTATTTTGTTGTTCAAATTTTCTTTTATCTTCTTGGTAATTACTATATTTTTCAATGCTTACAACTGTAAATTTGTTGTTACTTTTTGTTGTTATCATTCCGTATTTTTTCTAACAATTTTATGTATCTATATATTGTGTTTTCATTCATCTGTAATTCATCAGATGCTTTTTTTCTTCCAAAAACAAATTGTCCTTTTTTTAATTTAATTACTTGTTGTCCTACTAATTGTTCTCGTTCCTCATGTGTTGCTTTTAATAAACACCATATCCATATTTTTAGAGCTTTTTCATTCTCCCAAATGGGAGATTTCATTATTTTTCTATACAACTTTATCCATGTTTCTTTCATATTCTCTCCCATAAAAATCAGGGCTAAAACTTATGTCTAGCCCTGCTGTTTATTTATTATCTATTTCTTTGTTTGCTCTTGCTTTTTCCATTTTCATCTTGTCGTTTTCTTTCTTTATCTTTTCATCATATAATGTATAGCCCTAATCTCGTCGATATTAAATAAATGTTGTTGTAAATTCTCTTATACATGTCCTTATCAATTATTTTTAACCATACTTCTATAGCATCACAAAAATGCCAATTATCTTTAACGTCTAATTTTTGACCATCTATTTTAAAGTTTTCTAATAAAAATTCTTCTAATTTATTCTTAAACCATTTTTCGTTTTCATTTGGCACTCCTTTGCTTATAAGTTCTTTGTATTCTTCTGTTGATATTGTTACTTCATTTTTATTTGCCATTTTTCTTCCCTCCTAATAAATAATTTTCATTAAATATTTGCACAAAGTTTTCTGTTTTATAGTGCTTTTTAAACTCTTTTTGTGCAACTTTATGCAATTTTTCTTGTAAAGTTCTATCATTTGTTACTAAAATATGGCATTTTCTACAAATTGGTATTACTAACCCATATTTCATACTAGCTTGCCTATTTTTCCCTTCTACAAGTTCATGTAATTCTTGTTTCTTATTGCCACATAAATAACAATGTTCTAAGTCTTTTGTTATTATGCTAAATCTGTTTTTTTCCAGTTTTGCTAACCTACTAGATTTCTTTTTCAGTCCACTTCTGTCCGTTTTTTCTGTACACTTCTGTCCGGTTTTCTGTTTAGGTACTGGGTTAAATGAATTACTTAGGTCTGTTACTATCATTTTGTAGCACCCCAACTTTCTATTAAGCTGTCAAGCTCTTCTTTCGACATAGTTTCAATATTAAATTGTTTACATTCTTGAACTATTAAATCTATAAGTCTACTCATTTCTGCTGTATCATAAGTGCTAGAACCATAATAAGCTAGTACATTTGTATAACCTTCTAACTTACTTTTTGTAGTTTCACATACCCAACCTAAACCATTTTTAGTCCAAGCCTCTATAAATCTTTCGACTGCTTCATTTTTAACTGGAATAACTTCATATACTCCAATATTTTTAATTGCATCTTTATAGATTACATCTTTTGAAATATTTACTTTTTCTTCAAGCTTAGAAATTAAAACCCACATATATGCGTTTGCGTCCAGACTGCGTTTATTTCTGTATTTTTTTATTTCAATAGATAACTTGTCCTCTTTTAATTCTTCAAGCCCAGAAAGGCTTTCTCGTTCGTTTAAAGTTATTAGAATTTTAGGTTTTTGTGTTTTATAATCTATTGATATATCTTCTATTGTTCCTACACTTTTCATATATTACCTCCAAAATCAGAAAGGTAATTCGTCCGTACTGTTGTAAAAATTACCACTTTCTGTTTCTTCTGTTGTTGCATTGCCATCTTCCTTCTTGCTATCAGCAAAATAAACTTCTTCTGCAACTACCTCTGTTATATAATGCTTTACACCTTTATCATCTTCCCAATTTCTTGTTTGAAGTCTTCCAACGACACCAACTTGTTGACCTTTTTTGAAATATTTGCTGCAGAACTCTGCTGTTTTGTTCCAAGCTACTATGTTTATAAAATCTGCTTGTCTTTCTTCTCCTTCTTTTGCAAACCTTCTATTTACTGCTAAACTAAAGCTTGCTACCATTATGTTAGTTGTTTGTGTGTATCTAACATCAACATCTTTTGTTAATCTTCCTAATAAAATTACCTTATTAATAAGTCATCATTCCTTTCTTTAATATTTACATTTCCATTTTTCTGTGTATGTTTTATACAATCCATACATTTTCAACCATTCTTCAAACTTATGTATTACGGTTTCTATTGTTTCTGGAAATAAGTCTTTTGTGTATTCTTCTCTAAAAATATCTCCTGGTTCTTCATCAAATTTGTTTGTTATTAAATAAACCATTTTGCTTGCTTCTGGCACCATTTCTAAATACATAAGTGTTTGATGATTATTATAAAATTTGCCTACTTCATAATTTTTAGTGTATTTATAATCGTAAATAATTCCACCTTTTAAGCAATCTATAATTCCATATAGTAGGTATTCTCCATATTCTTTACTTACTTTTACTTGATATGCTCCACCTAATGTTTCTTTGTAGTTCTCTTGCATATAGGCTTCATATTCAAATCCTTTTTGTATGCTTTCGGTTGGCTCAAATTGTTCTTTGTTTAATACTTTTATAAAATCTTCTAATGTTCCATTATTAATGTTGTAAATCCATGAGTTTAAAAGACTAGGTGTAATATAAAACTTAGCACTCATTTAAACACCTCCACGACTTTCTCTTTTTTATTAACCATATATGTTCTCTTGAAACATTGAATTTCTTTGCTAATTCTGTATCCCCTATTTCTTTATGTTTCAGTATATAGACAATATCCTGTTTTTTTAGCTTTGCTCTACCGTGTTGTTCTCCCTCTACTATTATCCTTGGCGGAGAATATAATCCTGTGTTTACTGCGTGTTTCATATTTTCACTTTTAGTACACCATTCAAGATTTTTCACCCTATCATCTGTTTTTATTCCGTTTTTATGGTTTACATCTGGCTTGTTGTTTGGATTAGATATAAATGTTTCTGCTACTAATCTATGAAGAAGATAGGTTTTAGCCTTATTATTTTTACATAAGCTAATTGCTAGGTATCCATGGCTACCTAATGTTGCTTTTTTTATTTTTCCTTTACATCTTGTTCTAGGAAGCGATACAACCTCGCCTTTTCTATTTATCTTATACAAACCTTCATAACCGTTTAATATCAAACCATTCGGTATAATATTTAGCCATATTATTCCTCCTTTTGTTTAACTATTATTGTATAACCTGTTCCATAGAAACCATTTCCATCAGAGCCATCTACCTGCAATAACTTTATTCTTGTATCTTCACAAAATACAAATATTTTATAAGAAGTATCATCATCTTCGTTTGCTACATCTCCATCACAATCAAATTCAACATTAGTTATTGCATTATCTACTTCGTTCAGTTTAGTAATAGAGTACCATCCACTTGAACAACCACCACATCCTTCATTTGCAATTACTTCCAACACAATTCCGTTATCTAATATTAAGTTGTCCCCATCTACTTTTACTTTTCTTCCTACTAGTAACTCTCTTATTTCTTCTTCATCACATTCATCTAGTCTATTAATTGTTTTATATTTATTCATTATTTTGTACCTCCTGTTTTGTTTCATATTGTTGCTTGTCCTTATTCCATACAAGGTTTAATTCTTTTATCTTTTCTGCAAAATGTGCCTTTGCTTCTTTTTCACTTGTTAAGATATGTGGGACTGTTTTTATTGCTTCAATTACTTCATTTACATTTTTTAATGTCATATTTTCTATTAGTGGATTTAATGCATTCATAACTTCTTGATACTGTTTTCTTTCCTCTTCAAATACTTTGCTTTCTTCTTGTATATTTTTATTAGCTTGTTCAAATAATTTTGTTAAGAAATCGTTTTGTTGTGTTCCATTTAATTCTGGGATTGTGTAATTTCCTTTTATCCCAAAACTTGATTTAGCAAAATATCTTTCACAGTTATTAAATCCTATTGTTTTTTTGTCGCCTCTCATTTCAATAAATCCACCTAATTCAACATTTTGCCATACTGTGTTTTTTGTACTTCCTTCTACTAAAATTCTTAATTTTGTTTCTTCATCTTGTTTTTCTTCTACTGCGTGGAATATAATTACACAATGCTTTCTTAAGTCAAAGTATATGTAATTCATAAATCTTGAAAATTCTCTTCCAACTGCTCCATAGCCTTGTAAACTTAATGTTCCATCTTTCTTAGCATTTTTTATGTCATTTTTTATTACATAAGCTTTCATTAAATCTAACAATTTTCCACCAGTGTCTATAACTATTGTTTCATAGTCACTTAAATCTCCTTTTAAATCATTTAATAGTTCTTCGTAACTTTCTGGTTGTATATAATCTTTTCTTACACTTGCCATTGTTCTATTTATTCCAAAGTCTACATCTATTAACAATGGCTTTGGTGCTGATAGCCCTAGTGTTGTTTTTCCTATTCCTGGGTAACCTGCTATTAATACCCTAAATCTGTTTTCTGTGTTTGCCATTTCTGCTGGTTTTCTAATCATTTTTATTTTCCCTCCTATAAATTATTATCTCTGTACTCTTCCCAAGCTGTGTCTTCTTTTTCTGCCCATATCTCGTCTTGTCTTTGCCAGTAATCTTCGTTTGTGTTGTATTCAACATCTGGCATAACCATTAAATTATCTAGTTCTGGCATTTCATTTTTCCTCCTCTTGATTTTTAAATTAATTTCTGCTATAATAAATTAAAGTTATTATTTTTATTGAAACTTTAGATTTAGTTCTTAGATTGGTAGTCGCGAACTAAATCTCTTATTTTTGCTAAAATTAAATCAGGTCTATTACAATCGTTTTTTGTTACTAAGTCTACGATTTGGCAAATAAAATTTTCTTGTTCTTTTATCTTGCTACCACAATGTTCAATTACCTTATCCCTGTTTTTTACCTTTACTTCTAAGTTTGCTATTTTTCTGTCTTTCTTTGTAAACATTCTTCACACCCCCTATCCAAACATTTCTGTTACTTTTTCATCTAATTTTCTACTTAACTTACATAAGTTCTTATATAAGTTAATCTTAAAAACTTTGTAAAATATTCCTTGAATTACTAATGCTATTGTCATTGCTCCTATTGTTTCTATAAAAATAATTGATAATGTTAAAATTAAATCTAAAATCATTTGTATATTCCCCCTATTATCTATAAATTTGTCCCATTATTCTATAGAACTCATCTTTGTCTATTCTTATTCCTGCTGTTCCTATCTTCTTTTTAGCTGTTTCCATTTCTGGTCTTTTCATTGTTTTATATACTTGCTGTACACAACAGCCTAATTCCTCTGCTAATTCTTTTACTGTTGCAAATTTTGTTCTTGTTCTACTACATAAATTTGTCATTCTTTCACTCTCCTTTATTCGTCGTACTTATTGTTCGTTGTAAGGCTAAAAAAATTTGCACTACTGACACATCAAATATTTCTGCAAATATCCCTTTTGCTTTATCACTAGGATTTCTTTCGCCCCTTTCAATCATTGATATGTAATCTTTTGAAAACCCTGATTTTTCAGCAAGTTGTTCTTGTGTTAATTTTTTCTTTAGTCTTAATTCTTTGAATGTTGCTTCTTTCATCATTTCGTCTCCTTTCGTACATTATGTTCGTTCGATGTATGTATTATATAGTACAATATGTTCTTTGTCAATACTTTTTTTAAAAAAATTTTTTAATATTCTGCAAACCTTTGATACTCTAAGAAATAAAATTGTACAAAATGTTCTTTTTTTGTTTACATATCGTACAATTTGTTATATAATATTTTATATCAATTGTAAAATATATGAAAGGATGATTTTTTTGAATAGATTAAAGCAATTACGACTTGAAAGAGGTCTTTTACAATCAGACATTGCAAAGGTAATAAAAAAAAGTGAAAGAATTGTAGGTTTTTATGAAACTGGCGAAAGAGACATGAATACAGAAACATTATCTATTCTTGCTGACTTTTTCAATGTATCAATCGATTACTTGTTAGGTAAAACCAATATAAGAAATATAGAAGATGAATTTAAGTTTGCATATCATAAAGAAATAGAAGGATTAACTGAGGAAGAAATTAAAGAAGCTTTAGAGTTCTACAAGATGGTTAAGAATAGAAAGAATAAAGAAAACAAATAAAAAAAGAGGTATATTATGGAATTAACAAAATTATATAATATAGCTGCTAAAGAAAATATCCCTGTAATTCCCTTTAAAATGAAAAATAAAGCTATTATAGGTTTAATAGATAATCAATATTGTATTGGTCTTAATTATAGAAATTTAACCGATTCTTGCGAAGAAAAAGAAGTGCTTGCAGAAGAATTGCGGGCACTATTATTGCAATGCTTTATATAGTGTCAATGCAGATGAAGAAACTATTAGAAAAAAAGAATATAGAGCCAGAAAGTGGGCTTTTACTGCTCTCGCTCCTGCCTCTTCTCTACTAAAGTTGGAAGAAGAAGGCTGTCAGTATTCTTATCAGGTCGCAGAAGAATTAGGTGTAAGCGAAAAATTAATTAATACTGCTTATTCTTATTACAAAAATAATAATTATATTTAAAAGGAGATGATAATATGTTTTTTCTAAATATCTTAGTCCAAATACTCGTCGCCTCTTTTGCATCTGTTATATATACAGGTCTACACTCATTAATTGTTATGATACTAATGTCCAAAAAAAGCGAAGAAAAAGCCTATCAAATTGAAGATATGCTTGCATATAATTTTGTAGGTAACACTATTATGATTTTCTTGTTTTTATTTTTTACTAAAACTTGGTTAATTTAAGGAGGGAATATGTCATTTACATATACAAAAAGAGCAGATGGCAGATTAATGAAAAGAGTTTCTGTAAACGGAAAATTGGAAACTTTATATAGTGATAATCCAAAAGACTTGGAAAAACAATATATTGAAAAGAAAAGTCAAAATCATAAGGGAATGTTTATAAACGATGAAGGTCTAACTGTTTCTGCTTGGGCTAATAAATGGATAGAAATATACAAAGCAGATAATGAATATGCTACAAGGAAAATGTATGCGGATTCAATTAGATTACATATTAACCCATATATTGGTAACATTCCACTAAAATATTTAAAACAGTCTGATGTTGTTTCTATGCTTAACGAATTAGATAAAAAAGGTATAACCAGAAAAAAAGATGTTGCCCTATTAACTATAAAACAAATCTTAAATAAAGCTGTGGAAAATGATTATATATACAAAAATGTAGCCATTGGAATTAAGATGAAAAAGCACAAATCTGCCGAGAAACAGCCTTTAAATGATAGAACTATTTCTGTAATAAAAAAACTTGCAGAAAGCGATTCTAATGCGTTTATGGTACTATTCCTTTTATACACTGGTTTGCGTAGAGAAGAATTAATACCTTTGCAATATAAAGATATTAATATAGATAATAAATACATTTCTGTTAATAAAGCTGTTGTATTTATACAAAATCAACCTGTTGTAAAAAATACTAAAAATGAAGATATTAGACAGGTTCCTATTTTTGATATACTATTTGAAAAATTACAAACATTAAAAGCAGAGCATAAAAGTAACGAATACATTTTTTCAAATACTAAAAACAAAATGATGTCTGAAACAACATTTAAAAGAAAAATATCCTATGTAGTAACAGCAATTAATACACAATTAAAAGCTGACACACTAGAAGGTGTGTCAAATGAAAAATTAAAGGATATAGAAGCAGAATATGAAGACATCTATTTTACTGCACATATATTAAGGCATACTTTTGCTTGTATTCTATATAAAGCTGGAATAGATATTAAACAAGCTCAAGCATGGATGGGACATAAAGACATAAAAGTTTTATTAGGAATATATACACATTTGGATTCACAAGATAATCAAAAATCTATAGAGAAAGTGAATCAATTTTTAAGTTAATTTTGACACACTTTTTGACACACCAAACTATTGAAAATGTTTAAAATATTGAAAATATTAAACGAAAAATTGGCAAAATAAAAACCGCTATATCCATTGATATAACGGTTTTTCCTTGGTGGCTCGAAGTGGAATCGAACCACTGACACGGGGATTTTCAGTCCCCTGCTCTACCAACTGAGCTATCGAGCCAAATTTACTCTATTTAAAAAAATGGCGACCCGGAACGGGCTCGAACCGTCGACCTCTAGCGTGACAGGCTAGCGTTCTAACCAACTGAACTACCGGGCCAAAAAAATGGTGGGCGCAATAGGGCTCGAACCTATGACCTCCTGCTTGTAAGGCAGATGCTCTACCAGCTGAGCTATGCGCCCATTCCTTCGACGAAAATTAGTATACTAAATTTTTAAACAGATGTCAATACTTTTTTGCAAATTTTCTCATTTTTTTGTAAATTCTGGTTTAAAATATGCACCTTTTGAGTCGCCCTTATGGGCGACTCTCATTTTTTCATTAACATTAATATTGTCTTCCCCATATAATAAATGTATCTGCTGGCTTACCACAAACAACACATTTATCTCCTACACACTCTTGTTTAAATGGTGTACATCTTGCATGTGCTCCTGTTTGCTCTTTTATTTTGTCTTCGCACTCTTGACTTCCACACCACATTGTTTTTATAAATCCTTGGTTTGTGTTGATTTTTTCAATAAATTCATCTAGTGTGTGTGCTATTGATGTTTTCTTTTTCATATTTTCTTTGCATTGATTATACATATTTTCTTGTATCTGTTCTAGTATTTCTCCTAGTTTTATTTCTATTTCATTTAGCCTTATTGTTATTTTTTCATGAGTATCACGTCTTACAAATACACACTCTCCATTTTTTATGTCTCTTGGTCCTATTTCAATTCTTATTGGAACTCCCTTCATTTCCCAGTCATTAAATTTGTATCCTGGTGTATAATCTCTTGTATCACATTCTATTCTGTATTTTTCACTTAATAATCTACCTAGTTCTTCTGCCTTTTCCTTTACTCCCTCTTTATTCATTGCTATTGGAACTATTACAGCTTGGATTGGTGCAACCCTTGGTGGCAATTTTAATCCTCTATTGTCTCCATGTGCCATTATTACTGCACCTATTAATCTTGTACTAATTCCCCAAGATGTTTGGTATGCAAACTCATCTTCTCCATTTTTGTTTTGGAATTTTACATTAAATGATTTTGTAAAGTTTTGACCAAGGTAGTGTGATGTTCCTGCCTGTAAAGCTCTTCCATCATGCATTAAGGTTTCTACTGTATATGTATCTATTGCTCCTGCAAATTTTTCCTTATCAGTTTTTCTTCCTTTTATTACTGGTATTGCTAATAGATTTTCAATAACATCTGCATATATCTCTAGCATTTGTAATGTTCTTTCTACCGCCTCTTTTTCTGTGCTATGTATGGTATGTCCTTCTTGCCATAAAAATTCTCTTGAACGTAAGAATGGTCTTGTTTCTTTTTCCCATCTTAAAACATTACACCATTGGTTATATACCATTGGTAAATCTCTCCAAGATTTTACCCATTTTGAATATAGTGTTGAGAACATAGTTTCAGATGTTGGTCGAATACATAATCTTTCTTCTAATACCTCTTGTCCACCCATCGTAACCCAAGCTACTTCTGGTGCAAATCCTTCAACGTGTTCTTGTTCTTTGTTTAATAAACTTTCTGGAATTAAAACAGGCAAGTAAATATTTTTTACTCCTGCTTTTTTAAACTTGTCATCTGCATACTTTTGGATATTTTCCCATATTGCATATCCATATGGTTTTATTGCAATACATCCCTTTGTATCTGTATAGTCAGCCAAATCTGCTTTTAATACTATATCTGTATACCATCTTGCAAAGTTTTTTTCAATATTTGTTATCTCTTTTACAAAATCTCCTTCATTTTTACTCATATATATATCTCCTTTTTATGTATTAGAGCGAATTTAATTCTCCCTTGATTTTTCTAATTATTTACCAGGACAAACGTATAGGTTTGTCCTTACATCTCTTTGCCTTTTATTTAACTTCATTCTCTTCCCCAGAGGGGTATGGAGCCTCCATTTTTTTATTCATTACTTCTTCAATTACTAATTGTTCGTTTTCATCTAATTTGTATTTTGGAAGCTCTGGTAATTCGTCTAAATTTGAAATTCCAAAAGTTTTTAAGAATTCCTCTGTTGTTTGATATACTGTAGGTTTTCCTGGTAAGTCTGATTTTCCTGCATCCTCAATTAGATTGTATTCTAGCAATTTATATATTGTTCCGTCTGAATTTACACCTCTTATATTTTCTATCTCTGCTCTTGTTATTTTCGGATTATATGCTATTATTGCAAGTGTTTCCATTGCTGCATTTGAAATATTAGGTTTTGCTCTATTATCAAATAATGGATATATGTAGTCGTAATACTCTTTTTTGCTACATAACGTATATCCATTTCCTACCTTTATTATTTCAGTTCCTCTATTTGCTTCTACCCAATCTGATTTCATACTTTCAATTATTTTAATTATATCCTCTTCTGGTAATTCAATAGCTGTTATGAGTTCTTTTATTTCAACTGGTCTACCACAAGAAAATAAAATAGCTTCTATTATTGCTTTAATTCTATTTATTTCCATTTTTTCCACCATTTCTATTATACACTTATTTAGGGGCTTTTTCAAGTCCTTATGACAATTATATATGTGTTTTTTTCTTTATATTTTCATCTCTTAATTTAACAATCTCCTCCATAAGCTGTTGTGTAAGTTTTGTTGCTTCTTCTTTATCTTTTACTTCTTCTTTAAGGTTAGAATAATCTATTGGTTTTCCTATATTTATAATTACTTTTGTAAATGGTTTAAAGTTTCCCTGTATTCCTATTGGAATTATAGGTTTCTTAGCTGTTGCTGCAATTAATACTGCTCCATTTTTTGGATTAATACCTTTTGCCATACCGTTTCTCGTTCCTTCAGGGAACATTAACAATATTTCATCCTTTTTTAATAGTGTTAAGGATGTTTTTATTGCTTGCATATCTGCCTTTCCCCTTTTTACAGGGTATATACCAAACAAATCTGCTATCCAACATAAGAATCTGTTTTTGAATAGTTCCTCCTTTGCAAGTACATTTACTTTTCTTTTAAACATCGCTACAATGACTGCTGCGTCTAAATTGTGTATATGGTTTGGACATAGCATTGCTCCACCTGCTTCAGGTATATTTTCTTTTCCTAGTATCTTAGGTCTGTAGATTATTATTGCAAATATTTTAAATATAAATTTTATAATTACTCTCATTTGATTTTTCTCTTTTCCTCTATAATTTTGACAACTTTTTCTTCAACGTCTTCTATGCTCATATTCGTTGAATCTATTATTATGCTATCTGGAGCTAATTTTAAGGCTCCAATTTCTTTGTTTTTGTCATTATAGTCTCTTTTTCTTATATTGTCTAAAACCTCTTCGTAAGTTATTTCTATTCCCTTCTCTTGCATTTCTAGTAGTCTTCTTCTTGCTCTTTCATCTTCAGAAGCATCTAAGTATATTTTTACATCAGCATTTGGAAAAACATATGTGCAAATATCTCTTCCCTCCATTATTACGTTTTTTCCTTCTGCCATTTTTCTTTGCAAATCCACCATTTTATATCTTACTTCTTTTATTGAAGACACTGGTGATACAACTTCGCTTACATCTTTTTCTCTTATTCTAGTTGTTACGTCTTCTCCATTTAAGTAGATTTTATCTCCAGAGGCAGTATTTTCAATACTTATTGATATTTTATCAAGCAAATCTATCACTTGCTTTTCATCAATAACTTTATTTTTTATTGCATCTGCTTCTAATGCTGCTAAGGCAACACATCTATATGTACTTCCTGTATCTATATTTATTAATCCTAATTTGTTAGATATTCTTTTTGTTACTGTGCCTTTTCCGCTTCCTGCTGTTCCATCTATTCCTACTATAAAACCCATTACTTTTCTCCTTTTTCTGGCTTATATATTCCTCTTGCTAATATTTGTACCTTGTCAACATTCATTGCTGTTAAGTTTTCTATTTCTCTTATACATTTCTTTTTAAATTTTTGTAAAGAATCTACTACATTAAATCCATAAACTAGTATTATTTCTATGTAAATTCTTATTCCTGTTTCAGTTTTTTCAATTCGTGTTCTGTATATTTTGTGTATTGCCTCAACTTTTACTGCTAAATTCTCTATAATATCCTTTAAAACTGTATCTGATATTGTATAATTTCCCAGGTAACTAAAAGTAGGTCTTATTATTGATTTTTCTGATATGTATGGTTTTTGGTCCTTTCCTTTTGATTTAAAAATTTGTAATGGATCTAGTATGTAACCTGAAAAATCTTTTTTTATCTCGAAAGTTGGTACAGGTATTACATGCTTTCCTTCAGTTGTTCTCATTCTCTTTGCCTCCTCCATTTCTGCTTCGGTTGCAACATCTGTTATATATATAGTTTTTTCAAGCTCTGGCAATCCTAAATTTTCCATTATTTTTTTTATCATATCATCAGAAGTTCCAAGTATTAATAAACTTTGCGGTTTATATTTTCTGAAGGCTTTCTTTATAACCTCCGCCTTTGTTGTGTCTAGAAACAATGCTCCTTTTACTGTTTCTATTTTTGTTGGAGCTTTTTTTGCAGAAACACCAGCAATTACTTCATTATCTTTTATAAGTAAGCCATCATCTATTATGTATCTAATATTGTATTCACTTGCTACCATTTGGGCTCTATAACTTTTACCAGTTCCAGAAGGTCCAACAAATGCATATACTTTTATTTTTGATTCTATAAACTTATCTATTAACATATTTTACCTCGTTTATAAATTTATGCATTTAAGTATATCATAAATTATAAATAATTACCACCTATTAGTGGAATTTTTATGATTATCTTATGATAAAATCCTATTGTTTATTTTAGGAAAATGTCCCAAATTCATCATCTATTTTAATAATTTTGTTTACCTTAATTAACATAAAATGTGTATGTTCGAAAAATTCTACTAATACACATTTATTTATTTACTGTATCGCCTGCTTTTCTTACAGCGCTACATAAAGTAGGGGCCTAAACGAAACGCCGTTGCTGCTGCCAGCCGGATCGACGTAGCTGCGGTAACTTGCTGGACTGTAAGAGCCATAGTCGTGGTAAGTGCCACCCCTGAGAACTCGACCGCCGGTGTCGCTCGCCTCTGTAGTCCATTCAAAGCAGTTTCCTGCTACATCATATATATTTTTACTACTATTTCTTTCTGTTGCTCCTGTGGTTAATAAAACCGCTGTACCTTTCATTTTTGAATATTTACTTTTCACATTGTTAAAACTTCCAAGAGTATAATTGCTTGTGTTATAAACTGCGTAAGCCCCTCTGGTAATTTCAAATGTATCTGAATCATTGTAATTTCCCCAAATGCTACTTGATGTTACATTATGGCTACTATCTTTTATGAAGTCTAGCATACTGTCCCATGCTGCTCCTGTACATAACATACTTTTTACTCCATAGCCTGTTTTTCCGGTATATAAGCTATTACTTAAATATACTGCTCCTTCACTTATATCTCCCATGCCTTTTCCCCATCTTACATAATTATATGGGTATTTATCTTGTTGTACTACAAATGCTGCTGTTTGTGAACTATCGCTTGTTCTTGCTGTTTCACTTCCTGCTTCGTATCTTCCTATATAAAATCCTCC
>ENA-UOJG01002442-UOJG01002442.1-human-gut-metagenome-genome-assembly--contig:-C47-NODE-2442-length-15768-cov-9.142684_pt1 | contig 15768 bp, 13 predicted proteins | sample MGYA00242340_ERZ723887 | MGnify/ENA metagenome assembly ERZ723887 | reverse complement strand
GGGTGTCCTTGATGGAGATGCGCTTGCCGGTGCCGTTCCAGCCGGTGTTGACCAGATAGGCCTTTGCGCCGCTCTTTTCCATCTTCTTGACGAGCTCTTCGGCGTACTTCGTCGGATGCAGCTCGAGGAAGGCCTGGCCGAAGCAGGCGGAGAACGTCGGGGTCGGCTCGGTGATGCCGCGCTCGGTGCCGGCCAGCTTCGCAGTGAAGCCGGAGAGGAAGTAGTACTTCGTCTGCTCCGGGGTCAGGACGGAAACGGGAGGCAGAACGCCGAAGGCATCTGCGGACAGGAAGATGACGTTCTTCGCAGCGGGCGCAGAGGAGATCGGGCGGACGATGTTCTGAATGTGGTTGATCGGGTAGGAGACGCGGGTGTTCTCGGTGACGGACTTGTCGGCAAAGTCGATCTTGCCGTTCTCGTCGAGCGTGACGTTCTCGAGCAGGGCGTTGCGCTTGATGGCATTGTAGATGTCGGGCTCGGAGTCCTTGTCAAGGTTGATGACCTTGGCGTAGCAGCCGCCCTCGAAGTTGAACACGCCGTTGTCGTCCCAGCCGTGCTCGTCGTCGCCGATCAGCAGGCGCTTGGGGTCGGTGGACAGGGTGGTCTTGCCGGTGCCGGACAGGCCGAAGAAGATGGCGGTGTTCTCGCCGTTCATGTCGGTGTTGGCGGAGCAGTGCATGGAGGCCAGGCCCTTGAGCGGCAGGTAGTAGTTCATCATGGAGAACATGCCCTTCTTCATCTCGCCGCCGTACCAGGTGTTGATGATGACCTGCTCACGGGAGGTGATGTTGAAGGCCACGCAGGTCTCGGAGTTCAGGCCGAGCTCCTTATAGTTTTCGACCTTCGCCTTGGAGGCGTTGTAGACGACAAAGTCCGGCTTGAAGTTCTTCAGCTCTTCCTCCGTCGGCTTGATGAACATGTTGGTGACGAAGTGGGCCTGCCATGCGACCTCGACGATGAAGCGGATGGCCATACGGGTGTCCTTGTTCGCGCCGCAGAATGCGTCGACGACGAACAGGCGCTTGCTGCCCAGCTCCTTCAGAGCGATGTCCTTGACCGCCTTCCAGGTCTCTTCGGTCATGGGATGGTTGTCGTTCTTGTAGGCGTCGGACGTCCACCACACGGTGTCCTTGGAGTTCTCGTCCACGACGATGTACTTGTCTTTGGGGGAACGGCCGGTGTAGATACCGGTCATAACGTTCACGGCACCCAGCTCGCTGACCTGGCCCTTTTCGTAGCCGGTGAGCTCGGGCTTGGTCTCTTCCGCGAAGAGCATCTCGTAGGAAGGATTGTGCACGATCTCGGTGGTGCCGGTGATCCCATACTGCTTCAGATCGATTTCAGCCATTTTGGATTACCTCTTTCTTTGAACTGTCCGGCTGCCGGAGCAGCCGTGAAATTACTTCTGCACTACGTTTCCCGTAGTTTCGCATCTATATATTACGATTTTTTTCGGACAAAATCAATCCTTTTTTATCGTTTTGCAAAAAGTTCATAATTTTGCCGAAAAAGGACGGCAAAGCACGCTGCAGGGGAGCGGACAGCCGGGCCCGGCGCAATGCTGCCGATCCGAACAGGCTGACGATAAAACGGCATGCAGCCCCGATTTGTCATTGCGAGGAGGCGCAGCCGACGTGGCAATCTCGGGAAGGCAGTTACGATTTCGCCGGGAATGCCTTGTTATCCGACCATATTCTGCGAGATTCCCACGTCGCTTCGCTCCTCGGAATGACAAACTTGGGAGCCTTGCGCCGATGAATTTGTGCCGTGATCATTGCCGGCCTGCATGGCGCTCACTACCCGCAAGGGGCACGCCGCATCCGTAAGGCGGCAAAGCCGCCAACGGCTGCGCAGTGAGCGCCGCTACAGACGCAATTGGTTTTTACGTTTTTATCGGTGGCCTGTACGAATCGACAGTGCAGCGCCGGGAGGGACATGTCCCTCCCCTACAACGCCCGGCTGGCGGCCGTGCCGAAAAATTCCCCGGAGCATGTGCTCCGGGGAACGGTTCCTTTCAGTCGCGGACCTTCGTATCGATCTCCGCACGGCACTTCGTGCGGAAATCGTCTACACTCATGGCGCCGAGATCCACACCGGCACGCGTGCGGACGGACACGGTCTGGTTCTCCATGTCGCGGTCGCCGACGACGAGCATATACGGGATCTTCTGCATCTGGGCCTCGCGGATCTTGTAGCCGAGCTTCTCGCTGCGGTAGTCAGACTCGGCACGGATGCCCGCGTCGCGCAGACGGTCGACGATCTCCTGCGCATAGTCGTGCGCGCGGTCGGTGATCGGCAGAACGCGGACCTGCGTCGGCATCATCCACAGCGGCAGCGCGCCTGCGTACTTCTCGATGAGGTAGGCCAGCGTGCGCTCGTAGCAGCCGAGGCTCGTGCGGTGAATGATATAGGGACGGACCTTCTGGCCGTTCTGGTCGGTGTATTCCATGCCGAAGCGCTCGGCCAGCAGCATGTCGATCTGGATGGTGACGAGGGTGTCCTCCTTGCCGAAGACGTTCTTATACTGGATGTCGAGCTTCGGACCGTAGAACGCGGCTTCGTCGAAGCCAACGGTGTACTTCACACCGAGGTCGTCGAGGATGCGCCCCATGATCTCCTGTGCCTCGTTCCACTGCTCGGCCGTGCCCTCATATTTATTGTTGGGGTTCGCGGGATCCCACTGCGAGAAGCGGAACGTGCAGTCCTCGAGCAGGCCGACGGTACCGAGGCAGTACTTGGCAAGATCGAGGCAGTGCTTGAACTCCTCCTCCAGCTGATCCGGGCGCAGCACGATGTGGCCCTCGGAGATCGTGAACTGGCGCACGCGGATGAGGCCGTGCATTTCGCCGGAGTCCTCGTTGCGGAACAGCGTGGACGTCTCGCCGAGGCGCATCGGCAGGTCGCGGTAGGAGCGGGCGCGGTTCAGATAGACCTGATACTGGAACGGGCAGGTCATCGGGCGCAGAGCGAAGCATTCCTTCGTCTCGTCGTGCGGGTCGCCGAGAACGAACATGCCGTCGAGGTAGTGGTCCCAGTGGCCGGAGATCTTATACAGCTCGCGCTTGGCCAGCAGCGGCGTCTTCGTCAGCAGATAGCCGCGCTTTTCCTCCTCGTCCTCGACCCAGCGCTGCAGCGTCTGGATGACGCGCGCGCCCTTCGGCAGCAGGATGGGCAGGCCCTGGCCGATAACGTCGACGGTCGTGAAGTATTCCAGCTCACGGCCGAGCTTGTTGTGGTCGCGCCTGCGGGCCTCCTCCTGCTTCTGCAGGTACTCGTCCAGCTCCTCCTTCTTCGGGAAGGCAATGCCGTAGATGCGCTGGAGCATCTTGCGCTTCGAATCGCCGCGCCAGTAAGCGCCGCAGCACTGCGTCAGCTTGAAGGCGTTTGCCTTGATGCGGCCGGTGCTGTCCAGATGCGGGCCTGCGCACAGGTCCGTGAACTCGCCCTGCGTGTAGAACGAGATGACGGCGTCCTCGGGCAGGTCATTGATGAGCTCGACCTTATACGGCTCACCGAGCGACTCCATATAGGCCACGGCCTCGGCGCGCGGCTTCTCGCTGCGGACGAGGGGGAGCTTTTCCTTGCAGATCTTCTTCATCTCGGCCTCAATGGCGTCAAGGTGCTCCTGCGTGAAGCTGAAGTCTGCATCAAAATCGTAGTACCAGCCGCTGTCGATGGACGGGCCGATGGCCAGCTTGACCTGCGGATACAGGCGCTTGACGGCCTGCGCCATCACATGGGAGCAGGTGTGCCAGTACGTCTTGCGATAGGCCTCGTTTTCAAACGTGTACAGATTTTCTTCGGACATGGTGTTTCCTCCTTCATTCTGAGGGGCAATAAGGGAACCTCTGTATAAAATCAACTGCGGTGCCTGCCAGATCTTTTTCGCCAATCCATCGGTTCGGAAAACTTGAAATACATACCAGTATTCCGGCGTTTCCCAAACCTTGGTTTGACAAAAAATATCTTGCCATTCACGCTTGTTGATTTTATCAGAGGTTCAAAAAAATCACCCCTGATCCAATCAGGGGTGAGATACAGATCCTGTATTCCACGGTTCCACCCTGCTTGCAGCGCATGGCGCTGCCGCTCGTTGGCGCGGTAACGGGCGCACCCGGCTCAGCCTACTGGAAGTTCAGCGGAGCGGCTCGGAAGCGGTTCGGCGGCAGGCGGGTGCAGGAGCTTTCACCAACCGCTCCCTCTCTGGGCAACCGGGCCTGTTCCGGTCTTCGTCACAGCCTCTTTGATATCGCCAATATAGCACGTTTGCCCGGCCGTGTCAAGCGGTGCGGGCAAAGTTTTTTGCCTGCGGCGGGGCGGTTGCGTTTTGTGACCGTTATGTTAACCGTTTTGTAATCCTTTCACAATATCTTGTGCCTCCGCGCGCCGTGAATGCGGATATCTAGTCCGCCGGAAAACAGAAATAATAGCATAAAAAGTTTGACGAAAACAGGAAAATAAGAAAAAAGCTTGACAAATCGTGAAAGAATGTTATAATTGCGCGGTAGTTACAATATAGTAACAATAGTTGCAGCCCGCAAACAAAACCGGCCGCTGCAGCGAAAATTCTCAGAAATTGGAGGAGGCAAGCATGCAAAGAAGCACACAACATCCGCGCCGCCGGGCGTGGCTGCGGCGGCTCATCGTCGTCGCGGTGCTGGCCGCCGCTGTCGGCGCGCTGCTTTCGCAGACCGTCTTTGCCCAGACCAGCTATATTATCACGGACGGCGACCGCGTCACCGTCCACCGCTCCTACAGCTCCGATCCCTATGAGGTGCTCACCGAGGCGGGCATCGAGCTCGAGGAGGAGGATACCTATGAGACCGGCTATGCCGACGGCATGAATCAGATCACCGTCCGCCGCATGCAGATGGTCACGGTCATCAACCGCGGCGCGCAGAGCGTCATCGGCACCTACGGCGAAACGACCGGCTCCCTGCTGGCCCGCATGGGCATCACGCCGGGCACGGGCGACACGCTCTCGTGCAGCAGCGAGACGCAGACCTACGACGGCATGACCGTCGAGCTCGTGCACACGGAGACGCGCATCGAGGAGGAGGACACGACCGTTCCCTACCCCGTCAATTATTATGAGGACCCCGACCTCGAGCCGGGCGCCGAGATCGTCCTCGTGGCCGGGCAGAACGGCCTGACCCACGTCAAGAGCGAGGTCACCTACCGCAACGGCAAGGAGGTCTCCCGTGTCATCGTGCAGGAGACGGTCCAGACGAAGCCCGTCACCCAGCTCGTCATCCGCGGCGTTGACCGCACCATCATGGAGCAGCCCGCCGATCCGGAGCCTGCGGAGCAGGAAGCCCCTGCCGCCTCGTCCGGCACGGCCTCCGGCAGCTCCTCGTCCGGCTCGTCGTCCTCCGGCGGCTCACGCTATGACGGCTCCGCCGAGACGAGCGGCAACGTCATCATGACGTCCTCCGGCGAGAGCTACACCTACGTCGATGTGATGACCTGCTCCGCCACGGCCTACACCTGCGAGGGCTATGTCGGCCACACCTATTCCGGCACGCTGGCCCGCGTGGGCGCCATCGCGGTCGACCCGACCGTCATCCCGCTCGGCACGAAGATGTATGTCGTTTCAAACGACGGCCAGTATGTCTATGGCTACTGCGTGGCCGAGGACATCGGCGGCGGCATCAAGGGCAATAAGATCGACCTGTATTTTGACACCTATGCCGAGTGCTGGGACTTCGGCGTGCGCATGTGCACCGTCTATATCCTGGGCTGAATGAAAATGAAATAATAATAGAGAAGGGCCGGACTGCACGTCCGGCCCTTTTGCAATGCGATGTAATGTTGTAGGGGAGCGGACAGCCGGGCCCGGCGCTATACCTGCGGAATTGACAGCCTATCGTTAAAACGGTGAACGCCCTCGACTTGTCATTGCGAGCCTTGCGGAGCAAGGCGCGGCAATCTCGCAGCACCGGCCGGAACACAGGAAAGCCTCCGGCGGATTCGTCACTGCCTGCTTGAGATTGCCACGTCGGGCTTGCGCCCTCCTCGCAATGACACGGGAAGAAGGCACTCCCAAGTTTGTCATTGCGAGGCTCCGCAGGAGCCGTGGCGCCCTGAGCGCGCAGCGCGAGGAAGTGCCCTTGGGGTGCAATCTCGCGGTACACAGCTGCATCGTAGGAAGGCCCCGGCGGATTCGTCACTGCCTGCACGAGATTCCCGCGTCGCTTCGCTCCTCGGAATGACAAATCGGGAGCCATCGTCATTTTAATGACAGCCTGTTCATTTCGGCAGCACTGCGCCGGGCCCGGCTGTCCGCTCCCCTACAACGCATAATTGGCGGCCCTGCGCATCCCCCGCATTGACGCGCGTGGTACAATATCATAAAACACCACACAATGGAGGGTGCAATGGATCAGTTCAATGCGCAGTATCATCTGCCGGGCCTGTTTGAATTTTATGCGCTCTACCGCCTGTTTCTGCCGCTGTTTTTTGAGCACCGGGAGTATTTTTATGACTGGTGCGGCATTGGCTCGATCTACGGCGCGCCGGAGGGCTGCCTCTGGGGCGGCGGACGCGTCAGCTGCGGCGACTGCGACCCGTGCGACGCGCTTGCCCTGCTGCGGGACTACGGTATCTCCGCCCGCCTGACGTTCAGCAATTCCCTGCTGCGGCCGGAGCACCTGGCCGACCCGCGCTGCAATGCGCTGTGCCGCCTGTTCGAATCAAGCGGAGAAAACGGAATCATTGTCCATTCCGACCTGCTGGTGGATCACCTGCGGCAGCGTTATCCGGGGCTGTATCTCGTCTCGTCCACGACAAAGGTCCTGACGGACTTCTCTGCGTTCCGTCAGGAGCTGGCGCGGCCGGAGTTTCGGTATGTCGTGCCGGATTTCCGCCTGAATCCGGCGCTGGAGCAGCTGCGCGCCCTCTCGCCGCAGGAGAAGGCGAAGGTCGAATTCCTGTGCAACGAATGCTGCCGCTTCGGCTGCCCGGACCGCCGCGCGTGCTATGAGACCGTCAGCCGCAAGAACCTCGGCGAGCCCGGCCCGGAGCACCGCTGCACCGCGCCGGACGCCGCGCAGGGCTACCGCTTCTCCAGAGCAATGGAAAATCCCGGCTTCCTCAGCGTCGGCGACATCCGCGATACGCGTCTGCCGATGGGCTTTTCCGAGTTCAAGCTCGAGGGCCGCGGCCTCGGCAGCGCGATGGTGCTGGAGTTTCTCCTGTATTACATGACAAAGCCGGAGTATCAGATCCATGTCCGTGAGGCCATTTACCTCGATGCCATGCTGGACCTGTTTTGAGGATCAGCAGCGCGTTGTAGGGGAGCGGACAGCCGGGCCCGGCGCTATACTGCCGATACGTACAGGTTGGCGATAAAACGGTAATAGCCCCCGACTTGTCATTGCGAGGAGGCCAACGGCCGACGTGGCGCCCTGAGCGCGAAGCGCGAGGAAGTGCCCTTGGGGTGCAATCTCGGGAAGGCAGTTGCGTTTTCGCCGTGGCTTTCCTATTATCCAACCGTGTACTGCGAGATTCCCACGTCGCTTCGCTCCTCGGAATGACAAGTCGGAGGTGCGTGCCATTTTAGCGATGGCCTGAACCTATCGGCAGTGCCTCCAAGGCCCTCTCAGTCACCTTCGGTGACAGCTCTCCCAGAGGGAGAGCCAAGGTCGCTTCGCTCCTCGGAATGACACGTCAGGGTGGCCCGGCGGTGGGAACTGTGCATTGCATCGAATTCGCAGTACTTTTGCCGCTTCGCGGACGGGCCCGGCTGTCCGCTCCCCTACAATGGCGCGTGCGGTCGGCGATACTGCCCGGAAATTTACAACTGCCCATGGCGCTCGCTACCCGCAAGGGGCACGCCGCATCCGTAAGGCGGCAAAGCCGCCAACGGCTGCGCAGTGAGCGCCGCTACATTTTTCTCTCGCGCAGCCGCCGCTACAGACGCAATCGGTCGGTGCGTTTTTATCGGCACCTTGAACGAACTGGAAGTGCCTTCCCGAGATTGCCACGTCGCTTCGCTCCTCGCAATGACAAATCGGGGGACATCCTCATTTTAACGGTGACCTGTACAAATCGGCAGCAATGCGCCGGGCGGGGCACGCCCCGCCTCCGCGATTTCCATTCCATAATAATTATTTCTCGCCGTCCAGCGTCAGCCTCCGGATCTCCGTGCCCTGATAGTAGTGCAGCAGAATCTCATCAAAGCGCCTGCCCGCCTGCGCCATGGCCTCCGCGCCGTATTGGCTCAGGCCGACGCGGTGGCCGAAGCCGTGCGTCGTGACCGTCACGCCGTCCTCCTGCGGGGAAAACTCGATGTCCGTCGAGCGCAGGCCGAGCAGGCGGCGCAGCTCCGTACCCGTGAATGACGCGCCGCCCAGCTCCAGCGTCCCGATGCCGCCGCCCGCCGTATAGCGGACGGTCCCGAACCAGGTCTCCGGCGTACCGGAAAGGTCAGCGTCCGGCCGCGCGGGCGTGATGTGGTCCCGAAACTCCTCCGCCGTGAACGTCAGCGTCTCCGTTTCGCGCGGCGCGTCCTCCTCGCCGGGGCTGGGAACGGACTGCAGATATGGAATTTCACCGCCCCAGACGGCTACGGCCGCCTCCGTCCGCCCGCCGGAGCAGGAAAAATACGTCGCGTCGATGAGCTGCCCGTCATAGACGACGGCAAGCCCGTCCGTTTCCGTCACGGCCGCCTCCGCCGCCGCGTGCTCCGGCCACTGCTCCGGGGCGCACCAGCCCTGGCAGCAGGCGGCGCTGGCGCAGACGTCGGCCTCCGCGTGCTTGCCCGCCCCGGCCTGCCGCAGGGCGAATGTCCGCGCGGCACAGGCCTGCGCCTTGAGCGCCTCGGCCGCAAAGCCGGACGGCACCTCCGCCAGCAGCACGCAGACAAGGTAGTCGTGCAGCGTCTGCTCACGCACGGCCCCGTCCACGAGCACGCGCAGCGTTACGGCCTCGTCGAACGGCTCGTCCGCAGGCTCTGCGGGCGCGGTCTCCGCCTCCGTCGCGGCGAGTGTCTCGGCCCTCCCGTGCGGCAGGAGCTGCCTTGGCAGCAGCGGCAGCGCCAGCAGCATCACGGCCGCGCCGAGCACGGCGCAGCCAAGGGCGGCGAAAAATTTCCGGATCATAGCTTGCTCCTTTCCCCGCGCTTGACGAAGTCCGCGCAGGCTGGTATAATGTATAGATAAACAGAAAAAGTGGAAGAAATTGAGGTGATCCCCTTGGTTGACGAACGATTTGACGAGCTCCTTCACACTCTATGCGCGGATTACCGCGTTCATAACAACCTGAATCTCGAGGCGCGGACGAACAGCAACATCAAGCGCGGCCTGCGCAACGACGACGGCACCGGCGTCATGGTCGGCTGCACGGCCGTCGGCAATGTCCTCGGCTATACGATCGAGGACGGCGAGCGCGTGCCCATGCCCGGCCGCCTGATCTACCGCGGCTACGACCTGTCCGACCTGGTGGACGGCTACATCCGCGAGCAGCGCTTCGGCTTTCCGGAGGTCGCGTACCTGCTGCTCTTCGGCCACCTGCCCGATCAGGAGCAGTACGACATGTTCAAGCGCCTGCTGCATGATTTTACGGATCTGCCGCAGAATTTTACAGAGGACATGATCCTGAAAAATCCGAGCCACAACGTCATGAACAAGCTCGGACGGTCCGTCCTTGCCCTGTATTCCTGCGACCCGGACCCGGATAGCCTGAGTGTCGAGAATATGATGCGCCAGTCCATCGAGCTCATTGCGCGCTTCCCGGTCATCGCGGCCTATGCCTATGTTGTAAAGCGGCATTATTTTGACAACGACAGCCTCTATCTCCACCGGCCGGAGCCGGAGCTGTCCACGGCGGAGAACTTCCTGCGCATGATCCGTCCGGACAAGCACTTTACCCACGAGGAGGCGCGGCTGCTCGACCTGTGCCTTGTGTGCCATGCAGAGCACGGCGGCGGCAATAACTCCACGTTCACCTGCCGTTCCGTCTCGTCCACGGGGACGGACACCTATTCCGCCATCGCCGCGGCCGTCGGCTCGCTGAAGGGGCCGAAGCACGGCGGCGCGAACCGGCAGGTGCTGGCGCAGTTCTCCCTCATCAAGCAGACCGTCCGCGACTGGAAGGACGATGACGCCGTGGCCGACTGCGTCGGCCGCATCCTGCGCCGCGAGCTCGGCGACGGCAGCGGTCTCATTTACGGCATGGGCCACGCGGTCTATACCCTGTCCGATCCGCGCACCGTCATCCTGCGGAAGAGCGCCCGCACGCTGGCCGCCCAGCGCGGCATGCTCGACGAGCTGGAGCTGATGGAGGCGGTCGAGCGCGTAACGCCGCGCGTGTTCGCCGAGGTCACGGGGCATGAAAAGGTCATGTGCGCCAATGTGGATATGTATTCCGGCCTCATTTATCAGATGCTGGATATCCCGCCTGACCTCTTTACGCCGCTGTTCGCCGTCGCGCGCATCACGGGCTGGTGCGCTCACCGCATGGAGGAGGTCCTCACCGGCGGCCGCCTGTACCGTCCGGCCTACAAATCGCTCACCCGCCACAGGGAGTATATCCCCATGGCTGCCAGAACATACCGAAAAAATCCGCTTCCCACCGAAAAAAGGGATTGACAAGCCACCCTCGCCGTGCTATAATAGGCGAGCAGTCCGAAATTCCGGACGGAATATATCGTATGCGCGAGTGGTGGAATTGGCAGACTCGCTAGATTCAGGTTCTAGTGTCCACTCCGGACGTGCGGGTTCAAGTCCCGCCTCGCGCACCAGAAAAAACCGGTTGTCCAGCGGACAACCGGTTTTTTCAACGAAATAAATCCTGTCGGATTTGTGAAATGCGCTTCGCGCGTGAAATATGGCTTCGCCAAGTGAAATGCCTGCGGGCGTAAGTGGATTTATTTCATATCACTTGATGCGCCAGCATCAAATTTCACGCATCACATCCGGAGGATATATCACTTTCGGACAGGACTTCCCTGGATGCAAAATGTACTAAATATTATGTATAAGGACGATGAACCCATAACGCAAATTGGGAATTCATCCCTAATACATTTGACCGGATGCTTTTTGAACGAAATAAATCCTGCCGGATTTGTGAAATGCGCTTCGCGCGAAATGTGCCTGCGGGTGTGCGTGGATTTATTTTATTTGATTCCATATATAGTTAGGAGGACCTGCCATGAAGAAACGCCTGCCGCTTCTGCTTCTCCCTGCGCTCACGCTCGTTTTGGAGGCCCTGCCCTATGGTGCGGTGCTGCAGTTTGGGCGCCCGGCCGCAGCGCCGCTCCGGGAGCTGTACTCCTATTTTGATCTCACGCCGTTCGGCTATGCGAATTTTGCGCCGCTCTTTACGGCACTTGGCACCTGTGTCCTGCTGGTCCTGCTGGCGCTGTACGCCGGGACCGGAAAGCGGGGACTTGCCGCCGCAGCGTGGATCGCAGCGGGCGTCTGCGCCCTCGTCTCGCTCGGTCCGCTCCTGCTGGGCATCCGGAATTATTCCGTTACCGGCGCGCTCATCACGGCATCCCTGCTGGCGGAATGTCTCTGGCTGTGCCGCGTATGGAGATCAAAGCGGGAAGACTCATAAAACGCCAGACTGTGGACGAATCAAATCAACAGGCTCCCTTTGCCAATGCGGCGAAGGGAGCCTGTTTTCTGCCGGACAAAATACGTTGCAAAATCCACGCTTCTGTGGTACGATGAACGCAGAGATCAACAAACGGAGGGACCGCTCATGGCAAAGGAGCAGCGCTTTGCGTGCGTTTACACACAGGGAGCATTGCAGATCACCGAGATCTGGGTCGACAAGGAGACAGGCGTGAACTATCTCTTCCACGCCAGCGGCAATGCGGGCGGCCTGACGCCGCTGCTCGACCGCGACGGAAAGCCGGTCGTCTCCCCGCTGCTGAACCGCTGATGCGCTATTTTATCCCGGCGTCAGAGCGGCAGGGGAGCTGCTATTTTGAGTTCCAGCCGGGGCGCTGGCGCGGGCGGTGCTGGCTGCCCGGCTCCATCCTGCTCGCAGACGAGCGGTGGGAGGCACTGCGCCTGACGGAACTGTTCGGCGGCGTCCTGCCGGAGTTTGACTATTTCGGCGTCACGCCCGTCTCCCGCGGGCAGTGGGAGCGCATCGCAGCGCGCAGCCGGGACGAGGCAGACTGGCGGGCCGTCATCGACGAGGCCGCGTCGTGGGCAGAGGCCAGCTTTGCGCGGCACGGCGTCATCAGCATTCTGGGCCTGTGAATGAGGGCGCGGCTGTGAAGTACATTGGCATCGCGCTGCTGATCGCAGCGGGCTTTGTGCTCCTGACGCTCGGGCTGGCGTTTTTGCTGTTCCGGCTGGCGTTCGGCGCGCGGAAAACGACCGAAAAGGAAATGTTCGTCCTGCCGGACACGGACCAGTACCGGCCTTATGCGGCGGAGGCGCGGCGCATGATCCGTGCGGCCCTCGCCCTTCCCTATGAGCCGGTAACGATCCGCTCGGACGACGGACTGACGCTGTTCGGCCGCTGCTATCCCGCAGCCCCGGACGCGCCGTGGCTCCTGCTGTTTCACGGCTACCGCAGCGCGGCGGAGCGCGATTTCTGCGGCGGGCTGCCGTTTGGCATGGGGATGGGCTGCAATGTCCTGCTCGTCGACGAGCGCGCCCACGGGAAAAGCGGCGGGCGCTGCCTCACGCTCGGTATCCGCGAGCGGTATGACTGCCGCCGCTGGGTCGACTATGTGGTCGGCCACGCCGGGCCGGACGCGAAGATCGTGCTCTACGGCATGTCCATGGGCGCGGCGACCGTCCTCATGGCGGCGGGGCCGGAGCTGCCGAAAAACGTCACCGGCATCGTGGCCGACTGCGGCTACAGCGCGCCGTCCGCCATTCTGAAGAGCGTCATCCGCTCCGCCCATCTGCCGGTCTTCCCGGTCTATGCCCTGCTGCGCCTCGGCTGCCGCCTCTTCGGCGGCTTTGACCCGGAGGAGGCCTCCGCCGCCGGGGCCATGGCGCGCTGCGACACGCCCGTCCTCTTCCTCCACGGCGAGGACGACCGCTTCGTCCCCTGCGCCATGGGGCGGGAGAACTACGCCTGCTGCCGCGCCGCAGATAAGACCCTGCTGACCTTTCCCGCCGCCGGGCACGGCATGAGCTATATGGCCGACCGGGAAAGATACCTCGCGGCCGTTACGGATTTCCTGGGAAGGGTGTTTGGAGAAGAATATGGAACAAAAACGACTCACACTTTCGGAATATGACGCCATCGTTGCCTTTGACCGGCTGTGCTTCCCGCAGGATCACTGGACGGAGGAGGACTGGCGGGAGCTGCTGGCGGACGAGCGGGCGGTCTATCTGGCCCTGCTGGACGATGGGCGCATCGTTGGCGACGTGTTCGTCTACAACTGGCAGGGCGAGCGAGACTACGGCAAGATCATGAACCTTGCGGTCCACCCGGCGTACCGCGGGCGCAGGCTGGCGGCGGGACTTCTGCGCGCGGCGACGGAGCTGCTGCAGGCGACCGGGCTGCCGCGGATCTGCGGCGAGACACGTCTCTCGAATGAGGCCATGCGCCGCACATTCGCCGCCTGCGGCTACCGGCTGACCCGCATCGAGGAGGCCTACTACGATCACCCGCCGGAAAGCGCCTGCAAGTATGAAAGACAATTTGAAAAGTAATTCAAAAGATACGCCGCCCCGAAAGATCGGGGCGGCGTTCAGGCTGTCAAAAAACCTGCTTGGCCGAAAGTTTCGGAGGGAAGAAAAGTGTGAAAGGGAACAGTCAGGGTTGCCTTTCGCGTTCCATCACCCGCCGCAGCGGCAGAATTGCAAAATCATGCTGCAAAATTTGATTTTGCAATTCTGAAAGCAGCTTGGCGAAAAAGCCCAAAGGGACTTTTTTGACAAGCTGCTATGCCTGTTTCATGCGGTGGACTCAGACGTGCCCGGTTCGCTCCGGGGCGTCAAGCAGGGAGAGGAGCGTCATGGCTTTGCTCCCTTCCCGGACGGGCGGAGCCGGAGGGCAAGGCACAGCAGCGAGGCCATGAGCAGCAGTACGGACAGCTCCGGCAGGAAGAGGAAGAAGCCCTCGTAGTCCGAAAAGTCCATGATGATGTGCACGAGCAGCGGCAGCCCTGCCAGCAGCAGGAGAAAGATGCGCGTGCGCAGCACGCCCAGCGCCGTCAGCAGGAAGAAAACGAGCACGGCAAGATAGAGGATGCTGCACAGCACCGTGTGCAGAACGCTGGAAAACGACAGCGCCTTATAGAGAAAGAACACGACGAATCCGGCCACGGGCGCAGTCAGCGGCACGATGGTCCTCCGGCCGAACAGGGCCAGCAGCACAGGATAGAGGGCCGCCGAGAAGACCGGCAGGCCGACGAGCAGGAAGATGTCCGCCTGCGAGAGCGTCATGGCCGTCGCGACGGGGTCGGCGAGATAGTACCACAGGCGCGCCGCAGCCGAAAGCAGCATCAATGCCATGGAGAGCAGGCACAGCGCGGAGCGCGGCTCTGCCGTAAAGCGAAACTTCTGATTCATAGATTTCTCCGATCAGTTAGGGAAGCTCTGATTCAGAGCTTCCCTAGAATAGGAGCGCGGCCCAGACGCCGCAGACCTCCCGCGCCAGCATGAGGCAGTAAAACGCGCGGTCGTGCGTGTACGACGGGACACCCAGTGCTTCAGCCCCGGCCCTGCGGGCCAGTAGCTCGGCGCGCAGCAGGTGGTATTCCCCGGAGACAACGGCGATCTGCGCCGGGCGCGTGCCGGTCTCGGCCTCGATGAGGTCGAGCGAGCAGCGGAGGTTCTCCTCCGTTGTCGTGGCCTTCGTCTCCATCCGCAGGCGGGCAGGATCGACGCCGCGGGCCGTCAGCCAGTCATACATGCACTGCGCCTCCGTGATGGCTTCGCCGTCGCCCTGCGCGCCGGAAAGGACGGCAACGGCCTCGGGATAGCGCGCAAGATAGTCCTGCGCCGCCTCGAGCCGCTCGCGCAGGGCCTGACTCGGGACGGTTCCGTTCACGCCCGCGCCGAGCACCACGACCCACTGCGCCTCCGGGTCGGCCGCGCCGCGCCCGGCGGAGACGACCCATCCGGCTGTTCCGGCGGCCAGCAGGAGGCCGAGGCAGACGAGGATCAGACCGATGCGCGTCGCCCAGCGCGAAAAGCGGGGAAAGCGCCCGCGCAGTGCGTCCACGATGCCGAAGGCCAGCACGACCCCGGCCGCAAGGAACAGCAGTACGCCCGCGAAGCGGAAGCCGTAGACGGCGAAATAGAATACGAGCCCCAGCGCCAGCAGCGCCGCCGTTGGGATCCAGAAGCGCCTGCGCATCAGAACAGGTAGCCGCGCAGGACGCGCAGCGTGTTGAGCACGCCGTCGCGGTGGCTGCGCTCGTAGCCGTGCGAGGCATAGACGCCCGCGCCGATGAGGCCGTGGCGGATGTCATAGCCCGCGCGGAGCGTGGCCTCGACGTCGGAGCCGTAGTAGGGATAGATGTCCACGGCGTAGTCCGCGCCTTCCTTCTGCGCGGCGGCGATGAGCTTCTTCACAACGTCGTAGGAGTACGGGCCGCCGGAGTCCTTCGCGCAGATGGAGACCTGCCGCTCCGTGCACTGCAGGCCTGCGCCGACGCAGCCCATGTCCACGGAGATGGCCTCCGTCACTCCCGCCGGGACCGAGGCGGAGCCGCCGTGACCGACCTCTTCATAGACCGTCACATGGGCGTAGACGCGGCGGGCGGGTGTTTTGCCCTCGTCGTGCAGATATTTGGCAAAGCCGAGCAGGATACCGACGGACAGCTTGTCGTCGAGGAAG
>ENA-UOJG01002440-UOJG01002440.1-human-gut-metagenome-genome-assembly--contig:-C47-NODE-2440-length-15781-cov-7.509157_pt1 | contig 15781 bp, 29 predicted proteins | sample MGYA00242340_ERZ723887 | MGnify/ENA metagenome assembly ERZ723887 | reverse complement strand
GTACCACCTATTACTTCAAGGACGCCAACCTGTAGGGAGGGAAATACGGATGGAAGGACACTATCTTTTGACTGATGATGCGGGGCGGATCCTTGCGGGATGGTCGGACGGGCCGTTCCCTGACCGGGATACTTCCGGGGCGGTTTTGCTGCGGGAGGATGGCGGCTATCAGTTTCGGCTTTTCCCGGGCGGGGAGGAAAACCCGCCCCTGACGGATGAGACCGGCGCGCATCTCTGGCGCTATGAGAATGGACAGGTGCGGGCGGGCACCGCCGGGGAGCTTGCGGCAGAGAGGGCGGAGATTGAGGCGAACACCCCGCCGCCCGCGCCGACCGACGCACAGCGGATCGCGGAGCTGGCGGAAGAAAACCGCGTGCTGAAAGGCCAGGTAGCCGCCTCACAGGAAAACGCAGTCATTTTGGAGGAATGCCTTGTAGAGATGGCGGGCGTCGTTTATGCGTAGGCTGATCGAATTTTTAAAACAACAAGCAGAAAGGATGGCAATTATGATGAGTATGTTATTTGCGTGCAGGCTGGTAGACGGGAGGACCGCTTCGTTTGATCTGATTCCGGCAAAACTCAAGGCGCAGGTGGCCGAGATTGTAATCGGGGATTTCGGCCTGCCCGAGCTGGTGCCGGTGGAATTCGGCGGGACGATGGGGGCGGGGGCTTAAAGCCCTCGCCGGGGAGGACGGCCAATGGACGATATCGAGCGCACTGTGATCGAGCTGGACCAGCGCAGCAAATCCAATACAAAGCGGCTGGACAGGCTCGAAAAGACCACCGAGGCGGTGCAGGAGCTTGCGACCTCGGTGAAGCTCATGGCGCAGAACCTTGAGCGGATGAACGAGGAACTTGAAAAGCAGGGCCAGCGGCTTGAAAAGCTCGAGCAGCAGCCCGCCGACCGGTGGAATACGATCATCAAAACCATGCTGACCGCGGTTGTCTCGGCGCTGGCCGGAGGATTCGCGGCGATGCTGATTAAATAGGAGGTTCTGACATGTTTGCGGAATTTATCAACACCTACGGTGTGACCATCCTGTATGCGGTGCTGACCGGCGTATTTGGGTGGATCGGAATCCAGCTCAAGGCGCTGGCCGAGAAGTACATCAACACCAAGGAAAAGCAGGCGGTCTGCAAGACCGTCGTGGCGGCGGTCAACCAGATCTACTACGATCTGGACGGGCCGGAGAAATTGCAGAAAGCAATTGAATCTGCCTCGGAGATGCTGGCTGCGAAAGGTATTACTGTAACTGAATTGGAATTGCGGATGCTGCTGGAGGCCGCTGTGAATGCCGCAAAAGGGGGAACCGGCAATGCTGTCGCCTGATTGCGTGAAGCGTTTTGCAATCGGGGGCAAAATGCTCACGATCAACGAAAAGATCATCCCGGACGGCGCGAGGGCCGCGAAGGACATTGCAAGCTGGTGCAAAAGGGGACAGCCGATGAAGCCATGCCGCAAGATGCTGATCAAGGGTGTGACGGTCCATAACACCGGCGACCTCGCCAACGTGGATGACGACGCGGAGCAGTACACCCGCGCCACCCTCAACGGCAATATGGGCGGGGTAGTTGTGCATTACTACGTGGATGACAGGTCTATCTGGCAGAATCTCCGGGAGGATGAGCAGGGCTGGCACGCGGCGGACGGCTTCGGCCCCGGCAACACCACCACGATTGCCATCGAGTGCATTATGTCCGGCAGGGGAGACGCGGCGGACAGGGCGGCCGAGGAAAACGCGGCCCGGCTCGCGGCGTACCTGCTCAAGAAGTACAGCCTCGGGATTGACAGGCTCTATACCCATAACCACTGGATGGGACAGCCCGACAGGATTGTGCCGGGGGTGCGCAAAAACTGCCCGATCTACATCCTGCCGCACTGGGAGAGCTTTCGGGCGCGGGTCGCTGAGATGATAGGCGGGAGCCGTACGCCGTATCTGGTGCGGCTCAAGGACGCCGAAATCCTTGACGCGACGGGCAAGGGAACCGGAACCAGAATCAGCGGGGTCTATACGATCACCGAGGAAAAGGACGGGCGCGGACGCTTGAAGAGCGGCGCGGGCTGGGTTGATCTGAAACAGGCCGAACGGACCTGAAAAGGAAAAGCGGGAGCCGAAGCTCCCGCTTTTTATTATGCAGCTTTATTTGTTCCAAATAGATATCCGGTTGTAGTAAGTGCCAATAATTTGAAAAATTCAAATGCGTCTTTGTGCAATCTGGATATCGGTGGATTGAAGTCCAATATTACCATAAAACAGACACCCAATATGCTAGCTATGACAAATGTTTTGGCGGTTACATGCTTCCAAAAATCAAATCCTCTATCCCAATCTTTATCGCTTAACGAGGATAGTCCAATCGAATTGCCATTGCTAATTGGCTCATCCTCTTCGCAAACTATCTCGGGGACCTCTCGCTCTTGGTTATCTGCTTCTGGCAAAGTCTCAACACACCTTATCATTTATCATGTCCTCTTTTGAGATAACAGAATCGCGCCTTTGATATGCGCTATACCAACCCGAGCCGGGCTTATGGGTTATTTTAGATAATTCGATTCCAGTGTATCCTTTATATTTCGCCCATACATCATTTATAGATTGGGCTAACTCGGGGAAGGAATCCTCATCAACCATCAAAGACTTGCCTTGCGCATCTTTCGCATATTTTGTGATAGCCTTAGCTCCAAACGATTTGAATTCCATATAGACGCTTTCTAAAACAGGACCATATTGCCAAACGGAAAATGGCTCGGTGATCAAGGGCTTTTCGTACTTTTGAAGATATTCACGACACAAAAAATACAACAGCTTTTGTAATTTCATGGGCGTGATCTCATATCCGTCCCTCAAGGATTTATTGAGAAAATTATTGCACAACAATAACGGGGAAATTGTCATAGCTATCTCTCCTTTCCTTTGGGCTTGACCTTTTCTATCTAAATAATAACATGTTTTTAAAAGATTACCAGAGAAAAAGGAAATTTTTCTCCTGAAATTTGCATATAATTTCTTAAAAGACATAGCTTCACCTGCCCTAAAGAACGTATGTTCTATAAATAGAATACCATTTCATCATATAGATTTCAACTGGTAATATATATAGAATTGGCGGAAATAAAATGCTTAATTCATCAATTACAAAATAGGCCCGCTCCCATCAGCGGCGCGGGATGGGTTGATCTGAAACAGGCCGAACGGGCCTAAGGGAAAAGCGGGGGCTTTGGCTCCCGCTTTTTTGCCAATAACTTTTCTTTAATATTGTACGTAATTTTGTACGTAATTTGACGCTTTTTATGGCTTTTTTCAGCGTTTAACGAGTAAAATAAAATCCGCATTACAAACGCCTTTTTGGCTTTGTAATGCGGATTTTGGCGGAGATGGAGAGACTCGAACTCTCGCGCCGGTTTCCCGACCTACGCCCTTAGCAGGGGCTTATAAAATCGCATTATAATGCGGAAAAATTAGACTTTGTACGTAATTTGTACGTAATTGTTGCAAAATTTATTTTAAAGAATCTAGGGCATTAAGCATTTCTTTTTGATCTTTTTCGATGTGGATATACCGCTCAGTTGTCGAAAATTTGGAATGTCTCATGATTTCCTGAATCACCAACGGGGCAATGTTTCCAAGCGCGAGTGCCGTTGCTGTTGTATGGCGGCATGCATATGGTGTGCGGTCTTCAATTTTGCATCTGGCGAGCGTTTTATGAAATTCCTGATAAAATTTTTCCGGCCGGATCGGGAGCAGGTTATCTCCGGCGGACAGCTTGCATAGATCTTGCAGGATTGGAATCATAAAGTCGGCCAACAAAAGCGGCGTAGCCTTTCTTTTTTTAGTTTTTAAGCCACATCCGATAATTTTTCGCGCGTCCCAGTCGATCATATCCTTTTGGCAGATAAACAGTTCTCCGGGCATCATTCCGCTGTATATCATCAACAGGATAAATCCAGCAATCTTATTTCCCTTTCCGTATTCGCCCCAAAGGGCCTTAATATCTTCCGCGCTAAAAGGAAATGGACTTTTTTCCTCAAGATCCGGCAGCACAATGTATTGTGCCAAATTGCTTATGACATCCTGTTGAGCAGCCGCGCGTTCATACAGATGCGACAGCAGGTTTTTTATATCTCGAGCTGGGTAATAGGTGACACATTCCTTGTTTACAATGTCTTGTAAATCGTCAATTGTCAATTCTTTAATTGGCGTAAGCTCGATTTGATTCAGGCGGGAGAACGCCGTCCGATAATGCGATTGCTTATTTTTTGATAACTTAAGCATTGCGCCAGATGAATAATTCTCCCACAACGACGCAAGCGTTGTAACAGTTTTCTTCTTTCCAATTCCCCTTTGCCTTTTCAGGATATCGACATACGCTAATGCCTCCGCTCTTGTCGCAAACCCACCTTTCGTATGCATTTCGGGCACAATTTTTCCGTCCTTGTTTTTCTTTTTTCCGACGGCAACTTCGGCTTGCCACGTTTTTCCGCGCTTGCGTGCATAACCGGTTCCATTAGGCCGCCGGGTCTTTTTTCTTGCGGTGGCGGTTGTGCAAGCCCCGCATTTTGGGCAGAAATTGAAGCTATCCGGCAGCGGGGTCTTGCACTTTTTGCAGATCAAAAAATCACCTCCGGGTATGCTTGCGCCAGCTCTGCGAATTCGTTTTATGGTGTAATCATATTGTCGAGGGACTCTTGACTATGGCAGTCAGGGCAGGGAAAGCAAGACATGCTTTCTGCATTTTTTACGGTATAGATGTAGAAATTATCGTTCAGTTTATTGCACCAAACAGTATGGTAATATTGGCTGGACTGTCCAAAATAATTGATGAGAGCAATGTTTTCTGTATAAAATTCCAGAAGGAACTTTAAGTTATACTGCTTATGATTTTCTTCGGAAACATCTTTTAGTAAAGCGTTTTTTTGGTTTAGAGCTTGACGGTACTTATCCTTATAGGAGTTCAGCTCTGATTGGAGAATTTCAAAATCGGAACCGACTTCCTCTGCCGCGGCGCTTACGGTAGCAACTTTATTATTCAGCTCCCAAACGTAGAGAGAAAGACCGAAATTACCGGCAAGCGAGATGCAGAGCAGCACAGCGCAGACCCCGGCAAGGATGCGGGCATTTCGTACTTTGTTCGGGCCGATATAGGCGCCGCAATGCGGACAGACGCGGGTGCCTTTTTTTACCACGCAGCCGCAGGATTTGCAGCAATAGACGGTTGTTTTTGCAGCTCCGCTTTCCGGTTGATCGGAAGAGGAAGGAACGGGCGCGGCCTTTGGCTTTTTGGTAAATACCGCAATCGCCAAGATCAAGCCGATCAGAAAAACAACAGCGACACAGGAAGCGATGATTAAAAGCGTTTGTAAGTTTATCATACTATGTCCTCCTGAAAAATTTACCAATTTACCTTCCAGAAAAAGTGTGATATGATGAAGCCTGTCGACAATAAGGATGCGGCCGCGCCGGAAAGGCAGGACAGACAATGACGCATCAACAATAATGCAGATTGGCAAAGGATAAGAGAAACGATATCGGTACTTACTCCTTGCGAGAAGGTTGCTCTATATGCTTTGATGCAATTAGTTCTGCTAGATCCAGAAGCTTTGAACGTTCCTCCGGGTCAAGTTTGGATAGAATCTTGATCAATTTTTGATCAAATGCAGGAAGCTCGCTGCCGTCTTCGGTAGCGGGCTTTTCTGCCTCATAATAATTACTCCTGCCAAATAGATCGCTCGGACTAACGTTGAAAAATTTCAATATTGCTAATCTGCTATTTCTGTCAGGCCGCTTTTTGCCTGTCTCCCATTCGCTTATGATTGATTGAGAAACACCGAGAGCCTGTGCCAGTTCGGATTGTTCCAGATTTTTTTCTGTGCGTAGGCGTTTCAGATTGAAGCGAAAATCTTCCATGTCTTCAATGGATTCGTCTACAATGCGTACTACCGGCATCCCCTGTAAATCTGTGCGGCCTAACAAGTAATCAAGGGACACGTTATAAAAATTTGCTATTCGAATCAATGTATTGGTATCTGGGTCACGTCTGCCGTTTTCGTATTGGCTTAAAGTGTTTGGGGCCACATTGAGCAGTTTGGCCACTTCGATTTGTGAGAGATTTTCGCGTTCACGAAGATAACGTAAGCGTAGCATTGTCAGCCCTCCTAATTTCTTGTCAATATATTCTCATAAAGAGAAAAATAAAGCAACAAAATTCTCAAAAAGAGTTGACAAGCGATAAAAATATTGCTATTATAATCTCGAAACGAGAATTTCAGTAATATAGGAGGGAAAAAATGAGAAATTGGCTCAAAAACCTGCGTATCAGTAAACAGATGACACAGGCAGAGGTAGCGGAACAATGCGGAATCGCGACAAACCACTATTGCAACATAGAAAACGGAGTGCGCAGGCCGTCACCGGAGGTGGCGCAGAAGCTGGCCGGAATACTGGGGTTTTCGTGGGATCGTTTCTATTTGCCGGAAGGGGAAAGAGCATCATGAAAAGAAAAAGAAAGGCCCCTCGGAAGAGGGGCGGGGGGAAACGATGAACAAACCGCCAATAAAAACACTTACCGAAGAGGAACAAAGGCAAATAGAAGAGTGCAGGCGGGCACTGAGAGAGGTTCGCAATACGTACTGGGACAGCCTTGAATGGACGGTCATCAAGTACATCCTGCTGGTTATTCTTCTTGCTTTCACGCCATTTTTGCTATGCGTTCTTAATCTCCTGTTTCGCTATTTCACGCAGTTGGGCCAGGAGAATGCCGCATGTATGCGGGTCGTTCTCGTAATTTTTCAAAGATTGCTCCATTTTTCCTAAAAAATCCCCGGAATCGTCCGAACAAATCAACCGGGTTTTTTCGATGGCAGCAAGCAGAACATAAAAATTATCCTCGGTTCTGGATGGAACGAACCGCATATAAGTTTCAAAAATATCGGCGTAAGAACGGCGCAGCGCTTGCCTCTTATCAACCTTCAAGTTTAGCAAAAAAGACAGCAGGCCGCCGACGACCACGCCCAGTATTGCGAATGCTCCTCCAGACAGGGACAAGATCAGGTTTTCTGACATAAAAGCACATCCTTTCGCCCAAAGTTTACCACACCGGGCAGGGGAGAGCAAGGAAAGGCCGCCCGAAAGGGCAGAAAGGAGACACTATGCAAATCTTTGAACCAACCGTCGGCGTTTCGGAATTTGCCCAGATGATACGGGACGCAGGCGGAACAATGACCAATGAAAAACTACTGGGCATCGCCCAATGCGGCGGGTTCGACGGATACCACATCTACATTTACCGCATCAAAAGCAGTATTGAAGGGTTCGTTTCTCAAGATGATGCAAAAAAATGGATTGCGGCGCATTCGGTCGAGACGTACATCCCGCAGGAGTACATAGACTATGCCGACGGTGAGAGCGCATGACCGGACAGGACGCCGCGCGGGCCTATCTGGCGCTCTGCGCGGAGTGGGACTGGACGCCAAGCCCGGCAGGGCTGGACGCATGGTTCCGGCTATGGAAAGGAGGGTATCTGGACAAATGGAGAGACGGATGCAAATCCTCGGAAAAGCAAGCACCGCCACCGGCATCCTCGTGATGCTGATCCCGGCAGCGGTACATATCGTCTGGCCGCCCTCGGCGGTCTGCCTTGAGGTCTGCGGGCTGGCTCTGGTGTATCTGGGGAGGTGGCTGCGGTGGATCTGATGCAATGCCTCCGCACAGGCCGCAGAAACGCGGTTACGCGCGCCGAGCTGGTCAACCGTACCGGGATGCCGGACAGGGCCAACCGCCGCGAAATAGAGCGGCTCCGGCGGGAGGGCGTGCCGGTTATCTCCGCATCGGACGGCCGCGGCTACTGGCTTGCTGAATCGGTGGAAGAGGTCGAGCGGTTTTTGCGCGAGGCAGACTTGCGGGCGGAGGCCCAGCGGTATCCGAAGCTGCGGCAGTACGCGGCGGAGGCCCGGGGGCTGCGTGTCATCCCCGTCCGGGCGCACGTGCGGCGGGTCGGACCGAAGGACATAGAAGGGCAGGTGAGATTTTGAGCGATTGGAGAAAAGATCCCCTTTGGCGGGACAACCCGGCGGTGAAGCCCTATCTGCACTGCCCGGTCAGGTCATGGATGGCGGCGGCGCTCTGCCTTATTGGAGAGCTTGGGGACAAGCCCAAGGCGGGCAAAGCTACCCACACCGGGGAGATCCTGCGGCTGGCCAAAGAGGGCATGACCGCGAAGGAGATTGCCGCGCAGGTGGTGGTATCGGACGCCTATGTGAGGGAGGCTTGCAAAAAATACGGCGTCAAGCTGCTGACCGAAAAAGAAAAGGCCGCCCTTGTGAGCGCAAATCACAAAGGCGGCAGAGGAAAATAAGGAACTTATGGATATTATATCCAGCCAAAAAGGAGTTGTCAAGATGGAGATTAGAGAATCGCAGAGAATGTATCTGCTTGAACGTGAGCGGCTGGAACCGCCCTGCCTGACGGAAGATCAGGAGCGGATCGGGGAACTGTACGCCGAACGCGCGGAGCTGGAAAGCCGTCTTGCGGATATTTTGGACGAGCTGCGGGAAAGGGGCGAAGCGGTATGAAGAAGGGGCCGGAGACGCTTGACCGCGTCATGGGTTATCTGACGGCGGAAATAACGGTCGAGGTAGTCGTGCCAAAGGAGCGCCCCGTATGCCGGTATTGCCAGGGCTGGCTGGACTACGACGAGAGGGTGCGGCGGCATTACTGCCGTCTGACGCAGGAGCCGCTGGTTGACCCGGATGGAGATATCGGGTTTCGGTGCCCGTTGAGAGGAGAGGTTGAAAATGCTTGAAATTTATGACGCCGTCAGAGCGGTGCCGGAAAACGCAAAAAAGCTCATAAGCGGAGGCAGGCTCAATGGCAAGACGGATATCAACCCGATGTGGCGGATTAAGGCTCTGACCGAGCGTTTCGGCCCCTGCGGGATCGGGTGGAAGTACACCATCGACCGCCAGTGGACGGAGCTGGGGGCCAATGGAGAGACGGCGGCATTTTGCAACATCTCCTTGTACATCAAATACAACGGCGAGTGGAGCGAGGCGATCCCCGGCACCGGCGGCAGCGCGTTTATCGCAAACGAGAGAAGCGGCCCCTATACATCGGACGAGTGCTACAAGATGGCGCTCACAGACGCAATTTCGGTGTCCTGCAAGGCGTTGGGCTTTGGCGCGGATGTCTACTGGGCGGCCGACCGGACGAAATACGACAGGCCGGATCCCGAGAAGGAACCCGCAAAGCCGATTCTCTGCGAGCAGTGCGGGAAGCCGGTTGAAGCGGTCAGAGGCAAAAGCGGAGATCTGATTCCGCCCGAACGGGTTGCAGAAAAATCCCGGAAGAAGTACGGGCAGAGCCTGTGCCTGTATTGCGCGACCGAGCGCGGAAGCAGTGGAAGCTAAGGCCCTGAAAGCCCGGTGGCAGATTGACGGGGAGGGAACGTGGGTGTCCCTCCTGATCGACCCCGCAGGAGCCAGACAGGCGAGGGCCTTTGCGCAGGGGATGGACAAGCCGCACCGGATCACCCTCAAGCTCTGGCGGGAGCGGCGGTCGCTGGACGCCAACGCCTATTTTTGGGTTCTTGTCGGCAAGCTGGCCGAAAGGCTGGGCATCCCGGCGGCGGAAATCTATCGACGCTATATCCCGGAGATCGGAGGCAACAGCGAAACGGTATGCATCCCGGCGAAGGGCGCGGACAGGCTCCGGGAGGGCTGGGAGCGCAACGGCAAGGGCTGGGTGACCGAGACAATGCCCAGCAAGCTGCCCGGATGCGTCAACGTCATCCTGTACTACGGATCGTCAACATATGATACCGCGCAGATGTCCCGGCTGATCAATCTGGCGGTGCAGGACTGCAAGGAGCAGGGCATTGAGACAATGACGCCGCAGGAGCTGGCGGCAATGATGGAGGGATGGAATGCACAAGCAGACAAAGGCTCTGGCGATCCCGCGTGAGGTCAGGCGCAGGGTATCTGAGCGGGACGGCGGGCGCTGCATCCTCTGCGGCATGCCGGGCAACCCCGAGGCGCATTACCTGCCGAGGGCGCAGGGCGGGCTTGGAATAGAGGAAAACATCCTCACCCTATGCCGCCGCTGCCACATGGCCTACGACGGGGAGAAAAGAAAGGAATTGAGGCCGGTGCTGCGGGAGTACCTGCGGGAGCATTATCCCGAGTGGGACGAAAGCGGTCTGGTCTATCAAAAATGGAGGGACACAAATGTATAACCGAATCATCGTAATTGGGCGGCTCGTGGCAGATCCCGAGCTGCGCACCACACAGAACGGCGTCAACGTCGCATCCTTCCGGGTTGCGGTCAACCGCCCGAGGGACAAGGAGAAATCGGATTTCTTCAACGTCGTGGCATGGCGGCAGAATGCCGAATTTGTCACCCGTTACTTTTCGAAGGGGAAACTGATCGGGATCGAGGGCAGCCTGCAGACCAGAGACTACACCGACAAAGAGGGAAACAGGCGCACCGCCTTTGAGATTCAGGCGGAGAGGGCGTTTTTCACAGAATCGAAGGGCGTCACGCCCAGCGGCAGCAACGAATTTACGGCAGTGGACATTGACGACGATCTCCCGTTTTAAGGCGGTGTAAGGGATGAAATACATCAAGGTCTTTACAGACTTTGCCAAGGCAATGGAACCGCTTGGAGACGCAGAGTGCGGACGGTTGTTTAAGGCGATGCTGAAATATGCGGAAACCGGCGATACGCCTGAATTTTGCGGGAACGAGCGCTTTATATGGCCCACAGCAAAGAGCAATATTGATCGAGATAAGGAATCTTACACCCGGATTTGCGAGAGAAACCGTAATAATCGTAATAACCAGTCGTCGCCAGTGGTCACCAGTGGTCACCAGTCGTCACGACACGTCCAAGACAAAGACAAAGAAAAAGACAAAGAAAAAGACAAAGAAGATATAGAGAGAAATATAAATATTTCTCTTGCGCAAAAGTCGGACGATTTTGACCGGTTCTGGTCGGCATACCCCAGAAAAAAAGCCAAGGCAGACGCCCAAAAGGCATGGAAGGGGGTAAAAGTCGAGTTGTCCGTCATCCTGAATGCCATTGAACAGCAGAAGCGGTCCCCTGACTGGCAGAAGGAGGGAGGAAAATACATCCCGTATCCGGCCTCATGGCTGCGCGGAAAGCGCTGGGAGGACACAGACAGTCAGGAAAGCGACGGCCCTGTTATCCACGAAGCCCCGCCTGAATGGGATTATGACCCGAACAAAGGGTTCCTTGAGCGGCTGGGGGTGGAGTTTTGAAAGCTTCGTTCGCGGAGATTTCGGTCGTCGGCTGCATCATCATGGACGCGGAGCGCTGTTCCGGCGCGTTCGACCTGCTGACCCCGGAAATGTTCGAGAACGATTGGCTTTCGGAAGCGTTCCGGGCGTGCCAATCGCTGCACAGCCGGGGGAAGCAGGTGGATATCGCCACGATTGAGGGCGAGATGGGCAGGGAACACCGGTACGCACTGGTGCAATGCGCACAGCAGACGCCATCCCTCGACGGTTTTGACGACTACTGCGCGGCGGTAATGGAGCGGTGGCGGGTGAGGGAGCTGCAAGCCGAATCGTTCCGGCTGACCCAGTGCCAGACCTCCCGCGAGTGGGCGGAGCAGGCCCGGACGATGCTGGCGCGGCAGGAGGCGATAGAGAACGGTCTGCAATCCTCGACGGCGACCGACTTCTGGGGCAGCGTTATGAGCTTTGTCGATTCACTGGTGAGGCCCTCCGCCTCGCTGAAATCGGGCATGGGGAACTTCGACCGGGTGACAGGAGGCTTGCAGCGCAAAGGCTTTTATATCATCGCGGGGCGCTCCGGGATGGGGAAAACGGACTTTTCCCTTGTGCTGGCGCTGAACATGAGCTCCAAATACCGGGTGACCTACTGCTCGATGGAGATGGGGAAGGAATCGCTCATGGCGCGGATCGCGTCCAGGGTGGCGCAGGTGGATTCGGGCAAAATCCGGGATCACAGCCTTGACCCGGAGGAAATGCAGCGGATTACCGAGGGGCTATCTCAGATGCGGAGCAGCACCCGTCTGGTGATCGACGAGCAGCAGGGCATTACAGTGGAGGAGCTTGAAAACAAAATCCTGCGGCAGAGCCCGGATGTGATCTTTGTTGACCACATCGGCCTGATGAGCCATCCCAGACGGAAAAACGTGTGGGAAGGGGTGGCGGAGACCTCCAAACGGCTCAAGCAGCTTGCCATGAAGCACAACATCGTGGTAGTGGGGCTGGCGCAGGAGACGCGGGAGGCCAACGGCGGGATCAAGGGCTCTGACAATCTGGTAAACGACGCAGACGGTATTTTCCTGATGAAATCCGAACCGCCGAAAACATTTATCACCGGCTCCGGATGGATCGACGCGGAGGTTGTGGTAAGCAAGCTGCGCGACGGTGCGCGGGGGTCGCTGAAATATCATTGGAGGCCGCAATATCATGAATGGAGAGCAGTCGAAGAGCGGTTCTGACCGCTGGGAGAAATACGAAAAGGAAAAGCAGACTCTGGACGGGAAACGGTATGAGGACGAAATCCGGCGGATCTGTGAACGTCTGGGGGTGTGACAGTGAAAGAAATGATCTGCATCGAGTACCCCAAAACCAAGGCCGGTAAGCGCCAGTGGGGCAAGGAATACGGTATGAACGCGATTTATGCGGGGAAGCACTGGTCGCGCCGCAAGGCCGACAGCGAGTATTGGCACAGCCTGACCCATGCCGCGCTTGTCCGGGCGGGCATCCCTCGGAATCCCGCGCAAAAGCCGGTGAGCATTGATTTCTGGTGGGATGACAGGCTTGACATGGACAACCACGCATACATGGCAAAAATGATCGTGGACGCGCTCAAGGGCTGGGTGATACAGGACGACAACCGGAGATGCGTCCGGGAGATCGCGCACCACTGGCATGACAGAGGGTGCATTCTCGTGGAGATCAGAGACGGGAGGGATTGATGTGAAGCTGGTCATCAGATACCGGGACGCGGGCGGGGCCGATCAGTACGTCAATATTGACGCGGACCGGATGGAAGAGGAAAACGGGATGATCCGGGCGTATGAGAGCGGGAGCCTTGTGGCGGTGATCGACGCGGGGTATATCAATCTGGCGTATCTGAGCGGGAAGGAGCCGAAATGAACTACATCGAATTTTTGAAAACAAAAATCGCGGTATCGGAGCCGTCCGGTTTCGAGCCGGGGCCGGTCAATGCGGTATTGAAGCCGCATCAGGCGGACGCGGTGCGCTGGGCCTGCCGGGGCGGGCGCCGGGCACTGTTCGAGTCGTTCGGTCTGGGCAAAACGGCGCAGGAATTGGAATGGTGCCGCCTCTGTGTGGAGCACGACGGAGGGAGGGCGCTGATCGTGCTGCCGCTGGGAGTGCGGCAGGAATTTACCCGCGACGCGGTGGAGTTGCTGGGAATGCCCCGGCCGCCCTATGTGCGCACAATGGCGGAAGCGGACGCCGCCGGGGGAAGTATCCTGCTGACCAATTACGAGCGGGTGCGGGATGGAGACATCGACCCGAAAGCGTTTACGGCCGTCGCGCTCGATGAGGCGAGCTGTTTGCGGTCCTACGGGTCAAAAACCTATCAGGAATTCACCCAGCTCATGCAGGGGGTGCGTTATAAGCTGGTGGCGACGGCGACCCCGGCCCCGAACCGCTTCAAGGAGCTGATTCATTATGCCGGATATCTGGAGGTCATGGACACCGGGCAGGCGCTTACCCGATTTTTTCAGCGGGATTCTGAGAAGGCGGGAAATTTAACCCTGTATCCGCACATGGAGCGGGAATTCTGGCTCTGGATGTCCTCATGGGCGCTGTTTTTAACAAAGCCGTCCGATCTGGGCTATGACGACGCCGGATACGACCTGCCGCCCTTTGAAGTGCGGTATCACAAGCTGCCCGCCGCCTCCAAGCCGAAGGAGGACCGGGACGGACAGACCAAGCTTGCGGCGGATGCGTCGCTTTCGCTGCCGGACGCCTCCCGCGAGAAGCGCGACAGCGTAACCGGGCGGATCGCCAAGGCAAAGGAGATCGTTGATTCCGACCCGGAGGCGCATTTCATCCTCTGGCACGACCGGGAGGACGAGCGGCACGAGATCAAGAGGGTGTTTCCCGGCGCTGTGGAGGTCTACGGGACGCAGGATTACGAAATCCGCGAGCGGGCGGTGCTCGACTTCGCGGACGGGAAAACCCGGCTGCTGGCAACAAAGAAAGAGATCTCCGGGCAGGGGTGCAACTTCCAGCGGCACTGCCACCGGGCAATCTTCACCGGAATCGACTATAAGTTCAACGACTTCATTCAGGCGATCCACCGGATATACCGGTTCCTGCAAACCGAGCGGGTGATCATCGACGTGATTTACACCGAGGCGGAGAGCGAGGTTCTGCGCGTCCTGCTCGAGAAATGGAAGAACCACGACGAAATGATTGCCAGAATGACGGCGATCATCCGCGAATACGGGCTTTCGGGAGCCAGCCAGCTCGAAACGCTGTCCCGCTCCATCGGCTGCGAACGCAGGGAGGTCCGGGGAGAGCATTTCAGGGCGGTGCGAAACGACTGTGTACTGGAAACCTGCGCAATGGAGGAAAACAGCGTTGATCTGATCGCCACGTCGATTCCCTTCGGAAACCACTATGAGTATTCCGCAAGCTACAACGACTTTGGGCACAACCTCGACAACGACCGCTTTTTCGAGCAGATGGATTATCTTTCTCCGGAGCTGCTGCGGGTGCTGAGGCCGGGGAGGATTTTCGCCTGCCATGTCAAGGACCGGATTCTGTTCGGGAATGTGACCGGGCTGGGCGCTCCGTCGGTTGATCCGTTTCATTCGCTCTGCATTTCGCATTACACCAGACATGGATTTATCTTTTCGGGGATGATCACCGTTCTCACCGACGTGGTGCGGGAGAACAACCAGACCTACCGGCTCGGCTGGACCGAGCAGTGCAAGGACGGTACGAAAATGGGGGTGGGCTGCCCGGAATACATCCTGCTGTTCCGAAAGCCGCAGACCGACCGCTCGAAGGGATACGCGGACGTACCTGTGGTCAAGAGCAAAGAAAAATACACCCGGGGACGCTGGCAGCTCGACGCGCACGCTTTCTGGCGGTCCTCCGGGGACAGGCTGGTGGAGCGCCGGGAGCTGGCCGGGATGACGCAAAAGGAGCTTTCCCGCGTCTGGAAGGAATACAGCCTGGGGGAGATTTACGATTACGAAAAGCATGTGCAAACGGCGGAAACGCTCGACGAAGCGGGAAACCTGCCCGCCTCCTTCATGGTGATCGACCCGAAGAGCTGGTCTGACTGGATCTGGGACGATGTGGCGCGGATGAAAACCCTTAACTCCGAGCAGGGGCGCAAGCGGTTGGTGAACCACGTCTGTCCTTTGCAGATCGACATCGTGGACCGCCTGATCGAGCGGTTTTCCAATCGGGGTGAAACAGTCTATGATCCGTTCGGCGGGCTGATGACGGTGCCCTACCGGGCGGTAAAACTCGGCCGGGAAGGGATTGGCTGTGAGCTTTCCGCAGACTATTTCGCGGACGGGGCGGAATATCTCAAATCCGCCGACGCCGAGCGGGATGCCCCGACGCTGTTTGATTTCATCGGGAGGGATGCGGGATGACCCACCTCTCGCTGTTCTCGGGGATTGGAGGGCTGGACATCGCCGCACAGTGGGCCGGATTTCGGACGGTCGGGCTGTGCGAGTGGGCGGATTATCCGTACAGGGTGCTGCAAAAGCGGTTTCCGGGTGTGCCCATCTGGC
>ENA-UOJG01002419-UOJG01002419.1-human-gut-metagenome-genome-assembly--contig:-C47-NODE-2419-length-15887-cov-5.833060_pt1 | contig 15887 bp, 20 predicted proteins | sample MGYA00242340_ERZ723887 | MGnify/ENA metagenome assembly ERZ723887 | reverse complement strand
TAAATTTATTTTATTTAAAAAAAAGATGGTCAATTTGACCATCTTTTTGTTTTAACGTGAACCCATTCCGTCCACCGACCACCGAAAGAGCCACCTCCGGCCACCACCAGAAGAAAATCCACCGCCACCACTGCTATAACTTCCTGCGTTTAAACTTGCTGCGTTGGCACTAGAAATGCCGGAATTTGAAATGGTATATATTAAAAATATATCATCAAAATCATAGTTATAATTCTCAATGATTTCAGGATATAATTTTTTAAATTGAGTAGCTACCTTTTTAGCAATACCTAGAATCTGAGCAAATATTAAATAATCTTCAAAAAGGTTAACTTCGATTGGCTCTCTTTCTTTAATAAGAGTAAATTCTTCTAAGAATTTTTTTAAACCAGCTAATTCTTTTGCTTCGTCCATCAAAGAACTATCAACAATATATTGTTTTATTTTAAAAATTTTATATTTCACTATTTCTATTTTTTCAATTTTTCCTTCTTGAATAAGCAAATTACGTTCATAATCTAAAATTTTATCAAACCAATGTAAGATTTGAGAATAATTTTTAGAACACCACTTTTCAAACTCTTTTTCTTGTAAAATATCATCTTTACTTGCTTCCTTTATCATTTTATAAAGAGCTTCTTCATGTTCATTTAGAAAAGACCTATCATTTTTTAAAACAATACAAGTATCCTCTTTTTTAAATATTTTTCCAACTTCTTGCTTCTCTATGCTTATTCTATTTTCTTTAAGCCATTTTAAAAAAATTGCACCTAGAAAGTCAGTTTTCTTTTTTAATAATTTATAATTATATGCTATAAAATAAGCTCGAAAAATGTCACCTTTACATGGAATATCTCTATACAAAGGAACATCTTTTGGAACCTTATTTCCTGTTTCACCAAATTTAAGAAGATTTTCTTGTGGAAGAGTAATACCAATGAATACAGCGACAACAGCTATAAGTCCAAACACAATTGCTGAAATAGTACATATTCTATTGATAATAGAAGCATTAGTACTAGAATAATCAGTTGAACCATCCTCGGCCATTTCATAATAATAATTAAAATCTTTATTTAACACGTTAGATGTATTAAATGTACCTAGAGGGAATTTAGCTAAAATAGTCATATATTCATCACTATCTAATTTTCCATCAGATTGCATTTCTATGTATCCATCATAAACGTAACAAGTTCCACCATAATTTCCATATCCCCATACAGGAGTTTCAAAATCGTAATCAAAATTACTATGGATTTTAATATATACACTTCCTTTAGTATTGCCACTAGGAATTAGCTCCCAATAAATCATTTGAGAGTCACTTAATTCTGAAACAAAATTAGTTATTGTATAGTTTATAGTATAAGTATGCCTTCCATAAGAACTAATACCCCAACAAAGCTCAACACCATCTGAAATCTTATTTATACCACATTTGTAAGCTTTGCTATTAAAAGAAGCATCTACATTCCAATGAGATAGAAGAGTATAATTAGTAGTTTCATCACTAACTTTAAGATTTTTAAAACTAGAATTACCAATATTTTTAAAAGAATGATAGTTTTCTGTACCACTATTTACAGTGTAGTCCCAAACTTCTGTAATATCAGCGTTTCCATTATCATCAATAAAGACATCCATTTTTACTGAATTTAAAGTATTTGCATTTACATTTCCAATAAAAATGAAGAACAAGAATATAAATACAAAAAATAAAGTTTTGTAAAATCTTTTCATTAAATAATATCCCCCCATAATCATAATTAATTAAAGTCTACCATATAGGTTGAAAAAAAACAATAAAAAGAGTATAATATAAAATATTAATTTATTTTAAGAGAGGTATTAAAAATGGTAGAAATTAAAACATTAATTGATGAAGAAAAACTACACAACAGAATTGACGAAATTGCAAAACAAATAGAAGAGGAGTACAAAGGTAAAGAACTTACACTTATATGTATATTAAAAGGTTCGGTATTTTTCACAGTAGATTTAGCAAAGAGAATTAATGGAGATGTAAGATTAGAATTTATAAGAGTATCTAGCTATGGAGAAGGAACAGAAAGCACAGGAGAAATAAAAATGAAGCTAGATTTAAAAGATAGTATTCAAGGCAAAGACATAATAGTAGTAGAAGATATAATAGATACAGGAAGAACATTATCATACTTAATAGAATACCTAAAAATGAAAAAACCAAACAGTGTAAAATTATGTGCTTTATTAGACAAGCCAGATAGAAGAGTTATGAAAGATGTAAAAGTTGACTACACAGGATTTGAAATACCAGATAAATTTGTTGTAGGATATGGATTAGACTGGGATGAAAAATATAGAAATCTACCATATATAGGATACATAGAGCAATAACAAAAGGGGACAGCCCCCTTTTGTTTCAAAATATAAAAAACGTTAATGTTTAGAATAAAATTAAAAAATATGGAGAGTAAAACGAAAGGGGTCTGTCCCCTTTTATTTTAAAATAGTATGTTTAATATAGAAAAAGAACTAAAAAAACTTCCAGATAAACCTGGAGTTTATATTATGAGAGATAAAAACGATAATATTCTATATGTTGGAAAGGCTGTTGTACTAAAAAATAGAGTAAGACAGTACTTTAGAAAAACAAACAAAACAGCTAGAATAGAAAAAATGGTTTCTTTAATAGATCATTTTGAATATATCGTAACAGATAATGAAGCAGAGGCATTGATATTAGAATGTAATCTAATAAAAAAGAATATGCCTAAATTTAACGTGCTTTTAAAAGACGATAAAACATACCCATATATAAAAATTGATATAAAATCGGATTATCCAAATGTATTTATAACTAGAAGAATTCAAAATGATGGAGCAAGATATTTTGGACCATATGCTAATGCAGGCGCAGCAAAGGAAATGATTGACTTTATAAAAGAAAGATTTAAAATAAGGCAATGCAAAAAATTTAAAAGTAATCAAAGAGCATGCCTAAATTATCACATAAAAAAATGTTTAGCACCATGCATGGGATATGTAACAAAAGAAGAATATAAAAAACAAATAGACGAAATTATAATGCTTCTAGAAGGTAAAACAAAGGAAATTATAAAACAAATAGATAGTGATATTATTAAACTTTCAGAAAAACAAGAATATGAAAAAGCAGCAGAATTAAGGGACAAAAAGATTGCGATAGAAAGAATTTCTGAAAGACAGAAGGTTTCCAATATAAATGAAAGAGCAATAGATGTTGTGGGAATTGCAAAAAATGAATTATCTATATGTATAGAAGTGTTTTTTGTTAGAAATAGCAAAATGGTTGGAAGAGAACATTACTTTTTTGAAAATTCAAACAATTTAACGGAAAAAGAGCTGTTGTCAGAATTTATAAAGCAATATTATATAAATAAACTAGACTTACCAAGTAAAATAATGTTACCACAAGAAATAGAAGACATAGAGGCAATAGAGAAATTATTATCAGATAAAGTTCAAAGGAAAATAGAATTTAAAGTGCCTCAAAAGGGTGAAAAACTACGATTTATAGAAATGGCAAACAACAATGCAAAAATAACATTAGAAAACAAAACAAAGGAAAAAGAAGATATTGTATTACAATTAAAAGAAGCACTAAAATTAGAAAAATTGCCACGAAAAATAGAATGCTTTGACATATCAAATATGGCTGGAGACTACATGGTAGCAGGTATGTGTGTAGCAAAAGATGGAGTAATAAATAAAAAATTAGGAAGAAAATTTAAAATAAAAACAGTATTTACACAAGATGACCCAAGATGTATGGAAGAGGTAGTAACAAGAAGGCTAAAACATTCTATAGAAAATTCAAAAGGGGCATTTGGAACTTTGCCAGACGTGATTTTTGCAGATGGTGGAATAACACAAATAAGAGCAATAAAAAAAGCAATAAACAAGTACAATATAGAAATTCCAGTATTTGGAATGGTAAAAGATGACAAGCATAGTACTAAAAAATTAATAGATGAAAATAAAAATGAGATAGAATTATCGCAGGACTTAATGAATTTTATAACAAATATGCAAGATGAAGTTCATAGAGTAGCAATTGAATATAATAGAAACTTACGAAATAAAGACACAACAAAATCTAAATTAGATAGCATAAATGGAATAGGAAAAAAAAGAAAGCAAGAATTACTTAAAAAATTTGGTAGCGTAGAAGGAATAAAAAAGGCTGATATTCTAGAAATTATGGAAGTAAAAGGAATAACAGAAGAATTAGCAAGAAAAATAAAGAAAGAGCTCCTATGAAAGTTGTAATATTCAATTCATTCCTTGAATATATATGTAAAAAAGGACAAGGAGTGAATTAAAATGATTGATATTACAAAAGATGAATTTTGGGATGCTAAGTATGAAGAAACAAGCAGAATAGAAAGAAAAGAGAACAAAGTAAAACAATTTATAATAAAACATAAAATAATAACAACATTGCTAGTGAGTTTAAGCATATTAGTAGCAATAAATACAATTTTAATATATAATTTTTTTAGAATATTAGGAGCAATTAGATAAATTGGAATGAACAAATTAAAAGGAGAAGCAAATGAACATAGCAAATGAATGGAAAGATTACGAAATATTAGATATGGCAAATGGGGAAAAATTAGAGAGATGGAAGAATATAGTTTTAGTAAGACCAGATCCACAAATAATCTGGAAAGATAAAACATTTCCAGAAAAATGGAACAAAGCAAATGCTGTATATAAAAGAAGCAACAAAGGTGGTGGAGGTTGGAATTACAAAACAAAACTTCCAGAAAGTTGGCAAATAAAATATAAAGATTTAACATTCAATATAAAACCAATGGGATTTAAACATACAGGACTTTTCCCAGAACAAGCAGTTAATTGGGATTGGATGATTAATAAAATAAAAAATGCAAAAAGATCAATAAAAGTATTAAATCTATTTGCATACACAGGAGGTGCTACTGTTGCATGTTTATATGCAGGTGCATCTGTTTGCCATGTTGACAGTTCAAAAGGAATGGTAGCATGGGCAAAGGAAAATGTTACCTCATCAAAATTACAAGATAAACCTGTTAGATATATTGTAGATGATGTAGTTAAGTTTGTTCAAAGAGAAATTAGAAGAGGAAATAAATATGATGCAATAATAATGGATCCTCCATCATATGGAAGAGGGGCTTCACGGAGAAGTATGGCAATTTGAAAACAATATATCAGATTTAATAGAATTATGTAGAAATGTTTTAAGTGATAATCCATTGTTTTTCTTAATAAACTCATATACAACAGGAATTTCGGCAGAAGTTTTAAGTAATTTACTAAGACTAAACTTAAAGAAGTATAATGGAAAAATAACATCAGGGGAAATAGGATTACCTATGAAAGACTCAAACCTTATATTACCATGTGGTATATTTGGTAAATGGGAAAAATAAAATTATGTTAATTTTATAAAACTGCCAAAAAAATATACAAAAACAAAATTAAAAGTTTTTGTATATTTTTTTTTGCTTTTTATAAACAAAATGAAAAAAAGAAAACATTTAATTGTAAAATCAAATCATCGAAACAAGAGGTGATTAATTTGATAGAAAATATATGCAATAAATTAACTCTCAAAATAAGAAAAGAAATGCCAGAAGTAGATGATGAAAGAGCAGAAGTAATAAACTATGGCTTACAGTTAGTAATTGGAGAAATTCCAAAAACATTTGTACTTTTAATAATTGCATATATATGTGGAGTATTAGAATTATCAATAATTGCATTATTAATGATTACACCATACAGACTAACGTCTGGAGGAGTGCATTTAAAAACACATATTGGTTGCATTATAGGAACAAGCTTATTCTACGTAGGAAGTTCACTTTTAAGTAAATACATTGTAATAGAACCATTATATATAAAATACATACTAATAGGGATTACATGGATATTTAGCATGATAATGATAAAATTATATGCACCAGCAGATACAGAAGATGTTCCAATTTTAAGGAAAAAAGAAAGAAGTATAAAGAAAAATTTATCATATATAACAATGACATTAACACTTGTAGCTTCAATAATTGTAAAAGATACAGTGCTTTCAAATTTGTTAATATTTCTAACAATTTTTCAAACAATTTGGATTAGTAAATTTACATATAAAATAACAAATAATAAATATGGATATGAAGAATATGTAAAATTAAAAAATGTAACATAATTGAACGACATATAAAATAAAGAAAAAAGGGGGGGAATAAAAATGGTAAAATTATTAGCAAAATTAGCAGAAAAATATGCAAAAAGAACAAATACAGCATGCTTTTTCTGGACAGTTTTACATCAACCAAAAATGCCTGCTTCACTTGTAAAAAAAGACTAATAAAATAAGAAGTAAAAAAGAAAGCTGTGTAAAAAACAGCTTTTTTTAATTATAAATTTCCAATTGTTGTGTAAAAAACTCACCAGATTTAGTAGTAAACAAATTTAAATTATTATTTTTCTTTAAAATTTTACGAACTTCCCATAAGCCTAGACCATGGCTTTTTCCATCAAAATCGTTTTTTGAAGTATAGCCCTTTTCAAAAATTTTATCAGTATTAACATCTTTATTTGTGTATGTATTAGATATAACTATTAATTGTCTATTTAGTTTAGCTTCTTTTCTAATTGTTAAATTAATCTTTTTTACATCATTACATTTATTACTTGCTTCTATTGCATTATCGAGCAAAATTCCTAAAACTCTTGTTAATTCATATGTTTTCATATTTATATCTGCTAAATTAGAAAAAACTTCAACTTCCATAGAAATCCCCATATCTTCTGCTTTGTGATATTTAGAAGTAATTAAACTATATGCTGCAGGATTTTGTACTAGTTCTGGGTTTAATATAGATAAGTTATTAGATTTTCTGCAGTCTTTCATCAAATCATTGTAGTAGTCCTTTAAACCATCCATATTATTGGTAGCAATATAACCACCTATAGATTGAACAATGTTTCCAAAATCATGTTTAAATCCTCTAATATTGTCATATAAAATATTTAAAGTTTTATTATATAATCTTTCTTCTTCCAAACTTGCAGTAGTTTCCTCTAGTTTAATAGTTCTTGCTAAGCTATACATAGTAAAAATAAAATAAACCAATAAAACAAAAATATTTAATACAGTTAAAGTAAGAGGAATATAATAACTATATATTGTAGCTAAATATGATTGAACTGCCAAAGCAATTATACCAATAATCATATTAAAAAGTAGTATTAATTTGTCCTTTTTATTTAAACTATCTGTTATATTGATATTTATAGAAAAACGAATAAAAAATCTATATAATAAATATGCAGTAGTATACATTAATAAAGAACAAGTAAATTTTGCAAGTGGAATTTGAACGAATGTGTTTGTCGGTATTTTAGATAAAGTTACACAAATATTTAATAATATTGATGAAAGAACAACAAAAATTATATAAGGTATTATTTCTGCTAAAATAGCTTTTAAAATATTGGTTTTAAAAATAACATATACTAAAATTGGATAAGCAATTAAATTAATAAAAGTATAATATGGAGAAGGAACAAAAAGAGAAGTTAGTGTTCCTATAACAGAAAAGGAAATTGAATAAAGCACTAATTGTTTATTAGTATGTTTTATTTTTAAAATAGTAGTAAATAATAAGCAAGTTACAAAAGCTTCTATTATTGAGAAAGGTATAGTCAATATATTGATTAAATTTTGATTTTCAGTTGTTAACGCAGTCCATATTGTTTGCAAAATTTCCATTTTTAAAAACCTCCAAAATTTCATTTTTATATTTAGATCCAATAAAGCAATTACTATTATTTGGGAATAAAATAGTATTGGCAATTGAATTTACATTAGTAATATTTTTAACATTTACTATAAAAGATTTATGACATCTTACAAAGTTTTCTGGCAGACAATCTTGAATTTTACTAAAAGAACTATAAGTTTCGTAAGTACGAGTATTTGTACAAAAAACAAGTTTCATGCCATCCTTTTTTATATAGTTTATTTCATTTTGATTTATTATAGTATTATTACTTAATTTAATATATTTAGCAGGGCTTTGGCGAATATCTTCCATGAGCCTTAAAATAGTTTCTTCTAGTCTATCATCAACAATGGGCTTAGGAATATAATCAAATGTTTTATATTTATACGCCATAAGAACATATTCTAAATGTCCAGTAGTAAAAATTATATATGCATTTTTATTAGTTTTTCTAACTATGTTTGCAATATCAAATCCAGTAATTTCTGATTTTAAATTTATATCTAAAATTAATACATCAAATTTATTTTTTTTAACAAACTCAATAACTTCATTTGCTTTAGAAGATTCTAAAATAATAGAAGCGTCTATATTGTGTCTGATAAATATAGATTCTAACATTTTGGAAAGTCTAGAAAGAACAGAAGCATTGTCATCGCATAAAACAAAATTTAACATATATGCCTCCTATAGGTAATATAATTAACTATAAAAAACAAAAATGAAGCTACATAAAAACAAAAAAATTACTATTTTTTTCCAAAAACAAACTAAATATAATATAGTCCAAAAAAATTTTATTGTCAATATAAAAAATAAAATCTAACAGTTACGAGTAATTATTAACAATGACCAGAACTTCAAAAAGGAGGATTTTCATATGAGATCTAATAAAATAGCATATATATTGCTAGCAACTATAGTGTGTATATTTACATTTAGTGTGATGATGATAAATAATAGTGCAAACCAAACAAGTATAACAACAAGCACATCAAGTTTGTCAAATAAAAAAATAGGCTGGGGAATAAAAAGAAATGATAACCATGAGCAACCAGATTTAGGAAGTAAAAATAAAGAATTATTAGAAAAATATGATGGAATAGCCATGGGAAATAAAGAAGAAAAACTAGTATATTTAACATTTGATGAAGGGTATGAGGCAGGCTATACCCCTAAACTATTGGATATATTAAAACAAAACAATGTTAAAGCTGCATTTTTTATAACAGCACATTATTTAAATACACAGCCAGAATTAGTGCAAAGAATGATTGATGAAGGACATATAGTTGGAAATCATACAGTAAACCATAAAAGTATGCCAGATTTAGATGACGAAAAAATTAAAAGCGAAATCATGGAACTTCACAAATCAGTATATGAGAAATTTGGCTATGAAATGAAATATATAAGACCACCAATGGGAGAGTATAGTGAAAGAACTCTAGAAATAACAAAAAGTTTGGGCTATACAACAACAATGTGGAGTTTTGCATATGATGACTGGAACGAACAAAAACAAGGTAGAGAAGAATATGGGAAAACAAAAGTAATTTCTAATGTGCACAATGGAGCAATAATACTATTACATGCAAATTCTGTAGACAATAGTAATATATTAGAATCTTGCATAAAAGAAATAAAAAACATGGGATATGAATTCAAAAGTCTAGACGAATTTAAATTGTAATTATATTTTAATTTTTGAGAAAATATATTGCAAATTTTGTAGGGGTCGCACTCCTGGGCGACCCGAAGACATCATGAAAATCGCCACAACAAATCCCAATTTTTAGAGGAGGAGAACATGAAAAATAAAAGACACACAAGATTTTCTAATAAGGTAAACCAGATTTTAGAAGTCCCAAGAGAAGTAATGGAAGAAGTCCCCAAATTTACAATAATTAGTTTTGATGAAATGTTAATAGAAAATTATAAGGGAATTTTAGAATATGAAGAATTTTATATAAAGCTTAGTACAAAAATAGGACTAATAAATATAAATGGATTTAATTTAACATTAGAACAAGTAACAGAAGATGACATATCAATAAAAGGAAAAATAGAAAGTGTATCAATCGAAAGAACAGAATAAATAAGAACGGAGGATAAAAGGTGTTTTTAAAAATATTACTAAACTACATATTGGGATATGTAAATATAAAAGTTGAAGGATTTTTTATAGAAAGATTTATAAATATTTGTATAAGCAAGAAAATATTACTATGGAATATGAAAAGAGAAAAATCAACAATATTATATGCAAATATTGGAATACAAGACTATAAGAAATTAAAAAACATAGCTAAAAAAACTAAAACAAGAATAAGTATACAAAGCAAAAAAGGAATGCCATTCTTATTACATAGGTATAGAAAAAGAAAAATATTTGTTGGGCTATTGGCAATAATATTTATTGCTTTATTCATGATGTCAAAATTTATATGGAATATAGAAGTAAAAGGAAATACTAGAATTTCAAAAATAGAAATCTTAGAAGAATTAAGTAAAAACGGATTAAAAATTGGAACATACAAAGGAAAAATAAATGCGAATTCAGTTATAAATAAAATTAGACTAGATAGAGAAGATATAGCTTGGATAGGAATAGACATAGAAGGAACAAATGCAATAGTAGAAATAAAAGAGACAAGTAAAGCACCAGAAATAATAAATGAAAATGAATATTGCAATATAATATCAAATAAAGAAGGTATGATTACAAAAATTAATGTTCAAAATGGTACTGCCGTAGTAAAAGAAGGAGATATAGTAAAAGAAGGAGATACCTTAGTTTTAGGATATTTAGAAGGAAAATATACAGGAATTAGATATGTACATGCAAAAGCAGATATAGAAGCAAAAATTTGGTATTCAAAAAAAGAAAAAGTTTTTTTAAAACAGCAAATACAAGTTCCCACAGGTGCTACGGAAGAAAAGTATACATTAAATATAAATAATTTTAAAATAAATTTTTATAAAACCCTTTCAAAATTTGAAAATTATGATACAATAAATGAGAATAAAAAATTAAAGCTACTTTCTAATTTTTATTTACCGATAGAAATAATAAAAAAGACGAACTACGAGTACAAATACGAAGAGAAAATATATACGGAAGAAGAACTTGCAAAGCTAACAGAAGAAAAAATAGAAAAAGACTTAGACGAAAAAGTATCACAAAAAGAAAACATAATAAACAAACAGACTAATATTTATCCAAACGAAGATTACATAGAGGTAGAAGTCATATATGAAGTGCTTGAAAACATCGGTAGCGAAGACAAGATAATATTTTAAAGGAATGGGTGGTAATATGGAACAAAGGAGCCTAAGGGTCTTAGATACAAACAAAACATTTTTCTCAAAATTAACTAGCACAATTACAAAAATGCTTATACCAACAAAAGTAAGCATAAATGGAATGATGATTTCTATAAAAAGAAATAATTTAATAAAGGCATATTCAAATTATGAGGTTGCCGTAAAAGAAGACGATATAGATAAAAAAGATAGTCTATTTAAAAAATATGAAGAAGCATATAGTTTATATCTAGAAGCAATAGACAAATATATAATGGATTCTGTATACAAAAAGGTTAAAAATAATACAGCATCAGAATTTGAAAAAAATGCTCTTGCAAAATACTATATGGTAGTAAGCTTAAAACAAAATCAATATATAGAATATAAATATAAAAAGCAAGAATATTTACTTAAAGTAGATTACGAGTCAGTGATAAACTTAAAAAAGCAATCTACAATAGATAAGTATAATGAGTTTTATGTTGCAAAAATGGACTCATTATATAAAGGACTTTTAAAAAATTATTCAATACAATTAGCAGATACTGTAAGTAGTAAAGTAGAAGAAATAAACAATATATATACAAAAATATTTAAATGTTTAGAAGACTATATATCAGATATATTACCAATAAAAATGAGAATAAATAATGGTGAAGAATATAAAAATATTCTAAACGATTACGATAAATATGAAACAATGCAAGTAGGAAAACAAGACGAAAGAGACATTATAAGAAAACAAATGGTGCTATTAGGAATTAGTAGAGAATTATTTACACATAGTCTTCCACTAATTGCAGCAGAACAATGCTATATAAAACTATTGAAAGATACAAGAAAATTATTAGAAAAGCAAGAAAGCAAAGCTAAAAAAGAAAGGACATTTGAGCTTTTAATAGAACTAATAGAAGAATATAATATACGACTACTATCTACAAAAGTATATTGGGACAAGCCAGAAGAAAGAGAAGAATATAAAAAGTTCTGGGCAAAATATAATGAAATTCAAAAAATAGAAAATGAAGAAGAAAAGAAAGAACAAAAAGAAATACTATTCTTAAAAAATGACTTAAAGAAACTAAACAGAAGTAAAAACAATTACAGTAAAGTAATAAAAATAATAAAAGAAAAATTAGTACAACAAGGAGCAATAAGACAAATAAAAAATACTTGTAAAACTATGGAGGGGAGCTATAAAAAGCAAGTAGCATAAAGCTTGCTTTTTGTAAGATTACTAAATGAAAGTTGTAGAAATAAATTTTTTGGATATAGAAGAAAATAAAGAATATGAAAACACAATAAACAAAGTAGTAGAAAAATGCTTTGAGGAAGAAAACTTGCAAAATAAAAATTTATATATAAATGTGATTTTAACAGATCCAAAAAACATAAGGGAAACTAATAAAAAATATAGAAATATCGATAAAGAAACAGATGTGCTATCATTTCCAATGTTTGAAAAAGATGAGATACCAAATATAGAAGGAAACATACCAGATGTATTAGGAGATATAGTAATATCAATAGACAGAGTGAAAGAACAAGCAAAAGAATATGGACACAGCTTTGAAAGAGAATTAGCATATATGGTTGTTCACGGATTCTATCATTTAATGGGATATGACCATATGAAAGAAGACGAGAAAAATATAATGAGACAAAAAGAAGAAAATGTCTTAGAAAAATTAAAAATATTAAGGTAAGGGTGAAATTAATGGGAAGAAGAGAAAAAACAAAAGCAAAAAATGCAAATGGAGTAAAAATATTAATAATAATACTTGTATTACTATTGATAGTTGCAGGAGTATTATTTGCATTAAAAGCATTAAAGAAAGGACAAGTAGAACAAGTTAATAATGGAGAAGTTCAACAAGAAGAGAAAGAACAACCAAAATTAAAAATAGTAAATCAAAATTCTAAATCTAGACCATATGCAGTTATGATAAATAATAACCATGCAGCATGGCCACAATGTGGAATAGGTGATGCATATATAGTATATGAAATTGTTGCAGAAGGTGGAATAACAAGAATGATGGCACTTTATAAAGACCAAGATACAGCAAAAATTGGTTCAATAAGAAGTGCAAGACATTATTTTATAGATTATGCAGAAGAAAATGATGCAATATTTGTACATTGGGGAGGAAGTCCACAAGCATATTCAAGACTAAATTCAATAGATTCAATAGACGGAATAGCACTAGAAGGATCAGTATTCTTTAGAGATAAAACACTAAAAAGAGATTTAGAGCATACTGGATTTACTAGCATGAAAAATGTAAAAGAATATGCAGATAAAAAAGGTTACACAAGAGATACTAAAAAAGATTTATTATTAAATTACAGCATAGAAGATATTGACATGAGCAATATACCAAATGTTCAAACAGCAGATAGTGTAAGTATAAAATACTCAGATTATCATACAACAAGCTATAAATATGATGCAGATAAAAAAGTATATTATAGAAGTATGGCAGGAAAGCCAAATGTTGACTTAAAAACAGGAGAACAATATACAGCAAAAAATATAATAGCATATGCAGTAGATAACTACACATTATCAGATGGAGAAAATAAAGGAAGACAAGATATAAAAAATATAGGAACAGGTAAAGGATATTATATCTCAGAAGGAAAAGCAATTCCAATAACATGGGAAAAGAAATCACACAGTGAGCAAACAGTATATAAATACGAAAATGGAGAAGAATTAAAAGTAAATGATGGAAATACATTTATACAAATCTATCCAACAACAGGATCAATAAGTATTAAAGCAAATGAAACAACACAAAACGCAGTATAAATATATAAAAAGAGACAAATTCAAATTTTTGAATTTGTCTTTTTTTCTCTAAAAAAATATGATAAAATAATTGCGTAAAAACAAATAAATAAGCGAGGTAAAAATGGAAAAATTTAAATCAGGATTTGTTTCAATAATAGGAAGAACAAATGTAGGAAAATCAACACTAATAAATAGCTTACTAGGAGAAAAAGTAGCAATAACAGCAAATAAATCACAAACAACAAGAACAGTAATAAAAGCTATAATAAATAACAAAAATTCACAAATAATATTTACAGACACACCAGGAATACACAAACCAAAAACAAAATTAGGAACAACAATGAATGATAATGCGTGGTCAACAATTCCAGAAGTAGATATAATTTTATTTATAGTAGAAGCAACATCAAATGGTATTGGAAAAGGAGACCAAATGATTTTAGAAAAGCTTAAAGAATCAAATAAAAAAGCAATACTAGTAATAAACAAAATAGATTTAATAGAAAAGGAAAAACTTCTAAAATTAATAGATTTATATAATAAAGAATATAATTTTGTTGCAACGATTCCAATTTGTGCAACACAAAATGAAAACACGAATAAAATAATAACAGAAATAGAAAAAAATCTTCCAGAGGGACCAGCATATTATGATGTAGAAGAATATACAGACCAAACGGAAAGACAATTGGTGGAAGAGCTAATAAGAGAAAAAGCATTAAGATTACTTGACCAAGAAGTACCACATGGAATATATGTAGAAGTAGAAAAAATGAAATTAAGAAAAACAAGCAAAAATCAAGATATATACGACATAGAAGCAACAATATATGTTTTAAGAAAGTCACATAAAGGAATAGTAATAGGAAAAGATGGAAGCATGTTAAAAAGAATAGGAACATATGCAAGACAAGACATTGAAAAAATGTTAGACACAAAAGTAAACCTAAAACTATGGGTAAAAATAAAAGAAGGTTGGCAAGATAATGACAGCATAGTAAAAAAATTTAAAAATGAATAAATTCATATAAAAAAACAAAAGATAAAATTAGAGGTAAAAGTACATATGCAAAAAGAAAAAAGGAAGTGTTTAATATGCTAAAACAAATTGCATGGAATACCTTTAAAAATACAGGAGATATAAATATATATTTAGAATTAAAACAAATAACTAATATAGAAGAAAATATGAAAGTAGGAAATTATGAAACTATTGAAAGTAAAAGGAGTAGTAATTGCGGAAAAAATAGTATCAGACTTTGATAAAATAGTTACAATACTAACACCAAATATACGGAAAAATAGAAGTTGCAGCAAAAGGCTCACGAAGACCAAGGAGCCTTCTTCTTGGCGCAACTCAATTTTTGTGCTTTGGAGAATATCTTTTATATAAAAGTGGTAAAACATATAGCATAAATTCGTGCGAAACGATAGAGATGTTTTACAATATTAGAACAGATTTGGACAAGCTACAATGTGCGTCAAACATAACAAAAATAGTAAATGAAGTAACAACAGAAAATCAAAATACATATAGAGTATTGCAACTATATTTAAACACACTTTACACAATATCAGAAACAGACAAAAACTTAAGCCTTGTAACATCTACATTTGTATTAAGACTGCTATCAATAATAGGATATAAACCAATAATAGAAGAATGCCAAAACTGCAAAACAAAAGATGATTTAAATTATTTCAGTTTTAAAGATAATGGACTAAAATGTAAAACATGTGGAAAATTAGACAAAGGAGCAATAGAAATAACAGACACAACAAAAGATGCAATAAGGTACATAATACTTGCCAATCCTAAAAAACTATTTTCATTTAACGTACCACAAGAAAGCATAAAAGAATTGCAAATAATTTCAAAAATATATTTACAAGAAAAACTAGAAAAAGAATTTAAACTATAAATAAAATTCATAAAAATTCTTGCTAAATAAAATATATTAATATATAATACAAATACA